>Ga0307486_1001338_pt1 | contig 19247 bp, 13 predicted proteins | sample CBIW02metaG_FD_203663 | JGI IMG/M metagenome (GOLD analysis project Ga0307486, IMG submission 203663) | Sea-ice brine microbial communities from Beaufort Sea near Barrow, Alaska, United States - CBIW 0.2 | ecosystem: Environmental > Aquatic > Marine > Coastal | place: USA: Alaska | collected...
CACGTTGATTAGAGGCAGAGAAAAAAGCCTTTAGTAAACAAACAGTTTGATGCGGGGTGGAGCAGTCTGGTAGCTCGTCGGGCTCATAACCCGAAGGTCGTAGGTTCGAATCCTGCCCCCGCTACCATATTATCAATTAAACCAGTCACTTACGGCTGGTTTTTTTGTTTGCGTATCTTTCTACCTATCATCAATAAAGTTATGTCATGTTCCGCCTTGCGGCTGGCTCGTACATGCTTTTTGCGATCAGGGTAGGCCCATCAGCTTTTTCCAAGCGATTGCAGATCGTTCAGCAGATCCATCCCGCCAAGCTTTGGCGCGGGCCTGGTCTTCCTCGATCGTTGCAACACTCCAGTAGCAAACTGCCGGGCGCTTGTAGTGTCCGAACTTTGGGACCTCGCAAGTCTGGGCCCTCATTATCGTTTCGCTTTTCACGAGCCCCTGGTTTTCCATCAGCTTCAAAGCTCTTGATGTATTCCGAACATGGCCGCCTATCAGCAGGACAACATCAGCCGCGCAATACGGTGGCGGGCCATACTCGAGGTATCCGCCATTGTGATAGTCGCCGCGCAGAGCTTTCAGAATCTGGCGTTTGTTTTCCGTCATTCGCATAAGGTCAGCCCAACGGTGGTTGTCATTAAGAAATACTTACTCAACTGAACGGTGGTTGTCATTAAGGAATAAATCAAAAGGTACTCCAGGGAGTCAGGTGTTACGGGTAGCGCGGAGCGCAATCTTTGAGAGTTTTTGGAGTGTTCCCGGCTTTGTTTATTACTGCGTGGTGCTGGCGGATCGGGCGAACCCCAACAACAACCGCTATGTAGTTCAAAAAACTCTCAAGAACCGCGATTCCGCGTACCCGTACGGCCCTATAGCCCAGGAGTACCTTTTGATTTTTTTCTGGATATGGGGGGGTAGCGTACTGACAAGACTGACAAGTAATGCGCTGGGCACGGAAGTTATAACCAGAGAGGTGCATTGCTAGAAGGGTGCAAAGTGGGCACCTTGCCGCCAGCTGCCAAGCCTGATCCCGTAATACTGGCGTCCGGTGGTGCCCATGCCCTGCGAGGAACCAACTCCAGGGCCCGGTTACTGCTGTGTTATTGGGCGATCTGTAGCTTCACCAGGCCGCGATAGTCTACCGGCACTGCGGCAAACTCCATGCGGGACTTAACGTGCAGTCCGTCAACCTCCCAGCCTTCGCGCTGTTCAAAGTAAGGGCGTTCTTCACCAGCCAAGTATGCACGGGTAATGGTGTCTATCTGACTCGGGCTTGCAGCCAGGTAACAATCACTGCCTACCTCATCCAAGCGCGAATCAACCACCAGAGTCAGACCACGGATAAACGAGGGGTTTACGGTGTCGTTGGCCTTGCTTGGGTCTACCAGTGTGGCCAGCAGCTGCTCGGCCTGGGTTTCCAGTGCAGCCGGTACGATTAGGAATTGCGGAACCACGTTGATGGGCGCGGCGCTGTTGATGCCTTTCTGCATACGCATAAGGGTGCGGCCCTGGGCGATTGCTTCCACGTTTAGCGCGGTCAGGCCGGACACGATGTTGCCGTGGGTGGCATGAAACAGGGCCACGTTGTCCGCCAGATTCGGGTTACCGGTCAGCACCTGATACACCAGATCAGCTTCCTTCCGCTTGGCAGACTTGCCAAATGCTGCTGGCAGCCGGGTGAATGCGCTCAGGTCGTCGTTAATGATGGCCTCGCGGGTCAGCGTAAACAGCCGTCCATACTTCTCAATTCGGAAGGTCATACCGCTGTCGCTGAATGAGCCCTCGGTGTACTCGCCGCCTTCGTTCACTTTCAACAGGTCAGGCGCTTCGGATAGCTGTACCAGTGATTGCGGTTTGAAGTCTTGAACTTCGGTTTCACCTGTCCAAATCTCGTGAGAACCGAACTCGTCCTGGTACGCTTCACGCAAGCTCTTGCCAGCCACGTTACCCAGCAAAGAACCAAAGTCGCTTGTGGTGTGATGAACAACGCTGCTCATTGCAAACGCTTTATCAATAACCTGGCGTGGGCTCATCATATCGGTTGATATGCCATTCAGGGTCAGGTGTTGGCGGGCAATGCCTACCGGGTTACTACGTGACATTGCGCGGGCGGCATCGCTGGCGTTCTTCACCGGCATGTTATTGCGCAACAGCAGTGCGTCGGTGGCATCGTTCATAAAACTTTCAGTGCGGTTGTCCATGGTGCTGATTCTCGTGCTGTGGGTGTAGATGGGTTCGGATCCTTCGGCCATTTTGGCCAGGATGTATTCGCCTGCTTTGGCGCGGGTGTTGCAGCCAGCGGTCAGAACTTCATCCAAGCTAATTCCGTTTTCAATACGGTTTTGATTGCCTCGGGCTAACAGGGCTTTGATGTCCGCCAGCTCGCCCGCCTGCTCCTGGTGCTTTTTCAATAGATGCTCGGGGACGTTGTTAAAAACGCTCAAATCTGCGCTTGCCGCAATGGCCATACTTCCCGCGATTTCGTCAGCAAAGCCCAGCGCGACAGCTTCCTGTGCATTCATCCAGGTTTCAGCGGTCAGCATGTCGTTGATGCGGTTATCGGCCAAGCCGGTCTTTTTGATGTAAGCCTGAGTCAGCGTGGGTTGAAACTTGTCCAGCACTTCGCCCGCCTTGCGCATATCGTCAGAGGTGCCTACGGCGGCGCTCCAGGGGCGGTGGATCATCATTAGGGCGTTTTCCGCCATAACGACTTTACCGCCAGCCATTGCAATAACAGACGCTGCGCTGGCGGCTATGCCATCCACATAGCAAACCACGTCGGAGCATTGCAGTAGGGCGTTGTAAATGGCCAGGGCGTGGGCCATGTCGCCACCACCGGAATTGATGCGAACGTGAACAGTCTGGGTCAGGTCTAGGGTTTTTAGCTTGTCGACGAATCCTTGCGCAGATATATCGAGTTCGCCAATGGCTTGGTAGATGTAAATTTCGTTGGTTTCGTGAAGGGCTTTAATTTGTGTCATCGGCTGGCTCCTTGGTTGATACCTTCCAGCCTACCGAATTGATTTGTTTCCGATATAAGAGGGCTTTGACCTGAATTTATGGGGTTTCCCGCTTAATGATGTCCTGAACACTTTTCCAGTGCAGGGCCATGGTGGTGTTGCCCCGGTCATCGGTGCAAAGCCGCCGCAGGCGCATCAGCAGAATGCGGGCCTCGTGGTTTTCAACTTCGGGAACGCCGGTGCTTATGCTGTGGCTAATGACCATTGCCCGTTGGCATTTTTTCAGCCCGGCTAGCTTGCTGGCTGCTCCGCAAATCAGCCGGTTCCGTTCTTCACGCCGCCAGGCGTTGCGCAGCAGCTCCGGCGCTTTACCCTGGCCAACCGCCAGCCCCAGCCCTTCATCCACGGTGCGCACACTTCCAGCGCGGCACAGCTTGAAGCCGTGCAGCAACCAGTCGCGTAAGTCGTCCTCCAGCTTGTCCCTCGTTTCTAGTGTGGCTATCAGTTCGTTTACGGCCTGCATGGGAGTTATCTGGCGCTGCATGATGAACGCTCCCCAGCTTTGGCTTGGTGGGTGTCCAAATAAGTTTGCCGATATTGTTGGCCGTCCTTGCAGTAATGGCCCTGTGGCGCTCGGCAGGCGCTACAGTCCATAACGTGATTGATGAACAGTTCATGGGCAGTTTCCCAGCTCTCGCGCCAGTCCGCAGTGTCGTCGGCGTTTTGGCGGCGTCTATTGGCGACCTGTTCCATTAGCCGGTCAAGATGCCACTGCGGATCAACAAGTGGTTTGCGGTCTGCCTTCATGGCGTTTAGATAGTCCGCAAGCTGGCTAGCCGTGATAAGGCCGGCCCCGATTTGCTCCTGGTCATCATCCGACAAAAGCGCCAGCACCATATGACGGTCGGCATTCAGCTGGCGGGTTACTTGGTCGATTACCTGCGTTTTCTGGATATGGGGGGGTAGCGTACTGACAACACTGACAGAACCACCTTTGTCAGCGTTGTCAGTTAGCACCCCCCGCGTATCTGAATAAACATCAGTGTTTTTTTTCTGGAAATGGGGGGGTAGGGCACTGACAACACTGACAGAACCGCCCTTGTCAGTTTTGTCAGTAGGGATACCCCCCGTTTCAGATATTTTTTTAAGCCAGCGGCCCATCACGTACCCCCGTTGAACTGGTAGATGAAACGGTTGGTGTCTGGCTCTGGCCATGACTTAACGATGTGATAGTGATCTTCCAGCACTTCCAGGGCTGCGGCCACGTCTTCTTTGGTGGTCAAGCCAGCCCATCCTTTGCGCTGAATGTCCCGTGGTTTGAATAGCCCGGGTATCTGGTCACGGCGTCGTAAGATTAGCTTTGCGCCTTCAACACCGCCTTGTGTGGCTATGCTGTAAAACCGGTCTGAATGGCTCCTGAGGTAATCCATAAAGTCGAGGGCCATGGCTGTGGCCTCGGTGCCTATCGTTGCACCACGATTGCCGCAGAGCTCAAAGATCAGAGCAATAGCGGCGGCTGCCTTCGGTAGCTTTACCAGGTGGCTTTCAATGGCGGGATGTAGGTCGCCAGAGCGGGCTTCTATCTGGGTTTCCGTGTACCACTGAATAAAGCTTTCCCGGGCATCATCCGAAAACGTCATGGGTTCGCTGTAGCGCTCGAGGTCCGCCAGCTCCATGAACAGCGCTCTATAGTTCTCGTGAGCTACCTGGCTGCGCTGGCGGTCCCTGTATTCCCAGGCTGCGTCAACGTCTGGCCATACGGTGAGCTGAAAGCGTTGAATCAGTCCATCGTCTTCACTGCCGGTAATGGCACCCCGGATCAATGGCGCTATCTTGCTGGGTTGGATACCACCGATAATGGCCAGGGTGGTCGAGTGAACATCAATGGTCCCGCGGCCAATACGATCAACGGTGAAGCTGCCATTACCATCAAAGCATTCCAGGTAAAAAGCCCGTTCTGCTTTGGCATCGTCACGGCTCATGCGAGCAAGCCAGCCGGAAAGCTCGTCACGTTCAAGCAATAGGCCGGCTGGGTTTTCATTCATCAGGTCCGCCAGCTTTTCCATGGTCGTGTCGTTCACCACCAAGCGCTTTCGTGTGGGTTGTTCCGGTTGCTGCATGCCATCACGAAGGGTCTGTAAAGCCAGGTCGGCGTTTCCGGCTTTGTGTGCTTTCTTTGCGGCGTCCTTGGCCGATTTTGAGGCAATGTCCGCCAGCTCTAGCTCTGCCTGGTAGTTTTCCCGCTCGCCTTCAAAGTCTTCACGGTAACTATTTTCCAAGGCGTGAAGCGGTGACAGTGCAGCCTTCATGCTCGGGCTTTTCATTGCAGACGGCCGGCCAATAATTGCGCCCCATAAGTTCGGCACAATCTCCCAATCATCGTTGGCTTTGGGTCGAACTCGAACCTTGTTACCGATTACGGCGGACAGTGAGCAAATCGCGGATATCGCCACGAAGTCTGGCGGGCATTGCATACGCTCTGCGGTATCGGCTACAAAATCACGGATACGCGGGGGCAGCGCTTCAAACGGCAGCGCCATTACCGGTGGCAGATCGGGCAGGGGCTGCGGCTTTGGTGCAATGGTGGGTATTTGAGAATTCATAAAGCTCATATGGTCCCCCGTTGCCAGCTGGCCAGGTCATTGAAGTCTGAAAGGTGCTGTGGGGCGTCATGGGGGAACTTGGGCAGAGCAAAACGGCAGTTAGCGGCGTCAGCGGCGGCGCGTGCGGCTGTTTTCCCGGGGTTTCCTTTCGTCTGGCGGTCATCGTCACCGCAGATCACCACTTCCAGGGTTGGCCATGCCTGCCGGGTAGCTTTGGCCACGGCTGCCAGGTTTCCGGCGTCAATGGCGGCCAATACTAGGCAATTGGGCATTTTTTCGGCAAGAGTGCGGCCGGTGGCCCATCCCTCACAAATCAACACACGTTTTGGGTAATCCGTGCCCCCTGCAACAATGAAGTGGCCAGCTTTTTTGCCACCAGATAGCAGCCGCTTGTCACCGTCGGTGTCTATCAGTTGCAGACTCCAAACCCTGCCGGTGAAGTCGATCAGCGATAACATCAGCTTGTTACCCAGCAGCCGGGCGTTATGGGGCGTTATTCCTTTGCGTACCAGGTAGGGGTGTTCAGCAGGAGCGGGACCGGCTTTAAGCCACATCGTTTCAGCTCGAATGGCTGTGGCCTCGTGCTTGCGTTGCTGTTCTTCGTGTCGCCGGCGCTGTGCTTCCTCAATCTGGCGTTTAAGTTGGCGGCGTTCGTCTTCGGTCAACGTATCGCCGTTGCTGGCTATCCATTTCAACTCGGCGCCCGTTTTCCAGTCCCCGGCAACTGCAACAGCAGGCAGGCCACGGTTAAAGTGGACAACGATCCAACCATTATTTTTTCGGTGTTTGGTGGCCGTTTTGAATCGCACCAGCTGCCCATCCGCTAGCCGACTGATTACGTGGTTGGTGTTTAACGGTTCAATGCCTGCGCTGTGTAAGGCATCCACTAGGCTCGTTATTCGTTCGGCATAACTGGAACCGCTGTTATACTGGCGCTGGGCATGGCGCTTTGCTACTTCGGTGGCGGGCGCTTTTTTCATTTCTGGCCTGCCTTTTTGTTGATTTCATCAGCGATTGAGTCACTGATTTTTGCGGTGCTATCTGCAACAACGTACATGGCGCGTTCGAGTCCCCCCAGGGCGTATTCTGTGAGGTAGTCCGGGTGGTCTGCATTGCCAAGGAAATCGGCGCGCATTTGTTCGTAAAGAGCGGTCACCGCAGATAAGGCGGCGGTATTCGCCCGTAGCTGTTCCGCCTGGTGTTGAAGTGTTTTCATTTGGCACCCCGCTCAACCGGCTGAACGGCGTTCTCCGCGTTGTTCCGTGCAAGCATGCGCAAACTACCTTCCAGGTCAGAGTTCAACCCCTCCAGCAATTCAGCCATCAAAATGGCGGCGGACCGTGCCGCACTTATACTGCGAACATTCACGTACTCTGGGCAGTCGTCCCCGGCCTCCGCGTCTATTTCCATTTCGTGGATAAGAGCAAGTAGGTTGGCCAATTCTGCGGACTTAAGACTGGCGGCACTGGCCAGGCCTTGCAGGCTGTCGAATATTGCGCTCATGACAAAACCTCCTGCTTTGCTTCCCAGGCTTCAATGTCAGAAAGCCGCCAGCGGGTGCAGTTGGGGCTCAGTCTGACCGGTGCAGGGAAGGTGCCGGATTGAATCCAGCGCCAGGGAGTGGCCCGGGCAACGCCAAAGCGTTTTGCCAGGTCTTTATCTGAAAGGAATTTCGGGGTTTCGTGTGGTGTCATTCTCATTACTCCGCGTGATTATGTGTCGCACGGTGTAATGATGCTGGCGGGCAGCTATTGCGGGTTACTCGATAGCATTTAGAAAATTAGGGAGCTATTGGGCATCGTTAGTTAGCTTTGGCGCGCCTCCTCGATCCAACGAGTCAAAGTGGATTGCCCTGGTTCATCTAAACCAGCTTCCGTCATAATTTCTCTGGCCAGTGAGCTGGCACCGGTGCCTGGTTCGTAGGCAACCGCCAGCCTCACAGCCGCCTGGTGCAATTTCATTTCCCTGGTCCGGGCGGCAGGAAGCGTATCGGTTAACGCTATTCTGCATTCCGTTTGTGCTTGCAATGCGCTGTTCCAAGCCTCGTTGATTCGGTCGGCCATACTGCCAAACTGATCCAGTCCCAACTGCAACTCCCGGTGCAGTGGTTCAAGCGCTTTCACCAGGGCGTCAGACTTACGCAAAGCCGTTTCGAGCTTGCCTTTTAGCTCTTCGCGTTTGTTTTGAGCTTCGCCCGGTAACAGCTGTCGGCCGTCCGCCAGCTCATCCCGCCTGCGTTTCTCGTGCAGGTATTCGGCGGCATCGATTACCCATTTTTTTCGATCTAACTCACTCATTTGGCTTCACGCTCTGCTGGCGTTACGATCCGCTCGATTTGCCGCGGACTTAATCCGTGCTGGGCTGCTAGTTCGACGTGATTGTTACCCTGGAAGTTGGCGCGGATTGTTTCGTTCCGCAATAGTCTGTTTGGGCGTGGAATGTAAAGCGGCCCGCCGCCATGCTCGCGGCGAATGCCTACAGTTATTTCATCTGCCATTTTTGAAGCGGCCGCCTCGTCCATGTGCAGGCGATTTACCAGGGTAGACGCCACCAGGCGGAATAACTCATACGCTGTTTCGGTATCAGAATTGAAGACTGAGTGAATCAAGATTTACTCCCGCCAATGGCTATGATTTTTGCATCGTTGTTGTTTTGCTTACCGTAATAACAGAACCGTTCCCAGTCGTTCATCAGCTGGCGGCGCTTGTCCAGCAATTCAGAGCGAGCGTAGGCGGCCCGGGTGGCATCGCTGTTAACGTGGGCCAGGGCCAGCTCGGATACTTCGTCAGCGTATGCGGTAAATTCCCGCGTCCAGTCTTTGAATGTCGATCGGAAGCCGTGAACGGTATATGGCCGCTCCATTCGTTTCATTAAGCTGGTAAGAAAATTGTTTGACGCTATCTCGCCGCCGGCGCCGGGAAAAATGGAATCATTGGGCACACCCTGGCGAACGGATTGCAGTAATCTTACTGTCTGATCGGTCAGCGGTACGCGGTGAAGTTTGCCGCCCTTCATTTTTTCCGTGGGTATGGTCCATAAGCGTTTTTTCAAATCGATCTCGCACCAGAGCACGCCCTGTTTATTAATAGCGCGATCACCTATCACCTCGTTTGTTCGGCTTGCGGTCAGAATCAAAAACTCCAAAGCCCGGGCGGCGTTGCCGCGGCGTTTTTGCAGCTCCTGGAAAAATTGTGGAATCTCAGCGCTTGCCATTGCTTCAAAATGGCTCTTCTTCGCTATCTTGGTAGGTGACGGCAACACTTTATCCAGGTAACCGCGCCAGCGTGCCGGGTTTTCTTCACTGCGGTAACCGTGCACAGCTGCCCAACCCAAAATGGCTTCAATTCGGGCGCGAACGCGGGTGGCTGTGTCCGTTTTGGTTGTCCAAATTGGTTCGAGCACAGCTTTCACCAGGGCTAGATCAATCTGGCTTACTGGTAGTTTGCCGATCACCGGGCTGGCGTAGGTGGCCAGGCTGTTTTCCCAGTGTTTGCGCTGCCGGGGGTTTTTAAACTCTTTGGCTTTTTCAGCTATGTATTTAACCGCGGCATCATCAAACGTAATGCGGGCCAGCTGCGCCGTAACCAGGCCTATGCGAGCCTGCTGGCGTTGCTCGATAGGATCAATACCGGAACGGATCAACTCGCGATATTCTCGGGCGGTATCGCGGGCCTGCGCCAACGTCACATCAGGATAACCGCCAAGGCCAATACTTCGACGCTTGGTGCCTATGGTGGTTCGGTATATCCAGGACTTTGCGCCGGTGGGTGTGACTTGCAGAAGTAGGCCGGAAACGCCGCCAACAGAATGAAGGGCGTTGTATTCCTTTCCGGTCTTGCTGGTTGAGTGCGCCAGGCGTTTTACCTCAGCTGCACTCATTTCCTTGGTTTTCTTTGGCATCTTGTACCGCCCTATGTACCTATCAAAAATAAAGTAATTGAAAGGTACAACAACGTACGGCAAGTTACAAGATAATGGGGTAAGTGTTCGGCCTGTAAGGAGTTATTGAAATAAAAGTCTTTTATAACAGTGTGTTAGGTCGGTTTTTTGTAGCTGCCCCCGCTACCATATTATCAATTAAACCAGTCACTTACGGCTGGTTTTTTTGTTTGCGTATCTTTCTACCTATCATCAATAAAGTTATGTCATGTTCCGCCTTGCGGCTGGCTCGTACATGCTTTTTGCGATCAGGGTAGGCCCATCAGCTTTTTCCAAGCGATTGCAGATCGTTCAGCAGATCCATCCCGCCAAGCTTTGGCGCGGGCCTGGTCTTCCTCGATCGTTGCAACACTCCAGTAGCAAACTGCCGGGCGCTTGTAGTGTCCGAACTTTGGGACCTCGCAAGTCTGGGCCCTCATTATCGTTTCGCTTTTCACGAGCCCCTGGTTTTCCATCAGCTTCAAAGCTCTTGATGTATTCCGAACATGGCCGCCTATCAGCAGGACAACATCAGCCGCGCAATACGGTGGCGGGCCATACTCGAGGTATCCGCCATTGTGATAGTCGCCGCGCAGAGCTTTCAGAATCTGGCGTTTGTTTTCCGTCATTCGCATAAGGTCAGCCCAACGGTGGTTGTCATTAAGAAATACTTACTCAACTGAACGGTGGTTGTCATTAAGGAATAAATCAAAAGGTACTCCAGGGAGTCAGGTGTTACGGGTAGCGCGGAGCGCAATCTTTGAGAGTTTTTGGAGTGTTCCCGGCTTTGTTTATTACTGCGTGGTGCTGGCGGATCGGGCGAACCCCAACAACAACCGCTATGTAGTTCAAAAAACTCTCAAGAACCGCGATTCCGCGTACCCGTACGGCCCTATAGCCCAGGAGTACCTTTTGATTTTTTTCTGGATATGGGGGGGTAGCGTACTGACAAGACTGACAAGTAATGCGCTGGGCACGGAAGTTATAACCAGAGAGGTGCATTGCTAGAAGGGTGCAAAGTGGGCACCTTGCCGCCAGCTGCCAAGCCTGATCCCGTAATACTGGCGTCCGGTGGTGCCCATGCCCTGCGAGGAACCAACTCCAGGGCCCGGTTACTGCTGTGTTATTGGGCGATCTGTAGCTTCACCAGGCCGCGATAGTCTACCGGCACTGCGGCAAACTCCATGCGGGACTTAACGTGCAGTCCGTCAACCTCCCAGCCTTCGCGCTGTTCAAAGTAAGGGCGTTCTTCACCAGCCAAGTATGCACGGGTAATGGTGTCTATCTGACTCGGGCTTGCAGCCAGGTAACAATCACTGCCTACCTCATCCAAGCGCGAATCAACCACCAGAGTCAGACCACGGATAAACGAGGGGTTTACGGTGTCGTTGGCCTTGCTTGGGTCTACCAGTGTGGCCAGCAGCTGCTCGGCCTGGGTTTCCAGTGCAGCCGGTACGATTAGGAATTGCGGAACCACGTTGATGGGCGCGGCGCTGTTGATGCCTTTCTGCATACGCATAAGGGTGCGGCCCTGGGCGATTGCTTCCACGTTTAGCGCGGTCAGGCCGGACACGATGTTGCCGTGGGTGGCATGAAACAGGGCCACGTTGTCCGCCAGATTCGGGTTACCGGTCAGCACCTGATACACCAGATCAGCTTCCTTCCGCTTGGCAGACTTGCCAAATGCTGCTGGCAGCCGGGTGAATGCGCTCAGGTCGTCGTTAATGATGGCCTCGCGGGTCAGCGTAAACAGCCGTCCATACTTCTCAATTCGGAAGGTCATACCGCTGTCGCTGAATGAGCCCTCGGTGTACTCGCCGCCTTCGTTCACTTTCAACAGGTCAGGCGCTTCGGATAGCTGTACCAGTGATTGCGGTTTGAAGTCTTGAACTTCGGTTTCACCTGTCCAAATCTCGTGAGAACCGAACTCGTCCTGGTACGCTTCACGCAAGCTCTTGCCAGCCACGTTACCCAGCAAAGAACCAAAGTCGCTTGTGGTGTGATGAACAACGCTGCTCATTGCAAACGCTTTATCAATAACCTGGCGTGGGCTCATCATATCGGTTGATATGCCATTCAGGGTCAGGTGTTGGCGGGCAATGCCTACCGGGTTACTACGTGACATTGCGCGGGCGGCATCGCTGGCGTTCTTCACCGGCATGTTATTGCGCAACAGCAGTGCGTCGGTGGCATCGTTCATAAAACTTTCAGTGCGGTTGTCCATGGTGCTGATTCTCGTGCTGTGGGTGTAGATGGGTTCGGATCCTTCGGCCATTTTGGCCAGGATGTATTCGCCTGCTTTGGCGCGGGTGTTGCAGCCAGCGGTCAGAACTTCATCCAAGCTAATTCCGTTTTCAATACGGTTTTGATTGCCTCGGGCTAACAGGGCTTTGATGTCCGCCAGCTCGCCCGCCTGCTCCTGGTGCTTTTTCAATAGATGCTCGGGGACGTTGTTAAAAACGCTCAAATCTGCGCTTGCCGCAATGGCCATACTTCCCGCGATTTCGTCAGCAAAGCCCAGCGCGACAGCTTCCTGTGCATTCATCCAGGTTTCAGCGGTCAGCATGTCGTTGATGCGGTTATCGGCCAAGCCGGTCTTTTTGATGTAAGCCTGAGTCAGCGTGGGTTGAAACTTGTCCAGCACTTCGCCCGCCTTGCGCATATCGTCAGAGGTGCCTACGGCGGCGCTCCAGGGGCGGTGGATCATCATTAGGGCGTTTTCCGCCATAACGACTTTACCGCCAGCCATTGCAATAACAGACGCTGCGCTGGCGGCTATGCCATCCACATAGCAAACCACGTCGGAGCATTGCAGTAGGGCGTTGTAAATGGCCAGGGCGTGGGCCATGTCGCCACCACCGGAATTGATGCGAACGTGAACAGTCTGGGTCAGGTCTAGGGTTTTTAGCTTGTCGACGAATCCTTGCGCAGATATATCGAGTTCGCCAATGGCTTGGTAGATGTAAATTTCGTTGGTTTCGTGAAGGGCTTTAATTTGTGTCATCGGCTGGCTCCTTGGTTGATACCTTCCAGCCTACCGAATTGATTTGTTTCCGATATAAGAGGGCTTTGACCTGAATTTATGGGGTTTCCCGCTTAATGATGTCCTGAACACTTTTCCAGTGCAGGGCCATGGTGGTGTTGCCCCGGTCATCGGTGCAAAGCCGCCGCAGGCGCATCAGCAGAATGCGGGCCTCGTGGTTTTCAACTTCGGGAACGCCGGTGCTTATGCTGTGGCTAATGACCATTGCCCGTTGGCATTTTTTCAGCCCGGCTAGCTTGCTGGCTGCTCCGCAAATCAGCCGGTTCCGTTCTTCACGCCGCCAGGCGTTGCGCAGCAGCTCCGGCGCTTTACCCTGGCCAACCGCCAGCCCCAGCCCTTCATCCACGGTGCGCACACTTCCAGCGCGGCACAGCTTGAAGCCGTGCAGCAACCAGTCGCGTAAGTCGTCCTCCAGCTTGTCCCTCGTTTCTAGTGTGGCTATCAGTTCGTTTACGGCCTGCATGGGAGTTATCTGGCGCTGCATGATGAACGCTCCCCAGCTTTGGCTTGGTGGGTGTCCAAATAAGTTTGCCGATATTGTTGGCCGTCCTTGCAGTAATGGCCCTGTGGCGCTCGGCAGGCGCTACAGTCCATAACGTGATTGATGAACAGTTCATGGGCAGTTTCCCAGCTCTCGCGCCAGTCCGCAGTGTCGTCGGCGTTTTGGCGGCGTCTATTGGCGACCTGTTCCATTAGCCGGTCAAGATGCCACTGCGGATCAACAAGTGGTTTGCGGTCTGCCTTCATGGCGTTTAGATAGTCCGCAAGCTGGCTAGCCGTGATAAGGCCGGCCCCGATTTGCTCCTGGTCATCATCCGACAAAAGCGCCAGCACCATATGACGGTCGGCATTCAGCTGGCGGGTTACTTGGTCGATTACCTGCGTTTTCTGGATATGGGGGGGTAGCGTACTGACAACACTGACAGAACCACCTTTGTCAGCGTTGTCAGTTAGCACCCCCCGCGTATCTGAATAAACATCAGTGTTTTTTTTCTGGAAATGGGGGGGTAGGGCACTGACAACACTGACAGAACCGCCCTTGTCAGTTTTGTCAGTAGGGATACCCCCCGTTTCAGATATTTTTTTAAGCCAGCGGCCCATCACGTACCCCCGTTGAACTGGTAGATGAAACGGTTGGTGTCTGGCTCTGGCCATGACTTAACGATGTGATAGTGATCTTCCAGCACTTCCAGGGCTGCGGCCACGTCTTCTTTGGTGGTCAAGCCAGCCCATCCTTTGCGCTGAATGTCCCGTGGTTTGAATAGCCCGGGTATCTGGTCACGGCGTCGTAAGATTAGCTTTGCGCCTTCAACACCGCCTTGTGTGGCTATGCTGTAAAACCGGTCTGAATGGCTCCTGAGGTAATCCATAAAGTCGAGGGCCATGGCTGTGGCCTCGGTGCCTATCGTTGCACCACGATTGCCGCAGAGCTCAAAGATCAGAGCAATAGCGGCGGCTGCCTTCGGTAGCTTTACCAGGTGGCTTTCAATGGCGGGATGTAGGTCGCCAGAGCGGGCTTCTATCTGGGTTTCCGTGTACCACTGAATAAAGCTTTCCCGGGCATCATCCGAAAACGTCATGGGTTCGCTGTAGCGCTCGAGGTCCGCCAGCTCCATGAACAGCGCTCTATAGTTCTCGTGAGCTACCTGGCTGCGCTGGCGGTCCCTGTATTCCCAGGCTGCGTCAACGTCTGGCCATACGGTGAGCTGAAAGCGTTGAATCAGTCCATCGTCTTCACTGCCGGTAATGGCACCCCGGATCAATGGCGCTATCTTGCTGGGTTGGATACCACCGATAATGGCCAGGGTGGTCGAGTGAACATCAATGGTCCCGCGGCCAATACGATCAACGGTGAAGCTGCCATTACCATCAAAGCATTCCAGGTAAAAAGCCCGTTCTGCTTTGGCATCGTCACGGCTCATGCGAGCAAGCCAGCCGGAAAGCTCGTCACGTTCAAGCAATAGGCCGGCTGGGTTTTCATTCATCAGGTCCGCCAGCTTTTCCATGGTCGTGTCGTTCACCACCAAGCGCTTTCGTGTGGGTTGTTCCGGTTGCTGCATGCCATCACGAAGGGTCTGTAAAGCCAGGTCGGCGTTTCCGGCTTTGTGTGCTTTCTTTGCGGCGTCCTTGGCCGATTTTGAGGCAATGTCCGCCAGCTCTAGCTCTGCCTGGTAGTTTTCCCGCTCGCCTTCAAAGTCTTCACGGTAACTATTTTCCAAGGCGTGAAGCGGTGACAGTGCAGCCTTCATGCTCGGGCTTTTCATTGCAGACGGCCGGCCAATAATTGCGCCCCATAAGTTCGGCACAATCTCCCAATCATCGTTGGCTTTGGGTCGAACTCGAACCTTGTTACCGATTACGGCGGACAGTGAGCAAATCGCGGATATCGCCACGAAGTCTGGCGGGCATTGCATACGCTCTGCGGTATCGGCTACAAAATCACGGATACGCGGGGGCAGCGCTTCAAACGGCAGCGCCATTACCGGTGGCAGATCGGGCAGGGGCTGCGGCTTTGGTGCAATGGTGGGTATTTGAGAATTCATAAAGCTCATATGGTCCCCCGTTGCCAGCTGGCCAGGTCATTGAAGTCTGAAAGGTGCTGTGGGGCGTCATGGGGGAACTTGGGCAGAGCAAAACGGCAGTTAGCGGCGTCAGCGGCGGCGCGTGCGGCTGTTTTCCCGGGGTTTCCTTTCGTCTGGCGGTCATCGTCACCGCAGATCACCACTTCCAGGGTTGGCCATGCCTGCCGGGTAGCTTTGGCCACGGCTGCCAGGTTTCCGGCGTCAATGGCGGCCAATACTAGGCAATTGGGCATTTTTTCGGCAAGAGTGCGGCCGGTGGCCCATCCCTCACAAATCAACACACGTTTTGGGTAATCCGTGCCCCCTGCAACAATGAAGTGGCCAGCTTTTTTGCCACCAGATAGCAGCCGCTTGTCACCGTCGGTGTCTATCAGTTGCAGACTCCAAACCCTGCCGGTGAAGTCGATCAGCGATAACATCAGCTTGTTACCCAGCAGCCGGGCGTTATGGGGCGTTATTCCTTTGCGTACCAGGTAGGGGTGTTCAGCAGGAGCGGGACCGGCTTTAAGCCACATCGTTTCAGCTCGAATGGCTGTGGCCTCGTGCTTGCGTTGCTGTTCTTCGTGTCGCCGGCGCTGTGCTTCCTCAATCTGGCGTTTAAGTTGGCGGCGTTCGTCTTCGGTCAACGTATCGCCGTTGCTGGCTATCCATTTCAACTCGGCGCCCGTTTTCCAGTCCCCGGCAACTGCAACAGCAGGCAGGCCACGGTTAAAGTGGACAACGATCCAACCATTATTTTTTCGGTGTTTGGTGGCCGTTTTGAATCGCACCAGCTGCCCATCCGCTAGCCGACTGATTACGTGGTTGGTGTTTAACGGTTCAATGCCTGCGCTGTGTAAGGCATCCACTAGGCTCGTTATTCGTTCGGCATAACTGGAACCGCTGTTATACTGGCGCTGGGCATGGCGCTTTGCTACTTCGGTGGCGGGCGCTTTTTTCATTTCTGGCCTGCCTTTTTGTTGATTTCATCAGCGATTGAGTCACTGATTTTTGCGGTGCTATCTGCAACAACGTACATGGCGCGTTCGAGTCCCCCCAGGGCGTATTCTGTGAGGTAGTCCGGGTGGTCTGCATTGCCAAGGAAATCGGCGCGCATTTGTTCGTAAAGAGCGGTCACCGCAGATAAGGCGGCGGTATTCGCCCGTAGCTGTTCCGCCTGGTGTTGAAGTGTTTTCATTTGGCACCCCGCTCAACCGGCTGAACGGCGTTCTCCGCGTTGTTCCGTGCAAGCATGCGCAAACTACCTTCCAGGTCAGAGTTCAACCCCTCCAGCAATTCAGCCATCAAAATGGCGGCGGACCGTGCCGCACTTATACTGCGAACATTCACGTACTCTGGGCAGTCGTCCCCGGCCTCCGCGTCTATTTCCATTTCGTGGATAAGAGCAAGTAGGTTGGCCAATTCTGCGGACTTAAGACTGGCGGCACTGGCCAGGCCTTGCAGGCTGTCGAATATTGCGCTCATGACAAAACCTCCTGCTTTGCTTCCCAGGCTTCAATGTCAGAAAGCCGCCAGCGGGTGCAGTTGGGGCTCAGTCTGACCGGTGCAGGGAAGGTGCCGGATTGAATCCAGCGCCAGGGAGTGGCCCGGGCAACGCCAAAGCGTTTTGCCAGGTCTTTATCTGAAAGGAATTTCGGGGTTTCGTGTGGTGTCATTCTCATTACTCCGCGTGATTATGTGTCGCACGGTGTAATGATGCTGGCGGGCAGCTATTGCGGGTTACTCGATAGCATTTAGAAAATTAGGGAGCTATTGGGCATCGTTAGTTAGCTTTGGCGCGCCTCCTCGATCCAACGAGTCAAAGTGGATTGCCCTGGTTCATCTAAACCAGCTTCCGTCATAATTTCTCTGGCCAGTGAGCTGGCACCGGTGCCTGGTTCGTAGGCAACCGCCAGCCTCACAGCCGCCTGGTGCAATTTCATTTCCCTGGTCCGGGCGGCAGGAAGCGTATCGGTTAACGCTATTCTGCATTCCGTTTGTGCTTGCAATGCGCTGTTCCAAGCCTCGTTGATTCGGTCGGCCATACTGCCAAACTGATCCAGTCCCAACTGCAACTCCCGGTGCAGTGGTTCAAGCGCTTTCACCAGGGCGTCAGACTTACGCAAAGCCGTTTCGAGCTTGCCTTTTAGCTCTTCGCGTTTGTTTTGAGCTTCGCCCGGTAACAGCTGTCGGCCGTCCGCCAGCTCATCCCGCCTGCGTTTCTCGTGCAGGTATTCGGCGGCATCGATTACCCATTTTTTTCGATCTAACTCACTCATTTGGCTTCACGCTCTGCTGGCGTTACGATCCGCTCGATTTGCCGCGGACTTAATCCGTGCTGGGCTGCTAGTTCGACGTGATTGTTACCCTGGAAGTTGGCGCGGATTGTTTCGTTCCGCAATAGTCTGTTTGGGCGTGGAATGTAAAGCGGCCCGCCGCCATGCTCGCGGCGAATGCCTACAGTTATTTCATCTGCCATTTTTGAAGCGGCCGCCTCGTCCATGTGCAGGCGATTTACCAGGGTAGACGCCACCAGGCGGAATAACTCATACGCTGTTTCGGTATCAGAATTGAAGACTGAGTGAATCAAGATTTACTCCCGCCAATGGCTATGATTTTTGCATCGTTGTTGTTTTGCTTACCGTAATAACAGAACCGTTCCCAGTCGTTCATCAGCTGGCGGCGCTTGTCCAGCAATTCAGAGCGAGCGTAGGCGGCCCGGGTGGCATCGCTGTTAACGTGGGCCAGGGCCAGCTCGGATACTTCGTCAGCGTATGCGGTAAATTCCCGCGTCCAGTCTTTGAATGTCGATCGGAAGCCGTGAACGGTATATGGCCGCTCCATTCGTTTCATTAAGCTGGTAAGAAAATTGTTTGACGCTATCTCGCCGCCGGCGCCGGGAAAAATGGAATCATTGGGCACACCCTGGCGAACGGATTGCAGTAATCTTACTGTCTGATCGGTCAGCGGTACGCGGTGAAGTTTGCCGCCCTTCATTTTTTCCGTGGGTATGGTCCATAAGCGTTTTTTCAAATCGATCTCGCACCAGAGCACGCCCTGTTTATTAATAGCGCGATCACCTATCACCTCGTTTGTTCGGCTTGCGGTCAGAATCAAAAACTCCAAAGCCCGGGCGGCGTTGCCGCGGCGTTTTTGCAGCTCCTGGAAAAATTGTGGAATCTCAGCGCTTGCCATTGCTTCAAAATGGCTCTTCTTCGCTATCTTGGTAGGTGACGGCAACACTTTATCCAGGTAACCGCGCCAGCGTGCCGGGTTTTCTTCACTGCGGTAACCGTGCACAGCTGCCCAACCCAAAATGGCTTCAATTCGGGCGCGAACGCGGGTGGCTGTGTCCGTTTTGGTTGTCCAAATTGGTTCGAGCACAGCTTTCACCAGGGCTAGATCAATCTGGCTTACTGGTAGTTTGCCGATCACCGGGCTGGCGTAGGTGGCCAGGCTGTTTTCCCAGTGTTTGCGCTGCCGGGGGTTTTTAAACTCTTTGGCTTTTTCAGCTATGTATTTAACCGCGGCATCATCAAACGTAATGCGGGCCAGCTGCGCCGTAACCAGGCCTATGCGAGCCTGCTGGCGTTGCTCGATAGGATCAATACCGGAACGGATCAACTCGCGATATTCTCGGGCGGTATCGCGGGCCTGCGCCAACGTCACATCAGGATAACCGCCAAGGCCAATACTTCGACGCTTGGTGCCTATGGTGGTTCGGTATATCCAGGACTTTGCGCCGGTGGGTGTGACTTGCAGAAGTAGGCCGGAAACGCCGCCAACAGAATGAAGGGCGTTGTATTCCTTTCCGGTCTTGCTGGTTGAGTGCGCCAGGCGTTTTACCTCAGCTGCACTCATTTCCTTGGTTTTCTTTGGCATCTTGTACCGCCCTATGTACCTATCAAAAATAAAGTAATTGAAAGGTACAACAACGTACGGCAAGTTACAAGATAATGGGGTAAGTGTTCGGCCTGTAAGGAGTTATTGAAATAAAAGTCTTTTATAACAGTGTGTTAGGTCGGTTTTTTGTAGCTGCCCCCGCTACCACATCTAAAAAGCAGATCAGTAAATCACTGGTCTGCTTTTTTTTGCTTGTCAAAATTCCGCCATGCCTTCAGCTTGCCCTGCTTGCGACCGGCTGCTCTAGTTGCTATTGGAT
>Ga0307486_1001339_pt1 | contig 19232 bp, 12 predicted proteins | sample CBIW02metaG_FD_203663 | JGI IMG/M metagenome (GOLD analysis project Ga0307486, IMG submission 203663) | Sea-ice brine microbial communities from Beaufort Sea near Barrow, Alaska, United States - CBIW 0.2 | ecosystem: Environmental > Aquatic > Marine > Coastal | place: USA: Alaska | collected...
TGTGTGGAACGGATAATTGCCGATATTGATATCGCCTTGGTTTATCTTCCCCAAAATTACAGTGGCGGAAGCAGCATTACCGGTACAACTGGATTAGGACGTGCTGATGATCAGGTTGCTTTGGCATTAAAATCTAGACTTCTCTTGTATGCCGCAAGTCCGGCATATCAGGATGATGATATTACCAAATTACTTGGTATGGGCTCTTTTTCTGTAGTAGACAGAGGTGAGTATAGAAGAAAATGGATTGCAGCGGCCAATGCAGCTCAGGAGGCTCTTGACCTTGTAGGAAATGTGCCTGGTTTAAGTGAAGGACATTTCACCGCTAATAATACTCCAAATGAATTTATTTGGCGTAAATATCATAATGACAGGGTGTTGGAAAGCGATAATTTTCCTCCCCTAGATTACGGTAAAGGATACACCAGTCCTTCTCAAAACCTCGTGAATTCCTTTCCGGCTAAAAATGGATATCCAATAGATAGTCCTGAGGCAAATTATGATCCGGAAGCTCCTTATGCCAATAGGGATCCCAGACTGGAATTAAACGTTTTGTACAATGGAGAAAACGTTCTTGGAGATCCTTTAGAAACCTTTGTAGGAGGAAGGGATTCTAAAGAAAAAAATTATTCAGCCACAAGAACCGGTTATTATGTAAGAAAATGGTTGGCATTAGAGGATTTATTAGATCCTAATAACCTTAGTTCACAACATCATTATTATGTTCTTTTTAGAAAAACCGAATTATTATTAAATTTTGCAGAGGCTTCAAACGAAGCTTTTGGACCGCTTGGTATTGGTGAAGGTAATAGCATGTCTGCACTAGAGGCAATGAAGATGATAAGGAAAAATGCTGGCATTAACAATCAAGATTATATTACCAGTGTCGCCGAAAGCGGAACAAATGAATTTAGGAATTTAATACAAAATGAGCGAAGAATTGAATTGTCTTTTGAAAACCATCGATTCTTTGATATGCGTCGTTGGCTGCTTCCTTTAGACGAAGATGTGAATGGAGTTAGAATCACTAAAACCGGTGCTGATAGTTTTAGTTTTGAAGAGTATAAAGTTGAAGAAAGACCATTTCATCAATTAAGGGATTATTATTTGCCAATTCCATACGACGAGCAAATTAAAAGTGATTTGATTAATAACTTAGGTTGGTAACATTAATTAGGAGAATTATGAAGACAAAGAATATAATATTTATCTGTTTACTGCTTATTATAGGTTTTACCTCGTGTGAACCATATGAAGATTACCTTGTAGACTATGATTATTCGGCGGTTTATTTTGCAACTCAAAAGCCTCTAAGAACTGTTGTTTCATATGATGAAATGGAGTTTAAAGTAGGGGTTGCCCTTGGAGGTAAAAGAGAAAACAATGCAGAGGAATACGCAGAATTTGAAATAGATCCATCATTGTTGGAAGACGAAGGACTTATGGAAGGAAATGATTTTAACCTTTTACCATCGTCTTACTACAGCTTGAGTGATGATAGCAGAATGATAGTGCCTGAAGGGGAGTTTATTGGAGATGTAACGGTAAGCCTTAACAAGGAGGCATTTACCTCAGATAGTTTAGCGACAGAAAATGTATATGCCCTTCCAATCCGTATTACGGGAACTTCGGTAGATACAGTACTGGCAGATAAAGCCTACACTATCCTGGTAGTAAAATATATTAGCGAGTATGATGGAACTTATTATCACAAGGGAATTCAAAGTGAACTTGATTCTACAGGAGTTGTTATGAACGAAATAATTTATTCTCACGAAGATCTAATCGATAATGAAACTTGGAATGTTTCTACTGTTAATGCTCGCACAATAAAAACACCTGCTGTGGGTATTTTTGATAATGGAAACCTATTACTTGAAGTTAACACCGATAATTCTGTAAAAATAACTTCAGGAAAATCCAACATTGAAGTTACTTCCCAAAGTGGTAGTTACAATTCTGAAAATAGAAATTTTTATCTGAATTATAGTTTTATTCGTGGCCAAACAGAATACGATGTTAAGGATACTTTAATATTAAGGCAGGCACCTGAGAAAGATCTGTTTTTTGAGGAGTGGTAGAATTTTATAAATATAGCCGAGTAGTTTATTTCGTTAAATTTATTATTCAAATAACGTTAAGGGTGTTTGAATAGTTTTTAGATGTAAAGGGAAACCATTGAAAAAAATTGGAGTATGATAATAGTTTAACGATAAAAAGCTCTAATTATTAATATTTGACAATTTTTATATCGTAAAATACGATTTTAATAAACTATTAGGAGCTTGTCAATAATTTGTATCCAATTAATTTTTAAGAATCAGTAATTAGTAATGACAAATTTTAAAGTTATGTGCGCTTTATATAAAAAATTCATTTTTATATTTTTTCTATTCCTCACTTTCAATTTTACTGCTCAGGAAAAGCCAAATATTATTGTGATCCTGACAGACGATATGGGTTATGGAGATATTAGCAGTTTTAACAGTGAGTATATGAAAACTCCTAATATTGATAGAATTGCTGAAGAAGGAACCAAATTCACACAGTATTACACGGCAGCGCCAATTTGTTCACCTTCAAGAGTAAGTATACTTACCGGAATGTATCCGGCGAATTGGAATTTTACAACCTATCTAAATGATCGTAAAAGTAATCTCGAGGCTGAACAGGCAAATTATTTGAACCCAGAGGCACCTTCTATTGCTTCTGTATTTAAAGAAGCGGGTTACGCTACTGGTCATTTTGGAAAATGGCATATGGGAGGGGGTCGAGACGTACAAAATGCTCCGGGGTTTGAAAATTATGGATTTGATGAACATATCAGTACCTACGAAAGTCCGGATCCTGATCCGCTCATCACTGCAACTGATTGGATTTGGTCTCCTCAAGATAGTATCAAGCGTTGGGATAGAACACGATATTTTGTAGATAAAACATTAAATTTTCTTAAGAAACATAAAGGAGAACCCTGCTATGTTAACCTTTGGCCAGATGATGTGCACACCCCATGGGTACCGGAAGTTCAGGAGAGATATACCGGAAAATTTCCTATGAACCCACAAGAGGAAAAAGCTTTCCAACTTGTATTAGAGGAATATGACCGTCAAATGGGAAGGCTTTTGGATGGCTTAGAAGAAATCGGAATAGAAGATAATACCATTGTGATATTTACCAGTGATAACGGACCTTTACCAAGTTTTAGAGGAAGTCGTGCAGCAGGTTTAAGAGGTACCAAGCTTTCTCTTTATGAAGGAGGAATTCGCATGCCTTTTATAATTAAGTGGCCAGGACATGTTCCCCCAGGGAAAACTGATAATACCTCAGTAATTAATTCAACCGATTTGCTTCCTAGTTTAGTAGCAATGGCAGATGTGGAACTTCCTCCAAATTATAAAGGAGATGGAGAGGATCGTCATAAGACTTTTATAGGGGATCCTTCATCCAGAAAAGGAGATATGTACTGGGAATATGGAAGAAATCCATATGCTTTTAATTTCCCCAAAGGTGAAGACAGAAGTCCTAATTTGGCTATACGATCAGGAAAGTGGAAGCTTTTGGTAGATTATCATCAGAACAATGTGGAGTTGTACGATATGGAAAAAGATAAGTTTGAGAAGAAAAATGTGGCAAAAAATCATCCTGATCTTGTAAAAGAATTAAAATCAAAGCTTACCACCTGGCGGATGTATATGCCTACCTTAACTCCAGAGAGAATGAATCCAAAATAATAAGTCTAAGAATGTATATGCCTGATAAAAAGTTATTAATTCTATTTATTCTCGTTTTTAATGTCATAATAGCTCAAGACAAGAAACCCAATATTATCGTAATACTTGCTGATGATATGGGCTACTCTGACATAGGCTGTTATGGGGGAGAGATTGATACTCCAAATATCGATAATCTGGCATCTAATGGAATCAGGTATAAACAATTTTACAATGCAGCCAGATGCTGCCCTACCAGGGCTGCACTAATGACTGGAATATATCCACATCAGGCAGGGATGGGATGGATGGCTGCGGCAGATTTAGGGACACCGGAATATCAGGGCAATTTGAATAATTCCAGTGTAACTATTGCAGAAGTTTTACAAGGTGCAGGCTACAAAACTTATATGACGGGTAAGTGGCATCTTACCAACGAACGAAAAATTAGTGGAGAAGTTAAGGATAACTGGCCAAAACAAAGAGGATTCGATCGTTACTTTGGTATTGTTCCCGGGGGAGCAAATTATTTCACACCGGTAATTTATAGTGGGAATAAAAAATACCATGCTCCTGATGATTTTTATCTTACCAATGCGATTAGTGATACTTCGGTTGCTTATATTAATAAGCATTTTAATTCCGAAGAAAAAGTAGAACCAATGTTTATGTATGTGGCTTATACGTCACCTCACTGGCCTCTCCATGCCTTGCAAAAAGATATTGATAAATACAGAGAAGTGTATAAAATTGGATGGGACAGTCTAAGGAAAATCCGCTTTCAGAAACAAAAAGAACTGGGACTATTTTCACAAGATGTTCAAATGAATCCAAGAGATTCTGAAATTCCAGCCTGGGAAGATGTACCTGTTGAGAAAAAAGAAGACATGGCGATGCGCATGGCAATTTATGCCGCACAGGTAGATATCATGGATCAGGGTATTGGGAGGATTGTAAATGAATTGAAAAGGAATGGCGAACTGGATAATACTCTAATTTTCTTTTTAAGTGATAATGGTGCCTGCGCTGAATACATAAGCAGTGGAAAAAGCAAAAAAATAGACGGGACAGAAGATACTTTCGAAAGCTATCGCATAAACTGGGCCAATGCCAGTAGTACCCCTTTTAAAGAGTATAAGCATTATACCTATGAAGGCGGTATAGCCACTCCTTTGATTGTTCATTGGCCAGAAGGTATAAAAGAAAATTTAAATGGAGGTTTTGCCAGCAGTTATGGAGAAATTATGGATATAATGGCTACCTGTGTAGACGTGGCTGATGCTGAATATCCGAAGAATTTCAAAGGGAATGAGATTACGCAAATGCAGGGAAAGAGCCTGCTTCCGAATTTCAAAGGGAAGGATTTTAATAGAGGAAAAATCTTTTGGGAGCATGAAGCTAATATTGCCTTGCGTGACGGTAAATGGAAAATGGTTGCGAAAACCGAACCGGGTAATGATTTTAGCAAATCCTCTTTAAGACTTTACGATCTGGAAGCAGATCCCACGGAAATGAATGATTTGGCTTCTATCTATCCGGATAAACTTCAGCAGTTTTATAATATCTGGCATTCCTGGGGAGAGGAGATTAATGTCTTCCCTATGGATACCAGAATCTATGGCGAAAGGAAAAATTTTTATAACCGAAATATCAATGGAGAGTTTGATGACAATCTGGGAGACTGGCAGGTGAAAAAATCAAAAGATGTTGACGGAGAAATAGTTACTGACCATAATTCGGTTTTAAACGGAAAAAACTCGGTACAGGTAACAATGTCAGATCCTGGCAATAAATTCTCTGATTTTGCAATGAAATGGAAATTCCCTGCAGTTAAAGGAGAAAGGCTGGCTATTAAATTTAAAAGTAAATCTGAAAAGCCTACCAATTTTGTAATGAGACTTGAAAAAATGAAGGCTGGTGAACCTGATATTTTGGATGAAAGAATTAATGTTCAATTTAATGCTAAGCAACAGGTGATTACCACAGAACAAATTCCTGAATCTGGAAATTATAGACTTGCATTATACTTTGGTGAACTAAAGGCAGGTGATAAGGTTTGGATTGATGGGATAGAAATCACATCTAAAAACTAATGAGATATCAAAATGAAAAAAATATTTTTTTTAATTGCATTTATTTCAATGTTTTATGGCCATGCTCAGGAAAACAAGCATGTTATTCTGATAAGTATTGATGGACTGCGTCCAGAATTTTACATGCAAAAAGACTGGAACACGCCCAACCTCAAAAGACTTATGTCTGAAGGCGTTTATGCCAATGGCATCAATAGTGTTTTTCCTTCGGTTACGTACCCATCCCATACAACACTAATTACCGGGGCTTTCCCTAAAGAACACGGTATCTTTTTCAATGTGCCTCGGGATTCTAAAAATAATCACTGGAATTGGGAAGCGAACCGGATTAAAACCGAGACCTTATGGGACGCGACCAATAAAAAAGGATTAGTTACTGGTGCAGTTATGTGGCCTGTATCGGTTGGCGCACCAATAACTTATAATTTCCCGGTTAGAAGGGCAGATGATAGCGAAAAGGCAAATCAGTTTACTATAACAGAACCTTTGGTAAGTCCTGAGAATCTGGTTTCAGAAATGCAAAAAGAAGGTGTTCTTACATCAAAAAAGCCATTTGATCATAATGAAGTGGATAATTCTATTGGAAGTATGGCTTGTTATATATTGAAAAAATATAAACCATCCTTTCTTGCAGTGCATTTTCTTGGTGCCGACCATAGTGAACATATATATGGAAGAGATGATAAAAATGTTCATGAGGTTGTTGAAAATATCGATGCTGAAATTGGAAGATTGATAGCTTTAATTAGGGAAGAAAATATGCTGGATAAAACTACTGTAATAGTAACAGGTGATCACGGTTTTGTGGACGTTTCGCAAGCTTTTGCTCCAAATATTCTGTTAAAGCAGATGGGACTGATTACAGAGAATGGTTGGAAAGCAAAGTTCGAAACAGCTGGTGGCTCAGCTTTTCTTTATTTAAAAGATGAGAAATATCTTCCGCAAATAAAAAGTATGCTTGCAAATTTGCCTAAGGAGCAGAAGGAAGTTTTTAGAATAATTAACCGGAAGGAACTTGATGAAATAGGAGCCGATCCTGATGCTGCTCTGGCGCTGGCACTTAATAAAGGCTTTTCAGCTTCGAGCACTACAAGCGGTGCTGTCTTGAAGAAAAGAAATCCAGGAGGAACTCATGGATATTTTCCTGATTCTAAAGAGATTCAAACAGGGTTTATCATTTGGGGAGCTCAAGCTGGTTCGCATACTGAAATTATGAATATGGGAATCCAGGATATAGCCCCAATAATTTCAAAGATTCTGGATCTCGATTTTGAATCAAAAGATGGAGTTCTGCATAAAGAAATATTGAAGGAAAATTAAAAAGAATATGAAAAGGAAAGGCTTCAACTTAATATCGTTCTTGTTTTTAAAGTGCTTGTTTATGGTGATTTCCATTTTTATGCTTTATTCTTGTAATGAAACCAAAAATAAAGAAAAACATCAGGAAGTTAACCTTTTAGAAAAAAAGCAGCCCAATGTTGTGATTATCATGGCAGATGATTTGGATAGCCGGCAACTAAGCTGTTATGGTGGAGAAAACCTGAAGACTATAAATATTGATGCTCTGGCCGATGAAGGGATGAAGTTTGACAATATTATATGTTCGGAAGCTATGTGTGTTCCTACTCGGGCTTCATTATTTACAGGGCTTTATCCGGTTCATCATGGTTCCTTTCAAAACCACAAGAAAGTTTATGATAGTATAGAAATTAAAAGTGTTGGTCATTATCTAGGAGATTTGGGTTATCGGGTGGCTCTTACCGGAAAAGATCATAGTACAAAACCTAAATCTGTTTTTCCTTTTGAGATTATAGAGGGTTTTGAAATAAATTGTGTAGCAAAGACCGATGAATATTCATTGGATAAAGTTCAGCAATTTATGCAAGATTCAAAGGATCCATTTTGCCTGTTTATAATGAGTATTAATCCACATGCTCCATGGACCGTTGGTGACCCATCCGAATTTAAGGCATCAGAGCTTAAGCTCCCACCTCACTGGGTTGATACTCCTAAGACAAGGACGGAATTCACCAAATATCTTGCCGAAGTGAGAAGGCTGGATACCCAGGTTGGAGATGTAGTAAAAACTCTTAAGGATAATGGTCTATATGATAATACCATTATAGTTTTTCTGGGAGAACAAGGACCACAGTTCCCCGGCGGAAAATGGACGCTTTGGGGTGCGGGCCAAAAAAGTTCCATGATCATTAAATGGAACAAAGTTGTAGAGAAGGGCTCAAGTACTAATGCCATCGTTCAATATGAAGACATTGTCCCCACTCTGATAGACCTTGCCGGGGGAGAGCCTGTTGAAAAACTTGATGGGAAGAGCTTTTTACCTGTTTTAAAAGGTAAGTTAAATAAACATAGGGATTATGCCTTTGGAATCCATAATAATATTCCAGAAGGACCTGCATATCCTATCCGTAGTATAAGGGATACAAAATACAAGTTGCTACAGAACTTATCGGCAGATGAAAATTATTATATAAAATATATGATGAATCCCAAAAAGGAGAATAGTGTTTGGATGTCGTGGGTTAGAAAGGGTGAAAAGTCTAAGGAGGCGAAAAAGCTTTATAAGCGTATAGAAAAACGTCCTGACTTAGAGTTTTATGATTTGGAAAAGGATCCATATGAACTGAATAACCTGGTAAATGAACCTAAATATGCTGATAAAATTGATGAATTTGACTCTAGGTTAAAGCAATGGATGAAAAAACAGGGAGATAAGGGCTCCCTAATCGATAAACGATATAATAAGTGAAAAATCCTTCCGTAATATGGACACAAAAGATGAAGTTTTTAAAATCTGGTTTAGAATTAATGAAGAGCGCGCGAATAATTATGTAAATAGAAACTCTGTTGAATTATATAAGGTTATTGAAGACCCTTACCAGCTTCATAAGCTCGCAGTAGATTCTCAATTTGAACCTGTTCTAAAAAAAGTTTAATAATAAATTGAAGGAATTTATGCTTCAACAGAGAGATAATGGAATTGAAATAGGAGCTATGGCTGAGAAGTTACAAAATTCTCATAATTAATATTAGGATTCAAATATGTCGAAAGTCTTAAAATATTCTATTGTTATTTTATTATGTAATGTTTTTGTCAGCTGCAGGGTAAAAAAAGAACGGCAGGAAAACAGTACTGAAAATGATTCAAAAAATTATTTTACTAACCCAATCTCAAGAGGTGCAGACCCTTGGGTGATTAAGCATAATGGAAATTATTATTTCTGCTCTTCGGGGGAAAAAGATGGTCAAAATTTTATTTCTGTTAGCGAATCTTCGTCTTTGGTAAATCCAGGCAAACGTAAACGGGTTTTTGCATCACCTGAAACAGGCTGGAACAGTACAAATATTTGGGCACCGGAACTACATCACTATAATGGTAAGTGGTATATCTATTATGCTGCTGGTAAATCGGGTCCTCCGTATCTTTATCAAAGAACAGGTGTTCTCGAGTCTGTTTCAAACGATCCGCAAGGAGATTATATTGATAAAGGCGTTTTAATAACCGGAGAAGATTCTGACGATTATGTTGGAACAATATGGGCTATAGACCTTACCATGACCGAAGTTGATGGTCAACTGTATGGAATCTGGTCTGGTTGGGAAGAAAATGTTGCTACACATAAAACGCCACAATATTTATATATTTCCAAAATGAGTAACCCTTATACCATAAGTTCTGAAAGGGTAAAAATTTCAAGTCCTGAGGAAGAATGGGAAACCGGCGGTCCCCTCAATTTAAATGAAGGACCAGAGATATTAAAGCACAATGGAGATATTTTTATTATTTATTCTACCAGGGAATCATGGACACCTGAATACAGACTAGGGCAACTCAAGTTAAAGAAAGACAGTGATCCAATGGTAGCAGAAAACTGGTCGAAAAAAGGACCGGTTTTTGTAGGAAATGAAATTGTTCATGGAGTGGGACATGCAAGTTTTACCACCTCTCCAGATGATACTGAATCCTGGATTATCTATCATTCAAAAGTATCTACAAAACCTGGATGGAACAGAAACGTAAGAGCCCAACAATTCTTTTGGGACGAAAATGGTGATCCAATATTTGGGAAACCCGTTCAAAGTGGAGTACTATTAAAAGAACCTTCACGCAATAATTAATATTTTAAAATATGAAAAACAGAAAAGGCTTTGTCCTCATCTTATTGATTTTGATTTCATTTATCGGCCAATCGCAATCTAAACAGCGATGGAGCATTGAAAAAGCTGAAAAATGGTATGCTTCTCAGCCTTGGATAAGTGGCGCGAATTTTATTCCCAGCACAGCAATTAACCAGCTGGAAATGTGGCAGAAAGACACTTTCGACGCAGAAACAATAGATAAAGAACTCGGTTGGGCTGAAAGTATTGGCTTTAATACTATGAGGGTTTATCTGCATAGCCTTGCATATAAGCAAGATAAGGAAGGTTTTAAAAACAGAATGAAGGAATACCTGGAGATTGCTGACAGTCATAATATAAAAACGATTTTCGTATTTTTTGATGATGTTTGGAATAAATCTCCTGCAGTTGGAAAACAGCCCGAACCAAAACCTGGAACTCATAACTCTGGTTGGATCCAGGATCCGGGAGATCCCGACTATAGAATGACTGAAAATTTTCCCGCTCTGGAAAATTATATCAAGGATATTTTGAACAGTTTCGGATCTGATCAGAGAATTTTGATGTGGGATTTATATAATGAACCGGGAAATTCAGGGAAATTGACTACTTCGATGGATCTTTTGCAAAATGTTTTCAAATGGACCAGAGAAGCAAATCCAGATCAACCAATAACTGCTGGAATATGGAGATGGGATTTCGAAGAACTAAATCAGTTTCAAATCATGAATTCAGATATAATTACTTATCACGACTATGAAGAACCAAAATTACACCTTAGGGTTCTTCAGCTTCTAAAAACTCATAACCGTCCGCTAGTATGTACTGAATATATGGCAAGAACAAGAAATAGCAGGTTTTCTAATATCATGCCTATGCTAAAAGAGGAAAATGTAGGAGCGATTAACTGGGGTTTGGTTTCGGGAAAGTCAAATACCATTTATGCCTGGGATACGCCTATAGAAGATGGTTTGCAGCCTACAGAATGGTTTCATGATATTTTTAGGCCAGATGGTACTCCTTACCGCCAAGATGAAATCAATCTCATAAAGAAATTAAACAATAAAAAATAGTATCATGAAAATTCTAAAACTTTATTCCCTTTTAGTTGTTGTCTTATTAATGGCCTGTAACGAAAACAAGAAAGATAAGAATACCGAACAAGCTGAAAAAACCTCAAATGAAAGAATGGAGGCAACTAATTTTCAAGATACTATAAATGGAAAAGAAGGTTCCTTAAGGAAAATTGAGAATGGACAGATCACGGCTTATTTTACAAATTATGGTGCGAGACTTGTTGGTTTATGGGCACCAGACAAAGATGGAAAACTTACCGATGTTGTCGTAGGTTTTAAAGACCTTAAATCATACGTAAATTCTACTGAACCCTATTTTGGTGCTACTATTGGTAGATATGGAAATCGCATCGCTAAAGGCAAATTTTCGTTAGATGGGGAAGAATATAATCTTTCGGTAAATAATGGTGCTAATACGCTTCATGGAGGAAAGAAAGGATTTCAGGCAAAATTTTGGAATGTAGAGCAGCCTGACGATCATACTCTTGTGTTTACTTATACTTCTAAAGATGGCGAACAGGGCTTTCCGGGTAATTTAAAAACCAAAGTAACCTATTCTTTAACAGATGACAATAGTCTAAGAATGGAGTATGAAGCAACAACAGATAAGAAAACAGTAGTTAATATGACAAATCATGCTTTTTTCAATCTTAATGGAGAAGGAAGTGGTACCATTTTAGATCATAAGGTCATGATCAATGCAAAAGAATTTACACCTGTAGACAGTACATTGATTCCATTAGGAAAAATGACTTCCGTAGATGGAACACCATTTGACTTTCAGAAACCTGTCTCCATAGGTCAAAGAATTGATCAGGAGAATGAACAGCTAATAAACGGAAAGGGTTATGACCATAATTTTGTACTAAACGCTAATGAGGGTAAAGAAATGATGCATGCGGCAAGTGTTGTGGGTGATAAATCCGGAATTAAAATGGAAATTTATACAGAAGAACCGGGTCTTCAATTCTACAGTGGGAACTTTATGAAAGGAAAAAATACCTTCAAAAATGGAAGCAAGGATGAGTATCGCACGGCATTTGCTATGGAAACTCAACATTTTCCAGACTCTCCAAACCAAAAAGATTATCCAAGTACAGTTTTAAATCCGGGAGAGAAGTATCATACAGTTTCCGTTTACGAATTTTCTGTTGAAGAAAAAGAATAAGGTTGAAATAAAGAAGTTAATCAAACCATAGAATAATGTTTAAGAAATTAACCTCAATAGTTGTTGCAATCTTTTGCTGCCAGATTGCACTTTCCAATGTGAAATTGCCTTCAATTTTGGGCGATAATATGGTGCTGCAACAAAATAGTGAAGTTGCATTATGGGGTTTATCTGCACCAGATGTAGAGGTGGTAGTCAAAACTTCCTGGAATAACAAAATCTACAAGGTTAATGCAAATTCTCAGGGAGAATGGAAGTTATGGGCAAAAACTCCTGAAGCCGGAGGTCCTTATAAAATAAGTTTTGAAGATGGGGAAAATAAAATTGAATTGAGTCATGTGCTAATAGGTGAAGTTTGGATTTGTTCAGGTCAGTCTAATATGGCGATGCCAATGATAGGGAAGAAGAACCAGCCGATTCTCAATTCAAAATCGATAATCAGTAAAGCTCACAATCCCAATTTACATTTATTTAATGTTGAACAGGATTTTAACACTATACCTTTAAAAGATGTTAAGGGATCCTGGAAGCTTACAAATCCTGAGACGGTGGCTAATTTTAGTGCCGTAGCATATCAATTTGGGGAAATGTTGCAGGAAGAACTTAATGTTCCTGTAGGAATCATTGTTTCCAGTTGGGGTGGAACACCTATCAGAGCCTGGATGAATGAAAAGGCATTGAAGGATTTTCCGAGTTATAAAAAAAAGGATGATCTGGCAGATTTTCGCCAGCCATCTGTTTTATATAATGCCATGTTAGCTCCTTTGACTGCTTACTCGATTGCCGGTTTCTTATGGTATCAGGGAGAAAATGATCGAAAAACTTCCGATATCTATGAAAAGGCATTGCCAGCAATGGTAAATCAATGGAAAAATGACTGGAACAATGAAAATCTACCTTTTTATTATGTGCAAATAGCTCCTTTCCATTATAAAAATGATCAGGGAAAAGAATTTGCTCCTTTGATGAGAGAAGCACAATTAAATTCCGCAAAGAAAATGAAAAATGCCGGAATGGTAGTGACCTCAGATATCGGTTCAAATAAAACAATACACCCACCAGATAAAACAACTGTAGCGAGAAGACTGGCAAATTTCGCTCTTAACAAGACCTATAATAAAGAAAATTTTAAAGTTGCAGGGCCTGAGTTTAAATCCTTTCAAATACAAAAGGATAATATCATAATTGATTTTAAGAATAGCGAAGGATTAACTTTGAAAAATAACGCTACACATAATTTTGAAATAGCTGGCGAAGATCAAAATTTTTACCCTGCTGAAGCCAGAATTATGGAAAATAAATTAATATTTCATTCTACAAAGGTTGACAAACCGGTAGCTGCCAGATATGGTTTTAGAAATTATTTTGAAGGAAATCTGTTCAATGATGCGGGGTTGCCAGCTTCATCTTTTAGAACTGACAATTGGAAAATAAATTAAGATTATGAAATTAGCATAACGGAAACACGATACAAACAGCGATGAAGATATGCGAATTACCCCCGATAGCTATCTGGGAACCTATAAAAAACAATAAGAATCTATATATGAAAAGCTCCTATCTATTCCTTTTTTTTCTAATCCTTATTTTGGAATCGTGCGCCGAGAAAAAAGATAAAATTTCGTTCGATAACCCTTTGGATGTGCAGTTTGGAGACCCGTTTGTGCTAAAATCAAGTGATGGCAAATATTATATGTACGGAACGGGCGGAGGAGCAAAAAAAGGTTTTGCCGCTTATTCCTCCTCAGATTTAAAGAATTGGAAATCTGAAGGGCAGGTGTACTATTCTGATAATAAAAATGGCTGGGGTGTAAATTCTTTCTGGGCACCCGAAGTTTATGAAAGAGAAGGGAAATATTATATGTTCTACAGTGCTCAATGGAAAGTAAATCCAACAAACGAAAAAGAAAATTTTAAAATTGGGGTAGCAGTTGCGGATAGTCCATTAGGACCTTTTGAAGATATGAAATCTGAACCTATATTTAACCCAGAGTATCCGATTATCGATGCAAATGTTTATTTTGAAGACGACAAAGCTTATTTATATTTTTCCCGGTGTTGTTATAAACATCCTGTAGAAAGCGAAATTTCGAGATGGGCCAATCAAAAAGAATGGTACGATGAAATTGAAGAAAGCTGGGTTTATGGGATTGAATTGAAACCCGATTTTACTGGTGTAAAAGGTGAACCAAAATTGTTATTAAGACCACCACTGGAAATGAATGATCCGAATACTGAATGGGAAAGTCGTTCGGTTACAGCACAGGAAGCAAATCGCAGATGGACAGAAGGATCCACCTTGTTAAAGCATGAGGGGATATATTATATGATGTATTCAGCGAATAATTTTGATGGAGAAAATTATGCTGTTGGTTATGCAACATCACACTCACCCCTTGGGGATTATAAAAAGGCTAAAAATAATCCTGTTTTGGAAAAGAATGGAAAGGTAAAAGGGACAGGTCATAATAGTATTATTGAATCACCAAATGGTGATGGATGGATTTGCTTTTATCATGGAAGAACGAATGAAACGGGACATAAACGACTTGTTTTTATGGATAAAATGAACATTGATGATGAAGGTGTGCTGAGTGTGGAAGGTCCTACTTTGTCAGAAACTTCTAAAATAAAAGAAAAGTAAAAAGATCGAAATCGGTATCTTTGCAAGATTAATTATTAAATATTAATGCAGCTAAAAACTACGCTTCTTTGTTTTGTATTCCTAGGCAGCCTTATCTCAGGTTTTGCCCAGCAAGATCTAACATTTAAAAATTATTCTGTTGAAGATGGCTTGGTTTCCAACACTATATGGGATATAAATCAGGATGCTCACGGTTATATGTGGTTTGCAACCAAAAACGGCCTTAGCCGATTTGATGGTTATAATTTTAAATCCTATCAATTTTCTACAAAGATAAAAGGGGGACTAGGCAGTAATTTTATTCATTCAATATTTGAGTATGACGATAAAACATTATGGATTGGTAGCACAAGAGGAATATATATTCTCGATCTGGAAAAGGATAGTTTCGAACAATTTAAGCCTTTAAAAAATGAATTAATTTTTGATATTAAAAGGGATACTGAGGGGATCATTTGGATTGCTACACAAGAGAATGGTATTTATAGGTATGATTCTGAAAATCATAGTATTAAAAACTTCAATGCATCTGGAGATAAAGCTAATTCGTTGTCTTCGAATGAAATTAGAAAACTAGCTATTGATAGTACAGGAAATATCTGGATAGGCACTTTTGAGACAGGAATCGATATCTTAAATACCGATAATTTTAACATTAGCAATTATCAAAAAAAGAATTCAGGCCTTGGTAGCAATACTGTACTCACTGTTTATAAGGATTTGAAAAACAGAATTTGGGTTGGTACTTTTGGAGGAGGTTTGAATTTGTGGAACCCAGCAACCAAAAAATTTACCTCATATACTAAAAAGGGCGGTAGTAGTATTAATGATAATATCGTCAGGTCTATCTATCAAGCCTCTCCAGAAAAATTACTTATAGGAACGGAACAGGGACTCAATGTGATGGAATTCACCTCTGGAAATTTTAATTACCATACCCATAATGCCAGCGATCCAAATGGTATCGGCGGAAATTCAGTTTACTCCATTTTTGGCGATGACAATGGTGGCATATGGCTGGGAACTTATTTTGGAGGTGCAAGTTATTTTGAAAAATCAGGCTCTGAATTCGAAAACTACTATCCAACAATCGAAAAAAACACATTGAATGGTGGTGCAGTTAGCTGCTTTCTAGAGGATAAACCTGGGAAATTTTGGATTGGCACTGAGGATGCAGGGCTTAGCTATTTTGATTCTAACAATAAAACTTTTAAAAACTATCCATTTTCAAAAAATCAGGATTCCCTTTCCTATCATAATATTCATTCGCTTTATAAAGATAAGAAAGGGAGGATATGGATTGGTACGTTTTCGGGCGGATTAAATATTTATGATAAAAAAACCGGAAAAGTTAAGGTTTACCGTCACGATCCCGATAATCCAAATTCCTTAAGCAACAACAATATTTTCTGCATTTATGAAGATAGGGAAGGTATCGTGTGGATTGGAACCACTAAAGGGGTAAATATATACAATGAAAAAAGTGATACTTTTGAGCGTGTTACAGATTTTGGTATGGGTCATACATTCGCCTATGACATTTATGAAGATGAGACAGGAACAATATGGTTTGCTACCTATGGAAGAGGATTAATTGCGAAGAAAAAAGCTTCTAATAATTGGGAACAGTACAGACTTGAAAATGACGAAGGAGAATTTATTTTAGGTTCTATTATCAGTTTAAAAGATGATCATGCAGGAAATTTGTGGTTGGGAACTGAGGAAAGGGGGCTTGTAAAGTTTAATTTTGGCACTAAAAAATTTGAGGTTTTGGATGGGAAATATGGAATAGACGCTAATGTAGTTTATGATATTTTACAGGATGAAAATCGAACGCTATGGCTTTCTACGAATAACGGACTGTACCACTTTAATCCGCAAACTGAAAAATCTACTCATTTTACCGAATGGGACAATTTACAAAGCCGGCAGTATAACTATAATGCGGGCTATAAAGGTTCTGACGGAAAAATGTTCTTCGGAGGGATCAGAGGGTTTAATGCCTTCTATCCAAATAAGATAAAAGTTGATTCAATTGAAAATAATGTCGTATTAACCAACTTTCAATTATTTAATAAGGATGTTTTGGTACACGATAGAAATAAGATTCTAAATAATTCTATTAATTACACCCATCATCTTAAACTTACTCATAGACAATCGGTCATCAGTCTGGAATACGCAGCCGTGAATTTTAAGGCACCTTCAAAAATAAGGTATGCCTATAAAATGGAGGGATTCGATAATCGATGGAATTATGTGAATTTCCAGCGTAAAGCAACTTATACTAATCTTCCGCCTGGCGATTACACTTTTATGGTAAAAGCTACTAACGATAACAAGCAATGGGACGTCCCGGTAACTAAATTAGGTATTACAATAGATCCTCCGTTCTATCTTCATCCTGTGATGTACATCTTTTATATTCTGATTTTGGTGGGTGTCTTTTTGTTTGTTAGGAAACGGTTAATGTTTCAGGCTGAAAAGAAAAATAAAATCAGATTAGAACGACTTAATGTACAGCAGGAGAAGGAGTTTTATAATCACAAGCTCGAGTTTTTTACTATTATGGCTCATGAAATAAGAACTCCTCTAACATTAATTACAGCACCTCTTGAAAAATTGATGGAAATCAAGTCACTGCCAAGTGACGTTAGCCGGCAGCTGGAAATAATGGATAAAAATTCAAACAGGTTAATTAATCTGGTAAATCAATTACTCGATTTTAGAAGAATTGAGAATGATATTTATAAAATTCACAAGGAAAAATTAGATTTAGTACAATTAATACAATCTATCTATTCCCGTTTTTCTGCAATGAAATATCAGGAAAATGTGAGATTTACCTTAAGCACAAAAGTAAGTAGTTTACCTATAAATGCTGATTCGGAAGCGCTCATTAAAATTTTTAATAATCTCATCATAAATGCCTTTAAGTTTACACGTTCCGAAATAAGAATAAGTATTCAGGAACCTTTTACAAATGAATATGGACAGAAATTCATTTTAACTACCATAAAAGATGATGGAATTGGAATACCTGAAGAGGAACTGGAAAATATTTTCAAAAAATTTTTCAAAGTATCCAATGATCCTTATAGCAACCTTATAGGTATGGGTATAGGTCTTTCCTTAGCGAAATCCCTTATAGAGAAACATGGAGGATATTTGGAAGTTACAAGTATCCCCAATGTTAATACAGTCTTTAAAGTTTACCTTCCTTACAAAGAAACAATTAAACCTAAATATGAAAAAAGTATAGAGACTGTGGAGGACGAAGAACCTATCCTTGAGGAAGATGTCCACGACGACTCTAGTTTAGGAACTATTTTAATTGTAGAAGACGACGTTTCGCTATTAGATTTCTTTGATCAGAATCTTATGTTGGAAGGCTATGGTACCATACTTGCGAAAAATGGCGCTGAAGCTCTGGCCTTATTAAAAGATAATGAAGTTAGTCTGGTACTTTCAGACGTTATGATGCCAGAATTAGATGGACTAGAAATGTGCCGAAGAATTAAAAATTCACCAGAAAACGGTCACATTCCTGTGGTACTTTTAACAGCTAAAACCAATTCTGATGCAGAAATATTGGGGATTCAGAATGGTGCAGATGCATATATTGCTAAGCCCTTTAAATGGAAGCATGTCAAGGCGATTATTAAGAACTTATTAAAATCGCGGGCGAAATTGAAGGAAAAATTTGCCAAACATCCATTTTTTAAAGCAGATTTTTTAACAAATAATGCTGGCGATAAAAAATTACTCGAGAAAATAACGGCAATTATTGAAGAAAGGATTATGGATCCAAAACTTTCTGTTGAAGAATTGAGTAGAGAACTAGGGATGAGCCGTTCAAGTCTACACAAAAAGTTAAAGTCGGTTTCAGGTAAAGTTCCGAACGAATTTATAAGGTTAGCGCGTCTCAAATATTCGGCACATCTTCTACTACAAAACGAATATACCATCTCTGAAATTGGTTATATGAGTGGATTTAATTCACCTTCTTATTTTTCGAAATGCTTCTATAAACAGTTTGATATTACTCCTTCGGAATTCGTGGAAAAGAATTTGAAAACTGCCAATGAGCAATAAAATTACAACTATATACAAATCTTGTATTAATCTGGACAATATTGCTAATATAACGTTTACAAAAATTATAGATTAGTCCTCCGTAAAATAAAGAAAACAGGAATGACTAAAACTTCTATAAAAAACCTTGCAATTGCTATAATTTCCTTTTTGAGCCTCAACTCCTGTTTTGCCCAAAAGGAAGTAAAAAAGACACCTCCCAATGTGATCGTAATTGTTGCAGATGATATGAATATGTGGAGTATGTTAAAAGATTATGCTCCTCTACAAACCCCATATCTGGATAAGCTTAAATCGGAATCGCTTTAT
>Ga0307486_1001341_pt1 | contig 19219 bp, 13 predicted proteins | sample CBIW02metaG_FD_203663 | JGI IMG/M metagenome (GOLD analysis project Ga0307486, IMG submission 203663) | Sea-ice brine microbial communities from Beaufort Sea near Barrow, Alaska, United States - CBIW 0.2 | ecosystem: Environmental > Aquatic > Marine > Coastal | place: USA: Alaska | collected...
AATACAATAGCAAGAACAATGTCAATACATTAAATGAACATACTAAACTACTTTGATAACCGGAGCACAAACGCTTCGGCAGAGTCATTCAACGCAAAAATAAAAGCGTTTAGGGCACAGTTCAGGGTAGATTTTTTTCTATTTAGACTAACAACAATTTTTGCATAATACTAAAATCCCACAACTTTTGGACTTGATCCGTTTTTATCTGGGCCCTCCACCAACAAAGGAATTATAGAATATTACAACCAAAGGGTTGCAGCTGAAAAGATATTTGATGAGATGAACAATGACTTTGGAAGGAAGAATCTACCTTTTTCTTTTTTACAGGAAAATACGGTATATATGATCTTGACAGCTATGTGCAGGAATTTCTATTTGATCCTCCTGGAGAAAATATCCAGAAAGATTTCTTTCGTAAAAACCTATTTCAGACTAAAAAAATGCATATTCCGATTTTTGCCTTCCCCTTTCAAATAGATTCGAATGGGGAAGGCAAAAAAAACTCAAACTATACACGGAAAAACCGTCCCATCTCCTGGTTTAGAAATTTGAAACACTGGTAAATTACAGCTTTATGGGACAGGTACGCTCAATTGCGGCTTGGGATTTCCCAAAAACCGCTATTCGTTGCCAATCCAATTCAAGGAAATAAAATGTTGTCCAGAAGAAAATAAAACAAGGTGGTGATAAAACCATAAAAGGAAAATCAATAAAAATATAACCGGAATAGTATAGGGAAACTTTAAATTTACTCTAAAAATTGATTTTAAAAAGACAAATTAACTACTTGCAGTTTTTCTCATTTTTAAAAAAATGAGCGACTATTTTCTGACAAATGTAAATTGATTAATATCTTTCTCCACTTTGGACGAGTGCAAGAGTTAATTTTCGAAAAAAATGCACTTCCATGTCCCCGCGCTCTAAAAGAAAAATATTAAAAAATTCTATTTACTATGTCCTCTAATCTCCTCCAATAAAGATATTCTTTTTTAATTCTCGTAATTCTTTTCTGGCCCTAAAGATTGAGGAAAAAAGCGTGATGAATGGGAGCTTAATTTAATTTTAGATGATTTAATTCATTCCCAAAATTCGCTCTAATCTATCCTCATCAATTTCAGTACCGGCAAAATCATCAAATTTTCTTTCTGTTGCCTCAATTATATGGCTTTGAATAAATGGAGCCCCTTCCTTGGCACCTTGTTCTGGGGACTTTATGCAGCATTCCCATTCCAATACCGCCCACACATCACAATCGTACTGGGTCAATTTTGAAAAAATGGTTTTGAAATCGACCTGTCCATCACCAAGACTGCGATAACGGCCGGCCCTGTTTATCCAATCTTCATATCCTCCAAATGTTCCTTTTTTTCCGGTAGCATTGAATTCAGCATCTTTAACATGGAACATTTTTATGAAGTCGTGGTAATAATCAATATATTTAAGATAATCCAGTTGTTGTAAAACAAAGTGGCTTGGGTCGTATAAAATATTTACCCTTTTATGGTTATTTGTAGCCTTAAGAAAACGTTCAAATGTTACCCCGTCATGCAAATCTTCGCCAGGATGTACTTCGTAACAAACGTCTACTCCCTGTTCGTCAAAAACATTAAGAATAGGTAACCAACGATTGGCAAGTTCTTCAAATCCCAATTCCACGAGACCCGGTGGCCTTTGTGGCCAAGGATGGGATGTATGCCAGAGAAGGGAGCCACTGAAGGTGCCGTGAACATCCAGCCCTAAATTGCGGCTTGCTTTGGCAGCACTTTTCAGCTGTTCCACTGCCCATTCTGTTCTTTTCTTTGGGTTATTTTTATAATCGTCTGGCGCAAAATTATCAAACATTATATCATAAGCAGGATGAACCGCTACCAATTGCCCCTGGAGATGGGATGAAAGTTCTGTAATTTCCAATCCGTAAGACTGTACCTTCCCTTTTAGCTCATCACAATAAGTTTTGCTTTCACCTGCTTTTGAAAGATCTATTAAGGCACGTTCCCAGGTTGGTATTTGAATTCCTTTGTACCCTAAATCTGCAGCCCATTTGCATAAGCCATCAAGGGAATTGAAAGGAGCTTTTATTATCCATAAACTGCGCTAGAAAAACCGCAGGTCCTTTTATAGTTTTCATTTCATTATATTTTTACTGTTTAAAGTTTTATTATTGATCAAGTTTCACCCAGACATTTCCGTTTTTATGTGATTCCACTGTTTTTTCAATGAAATCCATTCCTCTTACACCATCTCTTATGGTTGGAAATTCAGCTGGATTGTAATCTTCTTTTTTAATGGCTTTTGCCACTCCTTTGTAAATATTTCCCATTGAATCAAAAATACCCTCGGGATGTCCTGGAGGTAGTTTTGTTCCGTCAAGGGAAAGTTTGCTATTATATATGTGTCCTGGCTTTAATACCCTTATTGGATGGCCATCTTCTAAAAGATAAAGGCAATTTGGATTTTCCTGCTCCCATTTAAGGCCTCCTTTTTCACCATAAATACTAATAGTTAAATTATTTTCTTCACCGGTAGCAATTTGGCTGGAACGGATAATCCCTTTTACATAGTCTGAAAACCTCAATAAAATAGTACCATCTATATCCAGCTGGTTATCCTTATATAGATAATTAAGGTCGGCCAAAATTTCTTTTACCTCAAGTCCACTTACAAATTCAATCATATTAAAGGCATGTGTCCCAATGTCTCCAACACAACTACTTATTCCTGCTAGTTTTGGGTCTAGGCGCCAAACAGTGGAGCGTTTGGCTTTATCATGAATAACCGAGTTAATCCAGCCTTGATAATATTGCACATCAACTTTTTGAATTTTTCCTATTTCCCCAGCAGTAATCATTTCCCTCATTTGTCTTACCATTGGATATCCCGTGTAAGTATATGTTACGGCAAAAATTGTATTAGATTGTTGTAAAGCTTTTTCCAATATTTTTGCCTCCTCATACGTAGTAGTAAGTGGCTTTTCACAAATTACATTAAAGCCGTTTTCCAAGAGTTGTTTTGCCATAGGAAAATGAAGAAAGTTTGGCGTCAATACAGAAATCACCTGCATTCTTTCCTCTTCTGGAAGTTTTTTTTCTGCATGGATCAGGGAATCCACGTCCTTATAGACCCTATCTGTCCTTAAGCCTATTTCTTCAGCAAATTTTTTGCTTTCGGCCAGTTCTGGATTAAAAACCCCGCCTATTAATTCATAACGGTCGAACATTGATGAAGCGACCCGATGTAGGACCCCAATGAGGGAATCCCCACCACCACCAAGAATACCTAATTTTATTTTTGAAGTCATAGAAAATTATTTTGGTTAAGTTTTAAATTGTTTATTTCTTGTCTTACCTACGACTTTACGACGCGATAACATAAATCTCATCTAGTTCTTCTAAATTGAGTATTTAATAGCAAAAAAAATAATTTATCCTGAGCGAATCCATTTTATTTAGAATGAAATTGTAAATCGTGGCTTGAACATATTCTAACTTACTGCCCAGAATATTCCTTAACTTTCTGCTTTGAAATACCAAGACCTTCTATACCGAGTTCAACAACATCACCGGGTTTTAAAAAGCGTTGTGGGGAGAGCCCCATTCCAACACCAAAAGGGGTTCCGGTAGAAATAATATCACCTGGCAAAAGGCTCATAAACTGACTAACATAACTAATTACCTGAGGGATATCAAAAACAAAATCGGAGGTGTTACTTTGCTGTTTTACTTCTCCGTTCAGCTTTAACCATAAGTCCAGATTGTGTGGATTGGGGATTTCATCCTTGGTAACCAGAAATGGTCCAAGAGGAGCAAAGGTATCACAACTTTTGCCTTTTACCCACTGCCCTCCACGTTCTAGCTGAAAGCTACGCTCGCTATAATCATTGTGAAGGACATATCCAGCAACATAATCCATAGCATCAGATTCTTTTACATAACTTGCTTTTTTCCCAATGACTACCCCAAGTTCTACTTCCCAATCGGTTTTTTTACTTCCTTTCGGGATTATCAAATCGTCATTAGGCCCAACGATAGCACTTGTTGCCTTGAAGAAAAGAACCGGTTCTCCAGGCACATCCATGCCACTTTCTTCGGCATGTTTCGCATAATTCAAACCAATACATACTAATTTCGAAGGACGCAGCACGGGCGGACCTAAACGTACATTACCCCTAATTTCGGGACACTCCTCCTGATTGATTTCAAGCCATGAACTAAGCTTTTCTATTCCCTGATTCTCAAAAAATTCTTCGGTGTAATCAGAACCAAAACCCGAGACATCTATTCTTTTTTCGTCTTCTAATTGAATACCAGGTTTTTCTTTTCCTGCCTGACCAAATCTGATAAGTTTCATCTTAAGTAAATTTATAAATTATGCTTTATCCGTTCAATTTAATAGAACCCCCATCAATTGGGAAATTAGTTCCTGTGATAAAAGACGCTTCATCCGAACATAGATATACAGCCAGGTAAGCTACTTCTTCCGGCGTCCCCATTCGACCAATAGGCTGACTTTTTGAGAGTTTATCAAACATCTCTGCTTCCTTCCCTGGATAATTTTTTGCTATAAAGCCGTCTACAAAAGGGGTGTGAATACGAGCAGGCGAGATACTATTACATCGAATTCCGTATTCCAGATAATCTTTTGCTATGGAATATGTCATAGTCAATGCTGCTCCTTTGGACATGGAATATGCAAACCGATCAGCGAGACCAATCACCGAAGCGATACTTGCCATATTAATTATACAGCCCCCATCTTTTTTCATAAAAGGAATAACAGCAAGCACACAATTATAGACTCCTTTAATATTAACCTGATAAATGCGATCCAAATCTTCTTGAGTCGTGTTTTCGACGTTTCCTACATGAGCAATGCCGGCATTGTTTATGAGAATGTCTATAGTTTTTCCTTTTGATATTTGCATAACCACATCTCTAACCTGTTCCTGCCGAGAAACATCACATTCGTAAGATTTGGCTTTACCACCATCTTTATTAATTTTAGCCACAACTTCGTTCCCCTCTTCTTTATTCAATTCTAGAATATGGACATTTGCACCCTGTGTGGCGAACTTCTGCGCAATGGCTTTGCCAATACCACTGGCTCCTCCTGTTATTATCGCTGTTTTTCCTTTAAGGCTGAATATTGACATAAATTAATCTTTCTTTTTTAGTTTTCTATATTTAAAAGCATTTTCCATTGTACGCAGCTATATCCATAGCCGAAGTTCCTTATGAAAAAATAATCAAAAATGTACATCATTCATAGGGAGAAGGACTTATGCAGGTCCATCCACCGTCTATGACAATAGATTGTCCGGTGATATGCCTCGCTTTTTCCGAAATCAGGAACAGGGCTGCTCCGGCAATGTCGGAAGTATAGGCAGGTCGACCTAAAGGTGTAATGGAAGACCATGTTTTTTCATAGGATGTGTCCTGCATAGTTCTTTCAGTAAGTGTCGCCCCTGGAGCGATTGTATTGACGGTTATTTTATGTGGTGACAATTCTACCACCAAACTTTTAGCGAGCATCTCCAAAGCAGCTTTCGTCATACCATAAGCAGCCAAATTTTTATGGGCCTGATGACCAGTCACAGATGACATAAAAAGTATAGTGCCTCCCTCTTTTTGCTTAATGATCTGCCGGGAAGCAGCCTGAGCTAAAAAAAAGCTCCCACCAAGATTCAGATTAGTGACCTTTTGTAAATCTTCTGGTGTATAAGTAAAAAAATCACCAAAAACTGTGATGCCGGCATTAGCAATAGCAATAGTGAGGCGTCCGAATTTTTCCACTGCACTTTCCACCATCTGCTGAATAAATGCCGGATCAGCCGCATTCCCTGCAATGCCATAGCAGTGTCCTTTGTACTGATTATTAATTTTTGCCGTAGCTTGACTTGTCAATTCCTCGTCGACATCATTTAATATTACTGATGCCCCATTTTTGACTAATTCCAAACAAATTTCATAACCGATTCCCTGACCAGCACCTGTGACAATCGCCACTTGCTGATGAAATGTATTACCCATTTAAGTTTCTTTTGAAGGTTCTTTTTGACATTACCGCAATTATTTTTTGGCTAATGAGAATCTCTTGTCACGTCGCTGCCAGACATTCCCTTTAAAAAGTCGAAATCCGTGCCCAGATTAGCCTGCTCTACGCGGTTAATATAGAGATTTGAATAGCCTCTGTCAACCAAAGGAGCAGGTCTCCTCCACTGTCGTTTTCGGTTTTCCAGTTCCTCGGCGGAAACTTTAAGGTCCAGCTGGCGATCAGATATGTTTAATTCAATGATGTCGCCGCTTTGTACTACTGAGAAATTTCCTCCTTCAGCAGCTTCGGGAGCTGCATGTAATATTACAGTCCCGAAACCTGTTCCACTCATTCTTCCATCTGAAATACGTACCATATCTGTGATACCTTTTTCGAGCAGTTTGGCCGGTAAGCCCATGTTGCCTACTTCCGGCATTCCCGGATAACCTTTTGGCCCTACGTTTTTCAGAACTAAAATACTGTTTTCGTCTACCAGTAAATTGGGGTCATCTATTCTTTCTTTATAATCTTCTATATTTTCAAAAACCACTGCTTTCCCGCTATGTTTCATAAACTTAGAACTGGCTGCAGAAGGTTTTATGACAGCTCCATCCTCACAAAGATTGCCTCTCAGAACGATTATTCCGGAGGTTTCTTTAAAGGGTTTATCCAATGTGGAAATAACTTCGGAATCATAGCAAACATATCCCTGGTAATTTTGTCCCAAAGTTTGGCCATTGGCACCTATACAATTTGTATGCAAGCGTTCTTGTAGAGTCTGCATCAATACAGGTAAACCTCCTGCGTAGTAAAAATCCTCCATAAAATGTTCTCCTGAAGGTTGCAAGTTAACGAGTAAAGGAACGTCTGCCGAGAATTTATCAAATTCTTCCAGGTACAAAGGCACTCCAATACGCCCAGCAATCGACAAGAGATGAAGAATAAAGTTCGTAGATCCACCAATAGCAGCATTTACAATGATGGCATTCTCAAATGCCTCACGAGTCAGTATGTCTGATGGGCGACGATTTTCACGCACCATTTTTACGATCTCTATTCCTGACATTTGAGCCAGTACCTTTCGACCTGCATCGGGAGCCGGGATGGCGGCGTTTCCAGGTAAAGAAATTCCTAGTGCTTCAACCATGCAGGCCATAGAAGAAGCAGTTCCCATAACAGCACAATGTCCGTCGCTACGGCACATACCTGCCTCGGCAATAGTAAGTTCTTGCTCTTCCATATCTCCAACCCGCACTTCTTCGCTGAACCGCCAGACATCGCTAGTACTGATCTTCTTTCCTTTATATCTACCCGTAAGCATAGGACCTCCAGAAACCACGATCGAGGGAATATTTACGCTACAGGCACCCATTACCAAAGCCGGAGTTGTTTTATCGCAGCCGCATAACAGCACCACCCCGTCCAGAGGATTTCCACGGATAGATTCTTCCACATCCATACTGACGAGATTCCGAAAAAGCATTGTGGTAGGCTTCATTAAAGTTTCTCCTAAAGACATTACAGGAAACTCCACAGGGAAACCTCCAGCTTCCAGAATCCCCCGCTTTACAGACTCTGCCAAATCTCTTAAATGAGAATTGCAAGGTGTTAGTTCAGACCAGGTATTACAAATCCCGATGATGGGCTTTCCCTCCAGTTCATAAGAAGGAATCCCTTGCTTTTTCATCCAGGCTCGATAAATAAAGCCTTCCTTACCCGTTCTTCCAAACCAGTCCTTGCTCCTCAAATTAACTTCTTCCATATTACTGTTCTTTTTATGTTTCTATTATATCACTTGCGCCTTTTAGTCAGTTCATGCTCAAAAGGATTACGCCAATGATCGTTTAGCTGATGCCAAATTTGTTAGGGGGCAGACCTTTGACCCCCGGATTTACGACAAATACACTTCCGCTTAATGGATATTTTTCCTGCTCTGCATCAGTTAAATGTATACTGGCGCTTGTAATGAAAAGATATTCATAGGCGTCCCCACCGAAAGCACAGGAGCTTACCTGCGGGACAGGCAAATCAATTTTAGATAATAACTGTCCGGTATTGGGATTCCAGCGGTATACTCCAAAACCTCCCCAGTGGGCTACCCATAGCATTCCTTCTTCGTCAATGGTCATTCCGTCTGGCATACCGAATTTTTCCTGCACCTGCACAGCAATCTTCTCAAATGTTATACTTCCCTGTAAAGGATCAAATAAATAGCTTTTGATACTTCGACTAGTGCTGTCAATGAGGTAAAGCTTTTCTTTATTTAAAGACCAGGTTATCCCGTTTGGAATTCCAAGTCCACCTAATTTCATTCGTAACCCCTGCTGCTGATCAAAAACATAAAAATTTCCTGCTCCAGGTCTCGCTTCTAAATCCATTGTTCCAAACCACAAACGCCCCTGAGCATCACATTTCCCATCATTGCAACGTTGATTATCCCGTTCTTTTTCTACGCCCTGCAGCCAACTCAATTCTTGGGAGGTCAAATCGAACAAGGCCAATCCTTCTTGCAAACCTAAAATAAGTTTATCATTTCTGGCCTCTGCTAAAAAACCCACACGCTGAGGTAGAGAGAACTTTTTAAGTTTGCCGCTCTTCCAGTCGAATTCGTTCAACGTCTTTCCTTCTATATCTACCCAAAAGAGGCTATTCCGATCCGCACTCCATATAGGGCTTTCGGCTAACAAAAATCTATCTTTAACTAGAAGAGTCGGTTTCAAATTTTAATATTTATCTGGCTTCTTCAAGCCAATGATGAACAATTTTCTGTAATGCCAAATCTAGGTACTCCTCCTTATCATCGACATGAATAAAATAAGAAATACAATTTTCTTTTATGGTAGAGGCTTCACCATTATATCTTTAAAATAGACCACACTCTCCGGATCATGGGCCTGTAGAGCAAAAGTGCCATGGTCGATTTTTTTTTCTCCTGCATCCGGATCCCTGCTTTTGTCTCTGGATTCTACATATTCAACCACAGTTTTACCATTTATTTTGATGGTGATACTATCCCCTTGTACAATAATATGTTCAGTAAACCATTCATTATCTTGTACATAAACTTCTCTCACATCATCAAAAGAGTATAGGCTTCCTGTTTTTCTCCAATCACTATGTGACTGATTAACCTGTACTTCATAGCCTTTTCCTGGCCAACCCTTTTCCTGGAATACCGTATGAAAAAAGATGCCGGAGTTTGCTCCAGGCTCTGTCATGACTTTGGCCTTGAATTCAAAATTTTTGAAATCACTATTCATAACGGGACCAACATAAAATAAATGTGCTCTCGGGCCTTTCACCTGAATCATTCCATCCTGGATCGAAAAGGAATCCGGATTTTCGCTCGCTTTCCAGCCCTTTAATGTTTCGCCGTCCCAGAGAGGTTTCCAGCCTTCTTTATTTCCTTCTTGTGCAAAACCGGTGTTGCAGAAGAAGTTCAGCGCCAAAATTAAAAATATTCTTTTAATCATAATTTCTGTATTATTTTTAAAGTTAATGATTTGTTTCGAAAAAATTTAATGATTTATAGTAAATGAACTAAAGGTTCATCAGGTTACGATTCAGTCTTAAGTTATCCAACCCTTGGATAAATGAATAGCAGATCATGTTGCAGATGCCCAAATTAGCTTCTTCCACTATTCCATAATGAGTATAATCAACTTTGAGAACAAAATCTGCGGTTGTTCTTAAATTTGAAAGGACATAATAAATTTCTTTTATCTCTTTTGATAAACAATTAATTCTTCAACTGTTTGGGTTCTTACCAAAAGTATCTGCCCTTTCTAAATAGAAGCATTCAAATCTTTTTTTAATTCTTTCCATGCCGAAAGTCTCTATTCATTTTTCAAATTGAAGTTCTTCTGACGTATAGCCATGCAATCTACCATTTCCGCTGCATATAATTTATTGCACGATCTTCTTCGAAAATCTGCCCCCCGGAAATGGCTTTAGATAACTTAGATAAACAACACAGAATCTCTACCTCTTTTAATCTCCCCTCATCTAATTTTTTAAGGAATTGATATAAGCGGCAATTTTCAAGGCCTCCGCTTCCAAAACATGAGGCATTGGAAGCATGGCAGTCTCGTAGTCAGGCCAATTTTCAGGTTGAGGATTATGAATTAGTTCTTTTATTTCCTCATTACTATATCCTCGGTTAGCTATTTCTCTAAAAGCAGGTCCGATCAGTTTTCTTTCTGTTTGGTGGCAGGCAATACAAGTATAATTCACTAATAGACCCTTAACATCAAAAAAACCTGGCGTCTTACTCTCCTTTACAGTCGTACCAGGCACCCTGTGCTCCTCATTACTAGATGAAGTTGAACCTGAACTGCCAGCTGTTATTGCAGAATTTCGTGTACTTATATTATTTATAGATAGTTTTTTTCCTTCAGGGATATTATTAAGTGTATAATAAGCGGTAGAATGGACCAGGGGATAGTTGTGACTCTCCTCCATTATCCCATCAAGTATTATTTTATGAATGTAGTATTGACGCAAATTATCTACTACAATTCTTGCTTTCCTGCCATCCTCTGATAATTTTACTCCTACTACTTTACATTTCTCAGAATTGACGGGTGGACTTCCATAAACAGGATGATATTTGTAATTAAAGCTATCTACCGAATATGACGCCAGGTCTCCTGCAGATTCCATATCTACTGGTTTTGTAAATTCTATTTCGAAACCATCAGGCATCGCCCGAACCGCTTTCATTTCGAATGGTACAACGTCATTCCACACCAATCGCTCCAGACCTTCAGTTGCCTCACCCGCCGAACCCCATCCACGATTGGTTTCACCGACAAAAAGAGATCCATCCTCTGCCCAGGCCATTCGTAGAACACCAGAATTGAAGCCACTGCGGAAAGCGAAAGATGCACCTTGATGCTCGCCATTTACCTTTTCTAAAAAAACACGAGATATCATACTCATACCTTGATCGCCTATCAAAACCTGACCTTCAAAAGGGCCGAAAACTCCTTCGGGAATAGAAATGGGTTCTGAAGTAGAGATACCCAGAAAACCATAAGGCAACCAAACGGCCGGCAATCGCAGTTCTGGAATCTTTTTCTTCATATCAGCTAGAGTGACGAATTCTTCGTCAACGATATTCTCCGGCCTAAGATAGCCCCCTTCTCCATCCGAAACCCGTCGGGGATCCATTTCCGAATAAAACTGCTCAGTTGTCAGCTTCAGTGGGGAACCAGGCAAACCGGTCCAGTTCAAACCAGCAGGGTTTCCCATAAAATCTCCTTTGACAACCGGCCACAGACCGCCTGATCCTATCCAATCTCCCTGGTTATCGGTGTAAAACAATTCACCATCAATAATTCCTAGACCAGCTGGCGAACGCATACCAGTAGCCCATGGTTCCATATTTCCATTCTCAGAAATTTTGATCGCCCAACCCCGCCATGGCACCTTACTTTTGCCACGCCACCATTCATCACTAAAAAAACCAAGATTAGTCGTTACAAAGAAATCTCCATCAGGAGCAATTGCAGGGCCGTAACTATATTCATGATAATTTCCCGATAAGGGCCAGGAATAAATGGTTTCAATCACATCAGCTTTACCATCATTATCTGTATCTACAAGTTTGGTTAATTCACCTCGTTGTGCGCAGTAAAAGGCCCCGTCCCTGTAGGAAAGTCCCAGCGGCTCATGTAAGCCTGAGGTGAATTTTCGGAAATAGGGGGTACTGCTAGTTGGATTTTCTACAATAAATATATCTCCCCGACGGGTGGATATGCCAAGATCACCGGTAGGAAGCACTGCTAACCCCCCCACTTCAAGTATTGTTCCCTGGGGTGATCTTACACTTTCAATTTCAAAAAAATCTTCTTCTGTGGGTATTTCCTGAGCCATAACCGAAACGCTAACAAAAACGAAGACCATCGTTGCCAAGAACATTCTATGAATATGACGGTATAACTCATTTTTAAAAATAAATTTCATAATATTATAGTAATAAAAGTGTTAGAATAAAATGGTATAACCTATTTCTCCACGCAGAGGTATAATAAGTTCTCTGCCTCCATCAACATTTCTCACGATTGGTTTGGCTCCGTGAGCCTTATCCAGCCGCAAATAATAAGATTTATCAATTAGATACGTCCCTTCGGAAATTTCCACTATTGTGTCCCCTTCTGCTAAGCGGATATATAGATCCTCACTGGAACCTTTTACTGCTATCTCCCGACTAATACCACGACCGTCGGAGAGTGCCTTTGAAGCATCAAGTACCGACACGTCTTCAGTTAAATACCGGAATTGTGGTCTGCCATGTTTATCCAGAACATACCCTTTAGGTCTATATCCGCTGTCCAAATTATTTGTAGGCCAGGCTGCTTGAGGAGAGGAAAGTTTAGCAATCGCAGGTACCGGCTCGCCAAATTGTTGCATAGCTCCTACAGGACGTGAAGATCCATCTCCCCTACTATGCCACATAGGGGCGGCATTCAGAAAACCTCCTCGCCAGACCTGTACGATCATTCCACTATCCATATCATAGGTGTAATGGATCTGCTGTGGACTACCTACCGAAACTGCATGAACTAGCCGTTTGCCTCCCGCTAAGTCCATAAAGCTATGGACGACTTTATTGATAGGAGCATCTATTAGAATTGGATATATTTGGTTTCTTCTTTCTGCCTCCTCATCTTTTGGACGAGGCTTATCGTAATTTGTTATTTTAATATTTCGAAAGGCAACTGCCCCATGATCCCCTTGGAAACGTAACGGCCCACTAGCTTTTTCTTGTTTATCAATAGCCCCTCTAGTTGGAGCCAAAAGTTCAACATTATCTTGAACAATAACCCCATTTAACTTTACCAGCAAAATTCTGGCATTTTCAATCTTCTTACCACTATCACTGAAGCGCGGGGCTTGAAATGATATTTCCAGATGTTGCCACAAACCCGGTGCACGACTGGCATTTTGACGAGGCGGATGTCCCCCGTAACCCTGATCTCCTTCTGGATGGCTGTCATCCCAATATTCATAAATACCACCATTGTTTGCGGATGTCGGGTTGCTCGCCCCCCAGGTATCTTCTAACTGAAGTTCATAACGTCCTTGAAGATATATTCCGGAGTTGGAACCCACGGCCATCATATATTCCAGCTCCAAATCCATATCCCCATATTCTCTTTTGGTAAAAAGATCACTCCCGTGCCTCTCTTCATCAGAAATATTAAGAAGAATACCAGTTCCTTTGGAATTTTCCAAAACATTTGAGTTTGCTAAATCAGCTGTAACGTTACCGACTATCTTCCAGCTTTCGCCAGGATCCTGGAATGAGGAAAGATCATCGAGAGGAACTAGGGATTGTCCATCTGCTTGGTGGGACAGCATCAGACAGATTGTACAAATTATAATGGCACTGATTGTTAATTGTTCAAAACTTTTAGATATATACATTATAGAGACTAATAATTATTAAAAATTGACTTTGTCACGACCTGCTCTGGCTCTTTCCTATTTGGAGTTCTCCATTTGTCCTATCTCCAAGAAATCTGGTACAGGAACCTATCAGTTTGTTATGTAGTTAATATCCCAAATTCTGAGGTCCTAGATTTGGATTGTTCACCATCTCTGGTTGAGGAAGAGGAAATAAAAGATGCCTCTCCTGTAAAGGTTGGCTTGAACTAGGATTGACATGTCCTACAAATTCATCAAAACTATCTGTGGAACTGTTGTAAACCTTTCTAAGACGTACCATATCGAACCACGTTTTCAGTTCATAAGCAAGCTCATGCCACCGTTCCTTCCAGACCGCTTCCCGGAAACTTTCCTGATCAAAAGTTCCAAGGGAAAGCGTGCCAAGCCCTGCTCTATCCCTGATTAGTTTCAAAGCATCATAAGCTGTCTGATCAGGACCACTTATTTCATTTTTGGCCTCAGCATAAATTAATAAAACTTCTGCAAATCGAATTACTGGCACATTAAGATTATCTCTTGCGGTTCCAGGTTGGCCGAAAGTACCATTCGCAGTAACATTAAAATGTTTAAAGATATAAGGACGTCCCAAATCAAAAGGCTCACCACTCCCATTCGTATAATAAGTAGTATAAAAAAACCCTTCCTGATCTTTTGCACGAATATCCCCTTCTTCATAAGATTGATAAAATTCCTCGACTGGTACTGTGCTTCCGGTACCAGAGGGACCACGATATGTTACTGGCTTAAAATTAGGAAACATATCCGTCAATGGGTTACTTGCAACGATAGCATTGTACTGTATCTGAAAAATATGCTCCTTTGTATTATCTAGACCGGGATCATGCAATTCCCCATAAGTTTCAAAAAGTCCGATTGTTTCACCATCGGCAAAATCAATAACTTCTTTTGCATTCTCCGCTGCTAATCCAAAATATTCATCCCCTTTATTTAGTGGCTCACTCGCCATTGTTAAATAAACCTTCGCCAATAGGGATTTTACAGCGGCTAAATTTACCCGCCCACTAATATCCATCCATGGTAGTCCAGAATCTTCTGCGATTAACAAATCATCGACAATCAGATTATACACTTCCTCCTGAGGGGCGCGGGAAGGTTCGAAGTTCTCAGATGTTGCCGTTTGTGGCTCTGTAATCAATGGAACATCACCCCAAAGCCTAACCGCATAAAAATAGGCCCAAGAACGAAGAAACCGTGCTTCGCCTAAAATCCTGGTTTTTCTTTCATCATCCATTTCGATTCCAGGAACATTTTCTATAACCAAATTAGCATTGGCTATTACTCTATAGATACCTCTCCACCAATTTTCTATATGTCCTGTATTAGCATCATAAACCAGCGAGTAGAGATTATTAAGATCCGAATTCTGAGCAGTTTCTGTAGTTGAAGTTCCGGTAGGAGCTTCAAGCAATTGCCAGTTCGAGGAAAAGATACCAGCTCCGGATCCTATAAATCTCGTATCAGCATACACAGCAGCTAAAGCTGCCTCTGCATGTTGAGGAGTAGTATAAAAGCTTTGCGGAGTTAAGTTTGATGGATCTTCCTCATCAAGAAATCCCTTTGAACAACCATAAAGACCAAGCAATATAGCTCCATAAAGGAATAATTTATTTCCTTTTTTAAATAACTTAAGTTTCATAATAAATATTTTTTTAATGTGAACTTCATTATATTGTTTTTTATGCTAAATAACAGGTTATATGCCTATCTGAAGGCCTACTACAAAAGTTGTGGGTTTAGGATAACCATGCCACATCATTCCCTGTGAGAATACATTATTACCCTCACCACCTCGGATTGGTGTCTGCTCCGGATCTCCCAACATCTCTTTACGGGTAAGGAGAAAGAAATTTTGTGATGAAGCATAAATCCTGAAATTATTTAATTTTAATCTTTCGGTGATTTCTGAGGGAAAGGTATAACCCAATAAAAGGTTTCTGCCCCGAATAAAGGAACCATCCATTACCCAATGAGAATCTACATTGGTTACATAGCCTGCCCTGGTATCACGTATTTGGGCGATTGGTGTATCCTGGTTATCGGGCGTCCACGCATTCAAAACGGTAGTATAACTATTAGCAAGTGCCTGACGATCTTCACTCGGATGCAAAGTCATATTCAATACATCATTCCCATAAGAAAATTGCATATCAAACATCAGATCCCAATTTTTGTAGTTAAAGCTGTTTGTAAATGATCCCCATGCATCTGGAGAGCCATTACCGATGATCATCCGGTCCGCATCTGTAATGGCATGATCACCATTCACATCTAGGTATTTAATATCACCGGGTAATATAGTAAGTCCATTCCGATAGCTAACGAATTTTGCAGCTTCCTCAGCTTCATCTGTATTCCAGGTTCCAAGCCGTACAAGGCCCCAGAAAGAACCTGCCGATTCCCCTACTCTAAGAATATTAGTCGGATTAGTAAAATTCGGGCCTCCAACACCGAAAATATCGGAGGGAGTAGCTAAAGAAAGTATTTCGTTTCGATTAAAAGAAATATTAAAACCGGTCTTCCATAAAAAACCAGTACCGGTATTTTGAATATTGATGCTACTAAGGCTAAACTCTACGCCTTCATTCTCCATCGAACCTACATTTTTTCTAATCGATGAATATCCACTCGTTTGAGGCACCGGGGCATCCAGTAGCATATCTGTGGTTAACCTGTAATAATAATCGGCTTCAATCGTAATTCTATTATTAAAGAGACCTAATTCTACCCCAACATCACTTTGAGCTGTTTTTTCCCACTTCAAATTAGGATTAGCCAAACGGAGAATACCCGTGCCCCCTTCCTGTTGTTCATTCCAAATAGCTGAGTAATTTGAGCTTAAAAGTGATAAAGATGAATAAGCAGGTATTGCCGAGTTACCAGTTTGACCATAACTCCCCCGCAACTTCAAGCGGGAAATTGTATTACTATACTTCAAAAATTCTTCTTCTGAAATCTTCCAAGCCAATGCGGCAGAAGGAAAGAAGGAATATTTGTTATTCTCACCGAACTTCGACGAACCATCAAAACGCCCAGTTACAGTTAATAGATATTTATCCATCAAACTATAATTTATCCTTCCAAAGTAAGAATTAAGCGCGTCTCTTGATGCCGATGAATTGACAAATTTGTCCTGACTACCAGCACCTAAATTGTTGAAAGTAAAATAGTCAGTTGGAAAATTTTGCACCCCTTGATTCGTAGAAAAATTTTGTGTCTCCTGCCAAGAAACTCCTAAGAGGCCATTGAAAGAATGGATATCTCCAAAAGTATTATTATAGGTAAGGTAATTTTCCAAGGACCAGAACGTGTTTCTTCGATTACTTGTCGAAGCAAACCCTATACCCGCGTTACTTAATGTACTTGTTCTGAATTCATTATTTTCTTGAATCAAAACATTCACACCTAACACAGTACGCATTTCTAAACCTTCCGCCAAATCAATATTTGAATATGCGCTTCCTAAAAGATTCTGAGTGTTTAGAATATACTTTGTTCCTTTTAACCTATGAAGGGAACTTCTGGTACCTTCTGCAAATGGATAGTCCCTATTCTCGGCAAAGGTGCCATCTTCATATCTGGGTGGCAAGAAAGGAAAATCTTCAACAATTTGCCGCGCTACCGCATCATTGATATCTACCAGGTTTTCTTTTTGGCTATTATAACTCAGGCTACCACCAACTTTAAACCATTCTTTAACTTGGTCGTCAATAGTAAATCTGGTTGAGAAACGTTCAAGAAAAGATTCTTTCAATAAACCCTCAATATCTCTGTAACCTACGGAAATCGAATAGTTAGTATCTTCATCACCGCCACTAAATCCTATTTGGTGATTTTGAGAGAGCTTGCTTTGGGTCGCCACCTCCAGCCAATTGGTATCATACAAGGGATTGCCATTGCTATCAAAGATTCGCGGATCTGTCCTGCGCAATTCAGGATTCAGATATTCCCATCTACCAGCATCCCATCCTTCAGGATCAAATTTGGCCATATTTGCCCAGGCCAAATCCTCTGTTGCCAAATACTGGTTCGAATTCAAAACTTCTGGAAAATTGGGTCCAACTGTAACAGTACTAAAGGTACCATCGTATGTTATCCTTCCTTCACCTCGGCCCCGCTTAGTTGTGACTATAATAACACCATTCGCCCCTTTTGAACCATAAATTGCAGTGGATGAAGCATCCTTAAGTATTTCCACAGATTCTATGTCGTTTGGGTTCAAATAATCTATAGCACTGCTCATTTGATCCATGTTTTCCTGAGGCAATTGCACCCCGTCCACCACATATAATGGATTATTAGAGGAGTTAATAGAACTAAACCCGCGGATTCGAACATTGGTTCTCCCTCCCGGACGACCAGAATTCGTATTTACCTGTACGCCCGATATTTTTCCGGATAAAGCCTCATTAAGAGAAGCGGCAGGACGTTCCTGTAACTCCTCTGTTCGCACAGACCCAACTGCTCCGGTTAGGTCTGATTTTCTCTGAGTTCCGTATCCTATAACAACCACTTCATCGAGACCTTGCAAATCAGGTTCCATTTCAACATTCATTGTTGTATTTTTTCCCACAACTCTTTCAGAAGAAATCATACCAACATAAGTAAAAACCAACACTGCTTCAGCGGAACTCACTTCAATGCTATATTTTCCATCAAAATCGGTTAATACACCATTATTGGTTCCCTTCTCCTGGACAGTAACACTTGGAAGCGGATTACCATCCGGATTTGTGACTATTCCTTCTACTGTCACCTGTTGAAATTTCGATCCTATATTTATTAATGATTTTGCTTTTTCTTTAGGTGGATCTACAACTATATTACTACCTAAAACATTAAAAGTGTAGGTTGTTCGATTGGAAATTTCCTCAAGTATTTTATCTATTTCTTCCTTTTCAAAACTATATCTTCCAGTAAGTTCTGAAGTGAGATTTATATCATTCTCATAAGCGAATTTCAAATCAACCTGAGATTCTATTTCTGATATTATCATCTTAAGGTTCGGATTATCTACAGTAAAGGAAATCCCCTGTGGATTGATAATAAATGGTAGATAAAAAATTATAGGTAATAATAATTTGTACATATTTAATTTGTTTTTAAATTTGTAATGATAAAATGCCACATTGATATGTTAGATTAAAAATGTGCATCTTTTGATTTTTAACAGAAAGGGTTCTCTATTTGACAGTGGAAACCCTTTTTTCTTTGTCGATTATTTGCTTCTCTTTTGTTTGTGAATTTATTTCATAGTCCATGTTGTTTATGTTGATAATAATTTATTTTTTTAATGGCTTCAAAATCCAGATTGCTTTATCGGTAACTTTGGCCTCCTTACATAATTGAGCAACCATGTACATGATAACCACGAATCCAGTTAAACCCTTTGGTTTCATTAAAGGGATGTTAATATCGTCTACAAACCAATGACTGCTAGCTTCAGTTATTGTATAGCCTGTACGCGCTTGTTTTTCCTGTCTTTTAGCCTTCTCACGGGCAGTTGTCATTTTTAAACTTATTGCCTCAAGGTTCATCGTTCACTATAGGATAGTCCTCCATAATTTTTACCATCCGTCCCAGTCCGGGAACTAGTGTAGTTACAATTTAATTAAGCAACGTAATGTTTGGACAATTTATGATCTGCATCCTGTCTTGTAAATGACCACTGGATTTTTTTCTTTGCTTCATTCCTTTCTCTTGACCAGCAATTAAT
>Ga0307486_1001343_pt1 | contig 19213 bp, 12 predicted proteins | sample CBIW02metaG_FD_203663 | JGI IMG/M metagenome (GOLD analysis project Ga0307486, IMG submission 203663) | Sea-ice brine microbial communities from Beaufort Sea near Barrow, Alaska, United States - CBIW 0.2 | ecosystem: Environmental > Aquatic > Marine > Coastal | place: USA: Alaska | collected...
TGTGGCAGTTGTTGTGCCTGGGATGCTCCAAGGCCAACAAAAAGTATCGATATCAGGATATAGAAATTTTTCATTTTTTTAGTTTTATTTGGTTCCTAAGTAGATGTATCCTTGAATTGGTCCTAAACTGCTAGCACCATTTATTTCTATGATATAGAAGTAGGTACCTGAAGGTAATTGGTCTGAACTTGTAAAGGATTTATCTGAGTATCCATCCCAGTTGCTCTGGTAATTTCTCATGGAATAGATCTCTGCTCCCCACCTGTTGAATATTTTCACATCGAAAGTAAATCCACAACCCAAATCCACACCTATTGTAAAGGAGTCATTAAATCCATCCCCGTTTGGTGTTACTGCTTTAGAAATACTTTTCTTGATATCATCTATGCTACAATCAAGTACTATACAAGAATCATCTATTGTTAATTGAACTGCCGTTGTAGAAGGACAATTCCCTGAAATAACATAATTGAAGGTATAGGTGCCTAAATCATTCTCAAATGAACCTAAGTCCAAGATACTACCTTCCAAAGCTCCTGTTGAATTTGGATTTTCCCAAGTTCCCGTGCGATCAAATTCCCCAACTAATAGGTTGAATAAGTCATACGAACCATCATCCCAACATTGCGGTGTTTTTACGGGATTTGGTACTATCACTACTGCTACTGGCTCATTCAAAGTAACCGAAGTAATTTCTGAAGTTGATCCTCCAGCTGTTTGAGCAGTTACTTCATAGGTTCCTGGCTCAAGACCGCTGAATACCCCGCTTTCTTGATAATCTACCCCTACACTATAGGTTAATCCCTCGATAGTTTCAACAGTGATGGTACCTGTTGGTATTTCACAAGTTGGTTGGACCACCTCTGCTATTATGGGCGGATCGGGTTGATCATCTGTTACAGTTACGGTAAAGTTACATTCAGTAGTGTTTCCCGAAGCATCAGTTGCAGTAAAGGTCACTGTTGATTCTCCGATTGGAAACTGGCTACCAGAGGTAAGTCCCGCGGTCTGTTCTATCGTTACATTACAATTATCTGTTGCCGTTGCATTCTCAAAGTTCACTATGGCATAGCTTTCACCAACATCTGTAGTTTGATTCACATTGCCAGGACAAGCTATTGAAGGCGCTTGATTATCCACTACGATCACATCAAAGGATACTGTAAAAGTGTTACCTGCAGCATCGGTTGCAGTATAGGTCACAGTTGTAGTTCCCACAGGGAATTCACTTCCGGAAGCCATACTTCCATCATTTAAAGAAACCACAGTTCCGTCACAATTGTCGGTAGCAGTTGGAGCTTCAAAAGAAACTACGGCACCACAAACCCCTGCATCTGTATTTGCATTAATATCTGATACAGATTCGAAAGTTGGGTCTTCCGTATCATTTACTGTTACATCAAAGCTACAAGAAGCTGAATTTCCAGCTGCATCGGTTGCAGTGAAGGTTACGGTAGTAGTTCCTACCGGGAATACTTCCCCTGAAATAGGACCGGCGGTTTGGGTAACCGTAACTTCTGATCCTGAGTTATCTGAAGCGGTAGGAGTTTCAAAAGAAACCACAGCTCCACAAATCCCAGCATCTACATCCATATCTATATTAGCAGGACATACAATAGTTGGTGGTTCTTCATCTGTTATTGTAACTGTAAAGCTGCAATCTGTTATGTTACCTGAAGCATCAGTTGCAGTGAAAGTCACTGTTGATTCTCCGATTGGAAACTGGCTACCAGAGATAAGTCCCGCAGTCTGTTCTACTGTAACAGAACAATTATCCGTGGCTGTTGCATTTTCAAAGTTCACTATGGCATAGCTTTCATCTGCTTCAGTAGATTGATTCGCATCGTCAGGACAGGCTATGGAAGGCGCTTCGTTATCTACTACTGTCACATCAAAGGATAAAGTAGAAGTATTTCCAGCAGCATCTGTTGCGGTATAGGTCACCACAGTAGTTCCCACTGGGAATTCACTACCGGAAGGCATACTTCCTTCATTAAGTGTTACCACTGTTCCTTCACAATTATCTGTGGTGGTAGGTGCACTGAAAGAAACTGTTGCACCACACACTCCTGTATCCACATTTTGAGTGATATTGGTTACCGGATCAAAAGTTGGATCCTGATCATCGGTTACGATTATATCCTGTGTACAGCTACTGGAGTTTCCATCATTATCTGTTACGGTCCAGGTTACTGTAGTTGTACCTATAGGGTAAATCCCTGAAGCATCAGCAGTACCGTTATAATCATTGATAACAGAAGCAACCTGATTATTGTCTGTTGCCGAAGGAATATTTACTTGTACAAAGGCATTACATGCATCCGTATCTGCAGTCTGAGTTTGATCGGCCGAACAGTTAATTACAGGAACTTCCTCGTCGGTAATGGTAATATCCTGATCACAGGTATTGGTATTTCCGTGTATATCTGTAACGGTCCAGATAATATTGGTGATCCCCAAAGGATATGTACCCGAAGCATCGGCTGTACCATTAAAATCATTTACCACTGAAGCAAATCCACAATTGTCATTTGTTTCTGGAGGCGTTACAGTGACAGTGGCTGTATTTAAACCTTCATCTGCCGATTGATTTTGATTGGTTGCACAGGTGATAGATGGCTTCTCGCTATCTTTTACTGTTACCTTTTGCTCACAGGTTATTTCATTTCCAGCATCATCCGTAGCGGTCCAGGTTACCATGGTATCCCCAACCGGAAATAGGCTGGGAGCATCGTTGGTGAAGCTTAATTCGGTATCGCAATTGTCAGTTCCAGTAGGATTTCCTAAAGTTACCTCAGAGGCAGTACATTCACCAGTATCTGCGTCTACGACTACATCAGCAGGACAGGATATAGTTGGTTTTTCGTTATCTGAAACAGTCACGGTTTGTTCCACCGCTAAAGCTTGATTCCCGTTAGTGTCAGTTACCGACCAGGTGATTGTAGTAGTTCCTGCCGGATAAGGAGCGGTTAAAGCTTCCCCGTCATCCCTGGTTCCGGTTGGATTGCCAACACTGCAGTTGTCACCGGCAGTAGCCGGAACAATAGTTAAGGCTGCGCTGCACAGGCCATTATCGGCAGTGGTATCAATATTGTCCCCTGCGGTAATTACCGGAAGTTGATCATCAATTACGGTGATATTCTGTACACACGTGTTTGTATTATCATGAATATCGGTCACGGTCCAGGTTACAACGGTAGTTCCTACCGGATAAGTGCCCGAAGCATTGGCTGTCCCATTAAAGTCATTTACAACTGAAGCAACTTCACAATTATCATTGGTTGCTGGAGCAATTACAGTTACAGCTGCATTACAAACCCCGGCATCTGCAGGCTGACTTTGGTCAGCGGCACAGGTGATTGAAGGATCCTGATTATCGGTTACGGTGATATTCTGTACACACGTGTTTGTATTATCATGAATATCGGTCACGGTCCAGGTTACAACGGTAGTTCCTACCGGATAAGTGCCGGAGGCATCGGCTGTCCCATTAAAGTCGTTTGTTACTGATTGAACTCCACAATTGTCATTGGTAGCAGGAGCAGTTACAGTTACTGTTGCAGTACAAACCCCGGCATCTGCAGGCTGACTTTGGTCAGCGGCACAGGTGATTGAAGGATCCTGATCATCGGTTACGGTGATATTCTGTACACACGTGTTTGTATTATTATGAATATCGGTCACTGTCCAGGTTACAACGGTAGTTCCTACCGGATAAGTGCCGGAGGCATCGGCTGTCCCATTAAAGTCGTTTGTTACTGATTGAACTCCACAATTGTCATTGGTTGCAGGAGCAATTACAGTTATTGCTGCAGTACAAACCCCGGCATCTGCAGGCTGACTTTGGTCAGCGGCACAGGTGATTGAAGGATCTTGATCATCGGTTACGATTATATCCAGTGTACAGCTACTGGAGTTTCCATCATTATCTGTTACGGTCCAGGTTACGGTAGTTGTACCTACAGGGTAAATCCCTGAAGCATCGTCTGTATCGTTATAATCATTGGTCACAGAAGCAACTTGATTATTGTCTGTTGCCGAAGGAGTATTTACGACCACATAGGCATTACATGCATCCGCATCCGCAGTCGGAGTTTGATCGGCCGAACAGTTAATTACAGGGACTTCCTCGTCGGTAATGGTAATATCCTGATCACAGGTATTGGTATTTCCGTGAATATCCGTTACGGTCCAAATAATTTTGGTGATCCCCAAAGTATACGTACCCGAAGCATCGGCTGTACCATTAAAATTATTTACAACTGAAGCAACTCCACAATTGTCATTGGTTGCAGGAGGCGTTACAGTGACAGTGGCTGTATTTAAACCTTCATCTGCCGATTGATTTTGATTGGCTGCACAGAAAATGGTTGGATTTTCGTTGTCTTCTATAGTCACGGTAAAGCTACACGATGTACTATTGTTTGCGTTATCCTTTTCAGCTACTGTATAAGTAACAGTAGTTTCACCTACATTAAATGATACGTTAGATGCCGGAACACTTCCATTACCGCTGGTAACACCTGTAAGTGCATATGTAATAGTATATGCTGATGCATTTGTACCATCACAATTATCAGAAATACCCGGAAGTGTAAGGTCTACAAGTCCTGCACAATCTTCTGCATTGTCACTATCATTTGTTCCCTGATTGATATCTCCTGGACATGTAATAGAAGGAGCCTCTTCATCGTTCACAACTACATTAAAGTTACAACTGCTGGAATTTCCATTGTCATCTGTCACCAAAATATTCACAGTAGTAGATCCTGTAGGGAAATTATATGGATAAGTAATGGAAGAATTATTTACAGAATAAACAGTTGAAGCTACACCACAATTATCTGTTGGATTCACACTGAAGTCTAGAGAAGCAGTACACAATCCACTATCAGCCGCATAAGAGGCAGCCGGAATAGGACAAGTAAATTCTGGATCTTCATTGTCTTCTATAGTCACGGTAAAGCTACACGTAGTACTATTATTAGCGTTATCCCTTTCTACTACTATATAGGTAACAGTAGTTTCACCTACATTAAATGATACGTTAGATGCCGGAACAATTCCATTACCGCTGGTAACACCTGTAAGTGCATATGTAATGGTATATGCTGATGCATTTGTGCCATCACAGTTATCAGAAATACCAGGAAGTGTAAGGTCTACAAGACCTGCACAATTTGCTAAATTGTCACCATCATTTGTTCCCTGATTGATATCTCCTGGACATGTAATAGAAGGAGCCTCTTCATCGTTCACAACTACATTAAAGTTACAACTGCTGGAATTTCCATTGTCATCTGTCACCAAAATATTCACAGTAGTAGATCCTGTAGGGAAATTATATGGATAAGTAATGGAAGAATTATTTACAGAATAAACAGTTGAAGCCACACCACAATTATCGGTTGGATTCACACCGAAGGAGAGAGAAGCAGTACACAATCCATCGTCAGCGGCATAAGAGTCAGCCGGAATAGGACAAGTAAATTCCGGATCTTCACTATCAATAAATTCATTTATTTCTATTGGTGTGCTTGGGCCCGATGTACAACTGTCTAAATTGGTGACTTTTATTGAATATTCTCCAGGAGCTAATTCAGAGAACTCTCCGGTTTGATTGGAATCGATAAAATTGTTAGGTCCTGATATTGTATATGTCCAAATAAGATTTGGGTTCTCAACGGAAATTGTGCCGGTAGCTATATCACAACCTGGCTGTTCCGAAGCATTTGCAGTTGGAGTATCTGGTAAAGCCAATATTGTAAAGTCGGTTGTCGCAGTTTTAGTACAGCCATTCATTGTAAATTTATATATAACAGTATAAGCACCGACATCACTATTAATGACATCTATTTTACCGGTAGTAGTATTAAGACTTAATGTTGGTCCTCCAGTATCGGTTACATATGAATAAGTTCCACCTGAAACCCCGGTTTGTGTTACCATAACCGGTGCGGAATTACTACAAACGGGATTAACATAAATTATGGCAGCGTTTCCGAAACTTAACGCTACCGGAATTGGCCCAACAAAATCATTTAACGAGGCTGTAGAAGCATTAGACTGTTTGGTTTTTACCAATAGAGATTTAATGTTTACCCCAGTACAAGGCTCAAACACAGTGTTAAAAACATTGGTTAAATTAACCGCTCCCTCAACAAATTGTAATTGACCATATGTAAAACTTCCAAAAGCGCTAAAAGGGACGTTAATTGTACCTGTATTGGTTTGGGCAAAAGCATTTAAAAGAGTAGTTGTTTGTGAAGCCCATCCAAAATTTCCACCACCCGTATCTTCCCAAAGGTAAAAATATACTGTAGCTGCAGAGCCTCCATTCCCGTACTCCATAGTAAGAAGAATATCATTCACAGTTCTGCCTCCATCTAGTCCACCAGAGTTGAATCCAAAGGATGTATTCGCAGTTAGTGCTTCTTGATTAAACTCAAAGTCAATATAACTTGTACCTGTTGTTGTTCTTCTGTCACTGGCAATAAAAATCCATTGATTATTCGAGGCATCCCTGCCAATATGGTACATTGCATTGTGAATGTCTCCTTTCCCGGTTGCAGAGGAAGTAGCCCATTTCCAGGTATTTGGGTCGTCATCAGCCTTTCCTTGGGAGAAAGTATTATCATTTCCCGAGTTGTATAAGTCTATAAAGAAACCAGTTGTATTAGGATCAACAGGAGTCCCGTCATTTTCCAGTACATGCCCGCCAGACCCAGGTCCAGGTCCCTGGACCCAATCTCCCGTGTTAATTGGACTATTGGATTGTAGATTTGCATCAATTTCGAAACCTCCTGATGGAATTGTCACATCCACATTTTGTGCTTGCGCATTTCCGAAATTCATTAGGCCCATACAGGCAAGGATCACTGCAATTGGAAATCGGATTTTTTTCTTGTTATCCAAAGTGTTTTCCAACATTTTAAAAAAGGTGACCAAAAATGAGAGTGTAGCTTTCCGGCTCATAATTGAAATTTTTGAATTAGACATATTTATTTTAAAGCGAACTGATGAGATCTTTGGGAATTGGATCTTAAAAAATCATTATTTTTTAAATAACAGTTTTTGATGGTAAGGAGATTAGAAGGGTTGTAATCACCTTTTTGTTCTTTTGGGGAAAGAACAATGTCTAATAAATATTGAAGATTTTTGGGGGGAATCTTTACTACTCGTTTGAGGAACGAATTGTATATTTTATTATGTTATGATATAAATATATTTACATAAAACCATATAAAAAACAAATATTCTAATTATTAGATATAATACCAATTTAATAGGATGAAATGCAAATTTTGTCATGAAAAATGGGGAATTTCACCTATATAAAATGAAGAAATTATATTTTTGTAATTTACATTTTGAAGTATCAATAAGTGAAATCCGGTAATTTTCACACTCATACCTACAAAGGACAAATATTCTGAAACTTTTATAAAACATATTCCGTCTTACTGTCAAATCCCGTAAATTGCGCTAAAGTAAATTTTATGAGTAAAAATTTAGCCGATTACCGTAAAAACTACATCAAAGGGGAATTGCTGGAATCGGAAATTCCTGAAAATCCATTGGAACTGTTTCAGGTTTGGTTTGAAGAAATGGAAATGGTATTAAAATACAAACGCGAGAAAAATGATTCAACGGAAGCAAATACCATGACCGTTGCTACTATTGGGCTGGATGGTTTTCCAAAAAGCAGGATCGTGCTTCTAAAGGAGTTTAATAGCGATGGATTTATTTTTTACACTAATTACACTTCAGAAAAAGGAATTGCCCTGACACATAATCCCAATATTTGTTTGTCATTTTTTTGGGCGGGCCTGGAGCGTCAGGTTATAATTAAAGGAAAAGCAGAAAAAACCTCGGAAGAAAAAGCGATGGAATATTTTAGATCCAGACCTCGTGGCAGCCAGCTAGGTGCATTGGCTTCCGACCAAAGTAGCGAAATTGAATCGCGTGAAGTACTGGACAATAAACTTCGGGAACTTGAAGATACATATAAAGACAAGGAAATCCCAAAACCCGAATTCTGGGGTGGATTTCTGATCAGACCCGAAAATTACGAGTTTTGGCAAGGCCGATCCAACAGATTGCATGACCGGATATTTTATAGCAAAGATCAGGGAAACTGGAAATCCAAACGTTTAGCACCATAAAAAATAAAAGCCTTGGATTATGAGTAGAACCTAAGAAAATTTAAAAACATGAAAAGACTGATTCTTGTAAGGCACGGAAAATCTTCATGGGAACACGAGGTAAACGATGATAAAAGGCCACTTATTAAACGCGGAATTAAAGATGGGAAATTCATATCCAAGGCTTTTGAAAAGTTCTTTAATAAGCCGGCAATTGTTTGGTCGAGTCCTGCCGTAAGAGCCCTGGAAACCGCCAAAATTTTTAAGGGAAAACTGCAAATTGAAGACCAGGATTTTTTTATTAGAACAGGATTATACACTTTTGACAAGAATGATTTGCTCAAAGAAATAGAAAGTTGCGACTCTCAGGTACAAACATTGATGGTTTTTGGCCATAATCCAGCGATGACAGGATTGGTTAATCAACTTGGCAATCGATATTTTGAAAATATTCCTACTACTGGATTAACCGTTATTGATTTTGAAACAGAAAGTTGGAAAGAGCTTAAAAAAGGAAAAACTATTTTAAATTTATTCCCCAAAGATTTATGTTAATTTCTATGAATAATAATCAATATATCAACAGGGAACTTAGCTGGCTTCAATTTAATGCTAGGGTGCTTCAGGAAGCAGAGGACGATACCGTTCCATTAATAGAAAGGCTTCGGTTTTTAGGGATTTTCTCAAATAATCTGGACGAATTTTTTAAGGTTCGTTATGCCACGATTAAACGTATAGACCTGGCAGGAAAAAGTGCGAAAAGTGTTTTGCGTGGAATAAAAGCTGGAAAACTGCTGGAAGAAATTACCCAAATTGTAATCGAGCAGCAAGCTAAAAGTTTGGAAGTGCTTGAGGATATCCAAAAAAAGCTTGAAGATCACAACATATTTATCATCAATGAAAAACAGGTTTCGGAATCCCAGGAAAAGTTTATAAAAAATTATTTTTTGACCAAGGTGAGCCCGGCCCTTGTCACGATCATCTTAAATGATTTGGTGAAAGTTCCCAGACTCAAAGACAGCGGTGCTTATTTGGCAGTTAAAATGGTGATGAAGAATGATGTGCAGCAACAGGGAATTTCAAAATTGCTCAACAGGCATGTCAAGGACAAAAAATATGTTTTAATTGAAATCCCAAGAAGCATCAATCGATTTGTGGTTCTTCCCAAAGAAAAAAATGATGATAAAAAATATATCATTATGCTGGATGATCTTATCAGGTTTAACCTAAAAACGATTTTCAATATTTTTGAATATGAAAGCATTTCGGCTCATATGATAAAAATCACCAGGGATGCCGAGTTGGATATAGACAGTGATCTAAGCAAGAGTTTTATTGAAAAACTTTCCATGAGCGTTCAGGATCGAACAAAGGGGGATCCTGTTCGATTTATATATGATATGAATATAGGTGAGGATACCTTAAGCTACTTGATGGGGAAAATGGGAATTGATTCTACAGATAGTATTATCCCTGGCGGTCGTTACCACAATAGAAGGGATTATATGAATTTTCCAAGTCTGGGAAATGATAAGTTGCTGTATAAAGCTATTGAACCCTTGCCTATTCCAGGACTGGTATTACAGGGAAGTTTGTTTGGGATGATAGCAAAAAAGGATTATTTGCTTTATGCCCCATATCAAACCTTTTCCTATGTGGTCAAATTTTTAAGGGAAGCTGCTCTTGACCCTGAAGTCAGGACTATCAAGATCACTATTTACAGGCTTGCCAAAATATCACATATTGCAAGCTCCCTAATAAACGCGGTTAAAAACGGTAAAAAAGTAACCGTGCAAATCGAACTCAGGGCGCGTTTTGACGAGGTGGCAAACATTCGTTATGCCGAGCAAATGCAACAGGAAGGCGTGAATTTGATATTTGGGGTTACGGGCCTAAAAGTTCATTCTAAAATATGCGTAATTGAAAGGGAGGAAAATTTTAAACTTCATAAATACGGATTTATAAGCACAGGAAATTTCAACGAATCAACTTCCAGAATTTATACGGATTATACATTATTTACTTCCAATCAGGAAATACTGAAGGAAACCAATAAAGTATTCGATTTCTTTGAAATCAATTATAAAGTAAGCCGATACAAGCATTTGTTGGTATCTCCACATTACACCAGGAGCGCACTTATAAAATTGATCCAAACTGAAATTGACAATGCAAAGAGCGGAAAAATTGCGGGAATTAAATTGAAGATCAATAGTCTTTCCGACTTCACTTTAATTGACAAATTATATGAGGCGAGTAGGGCCGGAGTGAAAATTCAGCTTATCATTCGTGGAATTTGTTCACTTATTCCAGGAGTTCCCGGAATGAGTGAAAATATTGAGGCAATAAGCATCGTAGATAAATTCTTAGAACATCCAAGGGTCTATATATTTGAAAATGAAGGAGATTCAAAAATTTATATTTCTTCGGCAGATTGGATGACACGAAATATGGACTACCGGGTAGAGGTTTCCTGCCCCATCTATGATGAAGATATCAAGCGGGAAATAATGGATACATTTATGATAAGTTGGAACGACAATGTAAAAGCAAGGATCCATTCCATTAATCAGGACAATGCCTACAGGAGAAACGATAAACCTGTTATTCGTTCTCAATTTGCATTATATGAATATTATAAAAACAAATTAGCAAATATCAAGGTGTGATTATACAAAAAAAATATGCAGCAATAGATATAGGTTCCAATGCCGTGAGATTATTGATATCCACGATCACCGAGCAAGAGGGAAAAGAGCCTATTTTCAAAAAAACATCATTGGTGAGGGTTCCTATTCGACTGGGAGCCGATGTATTTATGACCAAACTGATTTCCGAAGGGAATAAAATACGATTGAAGGATACCATGGAAGCTTTTAAACTCCTGATGAAATCCCATAAGATCGAAAAATATAAAGCCTGTGCTACTTCAGCCATGCGCGAAGCAGATAATGGGGAGGAAGTGGCAAAAATTATCCTTGAAAAGACAGGGATAGAGATAAATATAATAGATGGAACCGATGAAGCCGCCATGATTGCTGCTACGGATTTGAATGTATTGATCCAAAGTGACAAAACATATTTGTATGTTGATGTGGGTGGTGGTAGCACAGAGTTTACCTTATATTCCAAGGGAAAAACAATCGTGTCAAAATCCTTCAAATTGGGAACTGTGCGCCTTTTGGAAAACATGGTGAAGGACCAAGTTTGGCAAGAAACCGAAGTCTGGATCAAGGAGGTTACCAAAGATTATTCCAAGATAAACCTTATAGGTTCCGGAGGAAATATTAACAACATATTTAAAAGTAGCGGGAAATCGGAAGGAAAACCTTTAAGCTTCCTGTATTTGAGCTCTTATTATCAGCTTTTGAATTCCTTTACTTATGAAGAAAGGATCACAGAATTAAACCTGAATGAGGATCGTGCCGATGTAATTATCCCGGCAATCAAAATATATCTTTCGGCGATGAAGTGGACAAGGGCCAGACGCATTTATGTTCCAAAAATAGGACTGTCAGATGGAATTATAAAATCCCTTTACCAGGAAAACGTATTTGAAAATTAACCGTGAATGCTTTGATTTTTCCCGAGGTCTTTCATGACTTCGGCTTCAAAAGTCAGTAATTCCTGCCATTTCTGATCTACTTCCGCTCTATCTCCGTATTGGCGTGCAAAATTTAAGAACAAGGTGTAGTGGTTTGCCTCGCTAACCATTAATACCCGATAGAATTCCCTTAATTCGGGTTCCCGTAATTCTTCAGAAAGCAATCTGAACCGCTCACAGCTTCTGGCTTCAATTAAAGCAGCAATTAAAAGCCGGTGTACGAGTTGTGTTAACCTGCTTCCGCCTTTAGGAAAGAACTCCCGCAATTTGATTACATATTCATCTTTGCGATCCCAACCCAGCGTAATGCCCCTTTCCAGCAATTTATCGTGCACCATTTTAAAATGAGCCATTTCTTCGCGAACAAGTGCTGTCATGGCAGTGACCAATTCTGGATATTCCGGAAAAGTCACTATCAATGAAACTGCGGTAGAAGCGGCTTTTTGTTCGCACCAAGCATGATCTATCAGGATTTCCCCGATATTCATTTTAGCAATTTCAACCCATCTAGGGTCTGTGGGTAATTTTAAACCAAGCATAATTATATATCCAGATCAAAGGTTGTCCGCAATTTTTCTATCAGCGGATTTTTTTCTTTTAGTTTATTGTATTTTTCAATATCGGTAAATGCGTATTTTTTTGCAGCCTGCTCGTTTACGTTAATTTCTAAAGTGATCAGGGTGTTTTGTAATTTTTTCTTTAAAAAAGCCATCAATGGATTTTGTCCTCTTTCCATATCATTCTTCATGGTTTCATTGGGCAATTCTATCGTGATAATTTTTCCATTGAGTTTAGGCATATCCGACTCCATAATAGAAGCCAGGATCTTTGCGCCTTTGTTCTTAATTCGCTGAATATATTCATCCCAGGCTGCCTGCAGTTGTGTTTCGGTAAACTTTTCATCATTTTCCTCGGCAACAATTGGTTGATTTCCCCTCTGTTTTGCGAGGAGTTCCTTTTTTTTCCGAATACTTGTAATGGACAATCCCGAAACTTTTTCGTTGGAAGGAGGGCCGGAAAGGGGAGTGGTCGGTTCTGCAACTTTGTTTTCTTCGGAAGTGATAGCTTCAGAAGGAACTTTTTCATAATTAACTTCGGTGGATATTTCCGAAATTGTTTCCTCTGAATGCGTTGTTGATTCTGAAGGAGTTAACTCTTCCTTTATATTTTCAGAATTTATTGAATCCGAATTTTGAATTTCGGCACTGGGTGCGGAACTTTCTTTTGAAGGTTCAGCTTCCCGAACCCCTGTTTTTTCTTCAACAGAAGGCTTGATTTCTGCCGGCACTGTATTTTTAAAATGAACTGGCGGGATTATGTACGGCTCAGACTTTTTTTTTTCTCCATCAAAAGTGATGGAGGCTAATTGCATCAAGCATAATTCAACCAATAATCGTTGGTTACGGCTTGCTTTGTATTTTAGATCACATTGGTTTGCCATATCAATTCCCTGCAACAAAAACTCCATCCCGGTTTGTTTTGATTGCTCGAAATATTTGATCTTGGTCACTTCACCCACCTCTAGCAAGCTGATGGTCTTTGGGTTTTTACACACCATTAAATCCCTGAAATGTGAAGCCAATCCTGCAATAAAATGATGCCCGTCAAATCCCTGGGACAAGATATCGTTAAATTCAACCAGTAATTCCGGGATATTATTTTCCAGTAAAAGTTGGGTGACATTCAAATAAGTTTCATAATCCAGGACGTTCAAATTTTCGGTAACCGCTTTTCGAGTTAAATTTGAACCGCTGAAACTCACCACACGATCATATATAGAGAGCGCGTCACGCATCGCTCCATCGGCTTTTTGTGCAATAATGTGCAAGGCGTCATCTTCGGCTTTTACGCCTTCGAGGTCGGCTATATAGGCCAAATAATTTTTGGCATCGGTTACGGTGATCCTTTTAAAATCGAATATTTGACAACGCGAAAGGATCGTTGGGATTATTTTGTGCTTTTCGGTAGTTGCCAGGATAAAAATGGCGTGTTTTGGTGGCTCTTCCAATGTCTTTAAAAAAGCATTAAAGGCTGAAGCAGAGAGCATGTGAACCTCATCTATAATATAAACTTTATACTTTCCTACCTGTGGAGGGATACGAACCTGATCGCTCAAACTTCGAATATCATCTACAGAGTTGTTGGATGCGGCATCCAGTTCAAAAATATTGAAAGCAAAATCTTCGTCTGGCTTTTGAAATTCGTCCTGATTGATCATTTTGGCCAGGATACGTGCACAAGTTGTTTTACCAACGCCGCGCGGACCTGTAAAAAGCAATGCCTGTGCCAGGTGATTGTGCTCTATGGCATTTAAAAGCGTATTGGTAATTGCCTTTTGGCCCACAACATCATTAAAAGTTTGGGGGCGGTATTTACGTGCCGATACAACAAAATGCTCCATGTATAGATTTTAAAAAACAAATATAGAAATACCATCCCGAAGATGTAAATCTAAATCCCTAATTTTTGAAATGATTTTGCTTTTTCTTACAGAAATTGGATTGTTTGGAAAGTAGATGCTTGTATTTTGAATAAGCTGCACTATCTTTGCAAAAAAGTAGGCCGCCTTATCGCTGGCTCCCGGATTTTATTCGGGAACTGGAGGAAAGTCCGGACACCATAGGGCAGCATAGTGGGTAATGCCCACCGGTCGTGAGATCAGGACAAGTGCAACAGAAAGAATGTACAGGTAATGCTGTAGTGAAACCAGGTAAACTCTATGCGGTGCAATGCCATGTATACCGGCATTTAAGGGTAGCCCGCCCGTTGTCGGAGGGTAGGCAGCTAAAAATTTTTGGCAACAAAAATTTCAGATAAATGATAAGGAATTTTTGAAAGAACGGGGGAGCAATTTCTTGAACTTTTAAGATGAACAGAATCCGGATTACAGGCCTGCTTTTTTATTTTTTTAGAATCTTCTGAGTCCAATTTATAGCATCCTCCAACTCCAGAAAAATTTCAAAAGGTATTTTGGAAAAGGTCTTTTCAAACTGGGCCATATTTAAAGCGGAAGTTTTATCGCTCACAATAGCAATCCCAGCCAGGTTTTTCACTTTATCCAAACTTAGATATACCGTAGAATCTACATTATAATTATAGATCCTTTTGGAGATATAAACAAAATTTTTGCCTTCATAATTACCCGAACAGGCATCTATAAGATCAAAAACTTGTTTATTGCTGAGAACCACATTTTCCTTAACCCAGGAAACCACGAAATTTTCATGAAATTCCAGTAGGGTAAATTCTAATTCAATTGTTCTCAAAATTGGAGTCATTCTTCAAAATTAGGTTTAAAAAAACTAAAAACCGAATTTCCATATCTTCTCGCTTCGTTAAAGTTTTGCACAGAAGAAAGATCTGTATGTTTTGAATGTTCAATTATCAATATTCCGTCTTCATTAAGGATGTTTTTTTCAAAGACCAGGTCTGCAATATTTTTAAACTGGGTATCATCAAAATCGTAAGGTGGATCTGCAAAAACCAAATCGGTTTTAATTGGCGCCCGTTCAAGGTATTTAAAAACATCGCTTTTAATCACGGTGATATCCATATCCAATTCGGAAGCGGTTTTTTTAATGAATTTGACACATTCCAGATCCTGGTCAACCGCTGTTATTGATCCGGCTCCGCGGGAACTGAACTCGTACGAAATATTCCCTGTTCCGGAGAAAAGGTCCAATACCTCTAAATCATTAAAATGTAACCTGTTGTTCAAGATATTGAACAAAGCCTCCTTGGCCATATCAGTGGTTGGGCGAACAGGCAGCTTTCTTGGAGCAGTTATTCTTCTTCCTTTGTGTTGACCGGATATTATTCGCATTCTAATGATTTTAATAAAATAAAAGCTTCCCGTTGAAATTCCCCGGTATTTTTGTCTTCCGGTTTTATCTCAAAACCAGGGTCTAAAAAATGGATATTTTTAATATAGGTATACGCAAGTGTATATAATGGAGATTCTTTTGATATGTCACCCAATAATCGGAGATCAAATTGAGATGGATCCAATTCCAATTGTTCTGCGGTAAATAGCAAATAATAAATAAAATCTTCCTTGGTATCGTAGCTGAAGGTATTGCAAAGCAACAGTTTGTTATTTTTAACAACTACCAAATCAAAATAATCGGTAAAATTGTTTAAATAAGCGGTAATTCCTGTCCCGGAATCAAGCTCTAAAACTGCTTCGGTTAAAACCGAAATACCGTGTTTGTATTCAAATTCGCCATACTTATCAAAAAAATAATTGATAATATTGGCATAGGGAATGTATACGTTTACCAATTCTTTGTTGGCAATAGAATCATGTGCCACCACATCGGTCTTTAAAATTTTGGTGTTGAATTTTAAATAATTGGAGGCTTCCTCTTCTATAAAATAGGCTTCCGGCACAAGGCTGTACAAGTCGTTTGAAAAAAGCAGCACCACTTCGTCTATATGGTTCTGCAATTCTTTTTCATTTTGATAAAGTATTTCGATCTTTTCCAAAATTTTCACAGGATTGTACTCTTTCGGAAAATTTTCTCTTTTGTACCAAATAATTTCGTTGCTCCTGCAATTTAGGATACAAAAAGAAAGTCCATCCAAGCGAACTTGAATGGACAACTTTAATAATTTTATATCTTCCTTTTTAGTTTCCACCATAAACTTTTGGCCAGTTACCAACTGTGTTAACTTCTTCCATTGAGCCAACCTTAATAAATTCACCGTTTACAGATTCTACAGATACAACTTGTTTTTCCTGCATTACCAAATCTTTATCCTGATCATATAAGATCACGCCTTTGTTTACTTTTGCTTCAAAAACAGGAAAACTTACATTATTTTTCAAAACAGTACCCGCATTCATTTCAAATTTTGCAGTGACTCCTTCAACAGGCACATTCATCATTTCTTTATAACGATCGGAATTTTTAAACAACGAATCTTTAACAGAAGCAGTTCCTAAGGTGTCAACAACAATGTCCTCCTTATATTTGTCAACCCCATAAGCCTTGCGATATTCGGCGTCTAAATAGGTAGTGTCCCGTCGTTGGGTCAAAACAAACTCGGCAGTATCAATAAAACGCACCAATTTGTCAAAGTCCTTTTCATACCTTCCGGTAACCGTTTTATGAGCCAATTGTGCATTACGAATATCCCCGAGTCGCTCAATTACCTTGGCGTAACGCTTTTCTTTAACTTTATTAAATTGAATTGGATCATACACTGCGTTAAAAACGAGGTATCCCAGAAAGATTATTACAATCCAAAGGAGTAATTGAATTACAAGTTTCATGCTTTTGAATTTTTAAATTAGTAACAGTTCCTCGCAAATTTACATTTTTTTTTTATTCGTAAAAGTTTCTGCCCTAAAAATCCATTGTTATCTTTGATATTTGTAATAAATCTATGGAAATCTTAAGTCCCGAAAAATTTTATAAGCTATTAATCAATGAGTTAGGGTTTTTAGCAAAATTTAAACAAGATATAGCTTTACAGCAATTATCTTCTTTTGTGGTAAATCCGGTGGAAAATTCGCTGTTTTTATTAAAAGGTTTTGCCGGAACAGGGAAAACTACCATAATAAGTGCCCTTGTAAAGAACTTATGGAAGGTAAACCGAAGTGGGGTTTTACTTGCTCCCACAGGTCGTGCAGCAAAGGTTATTTCCTTATATTCCAATCAGGAAGCACAAACCATTCATAAAAAAATATATTTTCCAAAAAGAACCAGTGGGGCAGGAGTGCAGTTCGTATTGCAGCCAAACAAGCATAAAAATTGTATTTTTATTGTGGACGAGGCTTCAATGATCCCTGATGAAAACCAGGATTCCAAATTATTTGAAAACAACGGGCTTTTGGCGGATCTAATACAATATGTCTATTCCGGCCATAAATGTTCCCTTATTTTAATTGGGGACACCGCGCAACTTCCACCGGTAAAACTGGATATGAGCCCTGCATTGGAAGAACAAAAATTAATGGATCATTACCAAAAAGAAGTGATTCACATTGAATTGGACGAGGTGGTGCGCCAAAGCGAGGAAAGCGATATTCTGCTTAACGCAACACGAATCCGGGAAGCTTTGAAGGAAGAATTTTACGAGTCCTTTAAATTTTTGCTTACCGATAAAGCCGATATGATCCGATTGGTTGAAGGTCAGGATATACTGGATGCCATTCAGGATTCTTATGATAACCTGGGACATGAAGACACCACCATTATTGTGCGATCCAATAAAAGGGCCAATCAATATAACCAACAAATAAGATCGCGAATTTTATTTCAGGAGGAGGAAATTTCTGCCGGGGATTATCTAATGGTGGTAAAAAACAACTATTTCTGGGTGAAGCCTACTTCAGAAGCGGGATTTATTGCAAATGGGGATATTGTAAAAGTGATGGAGATTTTTTCCATCAAAGAATTGTATGGTTTTCGATTTGCTGAAGTCCAGGTGCAAATGGTAGATTATCCAAAGATGAAACCTTTTGAAACCGTGGTGATTTTGGATACATTAGAAAGCAATTCCCCGTCGCTTACCTACGATGAATCAAACAAACTTTACCAGGAAGTGATGAAGGATTATGAAGATGAAACCTCTAAATACAAGAAGTTTTTAAAGGTTAAAAGCAATAAATTTTTTAACGCACTGCAAATCAAATTTTCGTATGCTATGACTTGTCATAAATCGCAGGGTGGTCAATGGCACACTGTTTTTATCGAGCAACCCTATTTGCCAAACGGAATAGACAAAGATTATTTGCGCTGGCTTTATACAGCTGTAACCAGAACTCAGGAAAAATTATATCTTATAGGATTTAAAGATGAATTTTTTACCGAAGACTAATAAACATTAAATATTTTTTGAAATAATTATCCAAATATGAGCAATAATACACCACTTAAAATAATAGCAATGATCCCAGCCAGATATGAAGCCACAAGGTTTCCCGGCAAGTTGATGAAGGATCTCAATGGAAAAACCGTGATTCGAAGAACCTATGAAGCAGCGGTGGATACCCGTTTGTTTGATGATGTTTATGTGGTGACAGACAGCGATGTGATTTATGACGAAATAATTCAATTTGGGGGAAAAGCCATTAAAAGCAAAAAAGAACACGAATGCGGAAGTGATCGAATTGCCGAGGCAGTTGAGGATATGGATGTGGATATTGTTGTGAACGTGCAAGGAGATGAGCCTTTAATAGATCGGGAAAGCCTGAGAAAACTTTTGGAAGTATTTAAAGATGATGACGAGAAAGCAATTGATCTGGCTTCTTTAAAAACACCTATGCATGAAAGTGAGGAAATCACCAATCCAAACAATGTAAAAGTAATTACCAATAAGAATAATCTGGCACTTTACTTTTCCCGGTTTCCGTTGCCATATCCCAGGGATACAACCACCGGAGTAACCTATTTTAAACATATAGGGGTTTATGCTTTCAGGAAACAAGCTCTTATGGATTTTTATAATTTGCCAATGT
>Ga0307486_1001346_pt1 | contig 19186 bp, 17 predicted proteins | sample CBIW02metaG_FD_203663 | JGI IMG/M metagenome (GOLD analysis project Ga0307486, IMG submission 203663) | Sea-ice brine microbial communities from Beaufort Sea near Barrow, Alaska, United States - CBIW 0.2 | ecosystem: Environmental > Aquatic > Marine > Coastal | place: USA: Alaska | collected...
TCTCATAGAACTGAACGAAATTAAAGTAGAAAAAGAGAGGGGATTATCAATGTTGACGGAATCTAAAGTTCCTACGGTTAATTTAACCTTACTCCTCTCTTTTGTTCTTTCTGATTATTAATAAAATATAAGGAATTCAAACTTAAGAAGAACTGAGCTAACTACCCAGGGAAATCCTCGCGTATTTTTTAATCGGTTTTTTTTACTAAATTAAGTGCTTAAACAACGTAACTAATCTTATACAAACACATTAGCAAATATTTAAAAACAACAAAATTATGAAAGAAAAAATTGCAAAAAAAAATTACTCTAGGATTATAATCATGATTATAATTTTTATTGTTGGACTTGCTATAGCTTCCGACTGGGACAATTTCAAAGAAGGAATAATTTCAGCTTTTAATTAATTTTCATCAAAATATTTAAATGAAAATTAGAATAAAATAGAGGTTTGGCTTTCTGAAATAATTGAGAGATTTCAGATAAAAATTCAAATCTTATTCTCCATTTTAATTGCATTACACCCAACTGATCCCGTAAACCATAATATCTGCAATAATCCTGATCCCGAGATTAAAAAGTTTTTTTTAGTCCATAATTGGCAGAGACCTGGGTTTTTAGACAAACTGCCGTTATGTACCATTGTGACAAACCGCTAACCAATGATAAAATTCTTTAGAAAAATTAGACAAAAAACGCTGACTGAAAATAAGTTCGGAAAATACCTTACTTATGCTATTGGAGAAATAATACTTGTAGTTATTGGAATTTTGATTGCACTTTCGATCAACAATTGGAACAACAACAATCAACTAGAAGAATTAGAAAGAAAATATCTTACGGAAATTAGGAACAGTCTAAAATCTGATTTACCAGATATTAATTTCAACATAGATTTTAATGAAAGTAGGCTAAAGTCAAATGAAATTGTGCTTCAATACCTAAATAGAGAAATTGATTATTCTGATTCTTTGAAATTCCATTTTGGAAATCTAATATTTACGACCAGGACACTACCAAATACAAGTGCATACGAAAACCTAAAATCACGTGGATTAGAAATTATAACAAACGATACTTTAAGACAAAATATCACTTCATTATACTCATTCTCATATGCTAATTTGATTGACTTTGAAAAACAGGACGACAATTCCTTTCAATATGGATTATTTATACCTGAAGTTTATAAAGTACTGAATATACAATCTGTATGGAAAAGTGCTGAACCAATTGATGGACAAAAATTACTAGATAATTATCAGCTTAAAAATGCAATCACAACGAATATTTTCCTTCGAAAATATATGCTGACTCAATATAATGGATTATATAAAAGTGTTGAAAACTGCATTAACCAAATAAACAACGAACTGGAAAAATAACGAAAGTACAACACTGGTTCAGGGCAAATAGCAGGCATTCTAACAAAAAGTGCTATTTTAGGCAACAAGTAACAAACAACTAAGCCGATAATCCCGATAGCTGTCGACAGCGTCTCCTACTCCACGCCACTTGCCTTAACCAAGACCGCTACCACTATGGCGAAACCACCATATAGTATAACTTTAAGGAAAAATTGTCACGCCAGATAATCATTCAGGTTTACCGATAACGATTATCTCGCGACTATCTATTTTCGATGTGCTATTCCCCAGTCTACAAAGTTATTGATTATAATGTGTAGCGTATAGCCGTGCTCTGTAAATTCTTATTGAACCTTTAAATCGCTTCAGGTATCGGAACTACTTCATATTTTGAATTCCATTCTTTTATGTTCTCTAAAATTGGCAAAAAAGCTAAGCCTTTTTCAGACAACTTATATTCTACCCTTGGTGGTATTTCCTTATAGGCCAATCTTTCCAATAGTCCATCTTCTGCTAACTCTCTTAACTGTTCGGTTAATACTTTCCTTGAAATGTGTGGTATTATGGCATCCAACTGACCAAAACGAATGCTACGGGTGCCAATTACATTTATTATAATTGGTTTCCATTTATTACCAATCGTGCCAATTGCCCTCGTAAATGGGCAGTTTGAATTGCAAAACTTTTCGTCTCTCATATTTTTAAAAATTTGTAGTTACCCAATGGTAACCAGAATAAATTATAATCGTTACAAATATAAACTATTAATAGTTTCTTTGTGAAACAAATTAAAACAAATTAATAATGAGCAGATTAAAAAACAAAGTAGCCGTAGTTACAGGTTCATCCAAAGGAATAGGTGCTTCTATCGCAAAATATTTTGCCGAGGAGGGCGCAAAGGTTGTTGTAAATTATGCTTCCAGTAAAGAAGCAGCAGATAAAGTGGTAAAAGCCATAATCGAAAATGGAGGCGAAGCCATTTCGGTACAGGCCGATGTATCGAAAGAAGCTGATGTATCCCGATTGTTCGAAGAAACCAAGAAGGCTTTCGGTACCTTGGATATTTTGGTAAACAATGCGGCCTTTCAAGGATACACTCCTATTGAACAGGTAACAGCAGAATCTTTTCATCAACATTTCAACGTCAATGTTTTGGGGGCATTATTTGCCATACAGGCATCTATGAAACTTTTTGGCGATAAAGGTGGCAATATCATCAATATCAGTTCGGGTGCAAGCAAAATGCCTCTTCCTGCAGCCTCATTGTACTCTTCAACTAAAGCGGCATTGGATGCCATAACGATTTCTTTGTCGAAAGAACTGGGTGCAAAAAACATTCGTGTCAATTCCATTCTGCCAGGCGCTACGGAAACAGAAGGCTCAACTAGTGCAGGTGTAACCCCTGGCAGTGACTATGAAAAAATGTTCGTAGCCAATACACCGCTTGGTCGTAGAGGTCAGCCAGAAGATATTGCGAAAGCTGCCGTATTTCTTGCTTCCGATGATGCAGCTTGGATTACGGGAGAACAAATTTCCGTCTCGGGCGGGATGTATGGTTTTTAAATAAAATAATATAAATCAAAATAAATTGAATAATGAGTAGATTAAAAAACAAAGTAGCAGTTATTACAGGTGGTAATAGCGGCATTGGATTTGGCATTGCCCAGGAATTTAAAAATGAAGGTGCTAAAGGAGTTATTGTTGGTAGAAATCAGGAAACTTTAAATAGTGCTGTGGCTCAACTCGGCAATAATTTTACAGCCTTAAATGCCGATGTTACCAACGTTGCCGACCTGGAAAGAGTGTTTAAAGAAACATCTGAAAAATTCGGTAAAATAGATGTGATCGTAGCCAATGCAGGTGCCGGAACAGTAGGAACTGTGGCAGATCTTGGCGAAGCCGAATATGACAAGGCAATGGATTTAAACTTAAAGAGCGTTTACTTCACAGTAAATAAGGCGCTTCCTTATATGAATGATGGTAGCTCTATTATTCTTATAGGCTCAAATGCAGCACATCGGGCATATCCATCATTTGGGCTTTATGGTGCTGCAAAAGCAGCTGTAATCTTTTTTGCAAAAGCATTTTCAAATGACCTTTTAGGCAGAAAAATTAGAGCAAATGTAATAACACCAGGTACAACAGATACCCCAGCCTTTGAGAAGTTTGTTCCCGCAGAACAAATTGAAGCTGTAAAAAAACACTTTGCAACTGAAATGCCGATAGGCAGAATTGGACAACCATCTGACATTGGTAAAACAGCGGTTTTCCTAGCTTCTGATGATTCTTCTTTTATGCTTGGGGCTGAACTTATTGTTGATGGTGGGATGACCTATTTGGCCAAGTAATTTCCCACAAGGGCTGACACGAATGTGAATTCGTGCCATTAAATAATTTAAATTAATTTAAAAATGAGTGAATTAAAAAATAAAGTAGTAACCTATTCAATTATTGGCTTCGGCAAGATAGGACAAGCCCTGGCCAAAGCGTTTGCACGTAAGGCTATTGAAGTATCCGTGGCAACCACACGTGACCCGGAAAGCTTTGCATCCTTAGCGGCTGCAATAGGTCCCACAATCATTCCTAAAACATTAGCGGAAGCGGTCAAGGCTGACATCATCTTTTTGGCTGTTCGTTTCGAGTCGCACAAGGATGTAGCAAAGGCACTCCCTAACTGGCAAGGGAAGACCATCGTCGATGTGACCAATGCCTACGGCGTGCCTCTTGAGGAGATGGAAGGACAGCCTTCTGCCAAGTTCGTTGCGCAGGCCTTCACTGGTGGAAAACTCGTTAAGGGCTTCAACCATTTGGTCGCTGCCATTCTTGATAAAGATCCAGCCGTACATGGTGGCAGCAGAGTTGTATTCTTAGCGAGCGATGATGACAGCGCAGCAGCCGAGATTGGTGCGCTTGCGGAAAATCTCGGTTTTTCACCAATCCAACTTGGCGGACTTTCGGAAGGTGGGCTGCTTGTACAGGCGCACGGAAATAGTTGGGGTAAACTGATATTTAAGGATTTGGTTAATTTCGACTGATAAATCAGCAATAATCACCATTTAGCAATAAAAGCCACAGATACAAATCATCTGTGGCTTTTGCTTTTCAAACGAGTCAATATAATCTCGACCAAAGGTAAAGCAACAGGGAATACAGCCCTGCTGGTCACAGTGTATATAGCAAATAGCTGGGCTTGGTCGTAGACTGAAAATTTCGGTATATTTGGGAGTTCGCCAATTTTTATTTTAGTCGTTTAGAATAAAAAGGTAAAACTCAAAAACAAAAATTTGGCTCGTTCTTGGTGGAAGTTACTCTGGCATTTGCTTGCTACTTGCTATAAATAGCGGGCTTTCGAGTGAAAAGTGTTAATTTAGACATCAAATAAAAAACAACTAAGCCGACAATCCTGATGGCTATGGGAGTGTCCCTACTTTTTATTAATAATTCCTCAAAATTGTAACAAAAAATTCTATAATTAAATCTAATACTTTAAAATTTCAAAATGAATCAATTTCGAAAAACATTATTTTTGTCATTCTTTTTCGCTTTCAATTGTTATTATATATCATATGCACAGGAGCCCAAATTACCAACGCAATGGACCAAAGCTGCAATGGAGTCTTCTGTTCCGTTGGACGAATACCCAAGACCCCAATTACAACGCGATGATTGGATGTGTCTTAACGGTCAATGGGATTATTTGGGTGGAAAAAGCATTTCGAATGCCTTAAATCCTGAGAAACCTATATCCTTTGAAGGTAAATTTGATGAAATACGTGTTCCATATTGTCCGGAATCTGTACTGTCCGGTATTCAGCGCAACCAGGAAATTAATATGTGGTACCGTCGTAGCTTTGAAATTCCGGTTGACTGGCAAAGCAAACAAATAATTCTTCATTTTGACGCAGTTGACCATGATGCTACCATATTTGTGAATGGTAAAAAAGCAGGTATTCATTCCGGCGGCTACGATGCTTTCAGTCTGAATATTACCCCCTTTATTAAAAAGGGAATTAATAGTCTGATTGTGGCAGCATACGACCCAAATGATGGGAAAGCACCTTCAGGTAAAAATGGTCCCAGGGGAGACTATACTTTTTCGTCAGGCATCTGGCAAACAGTTTGGCTCGAACCTGTAAATGAAACCTACATAAAAAATATTCGATTGCTTCCCGATATCGAAAACAACCGATTAAAAATATTTGTAAATGCTGAAAGTGGAAGAAAGCTATCAGTAGAAGCGCTTGAGGATAATAAAGTAATTTCACAGGTCGATGCCGTTTCCGGCGCTTATTTTTATTTTCCAATTGAAAATCCTAAACTCTGGTCACCTGATTCGCCCTTTCTTTATAATTTAAAAATCACTTTATACAAGTCAGATGGCAGTGCCTCAGATGAAGTTTTAAGTTATTTTGGAATGAGGGATATTAAACTAGGGAAAGTGAATGGTGTGATACGACCTTTACTCAATGGGAAATTTGTTATGCAACTCGGTTTGCTTGATCAAGGCTATTGGCCTGATGGAATTTTAACTGCTCCTACTGATGAGGCTTTGAAGTATGATATTCAATTTACTAAAAATGCAGGATTTAATCTCATTAGAAAGCATATGAAAACTGAGCCTCAGCGTTTTTATTACTGGGCGGATAAGTTGGGACTTATGGTTTGGCAAGACATGCCGGCAATATGGTATCCGGATGAGGATAGCATTGTAACAAGAAAGGTATTTAGAGAGGAACTGAAAGCTATCATTGACGATCATTATAACTCCCCTTCAATTATTACCTGGGTACCTTTTAATGAAAATTGGGGTGCTTTTGATGTCAAATCAATTACAGAATGGACTAAACAATATGACCCTTCACGATTGGTTAACGGTAATTCCGGCTTCAATAACAATCCCCCTTACCAAGAACCATCTGGCGATCCTGGTAATGGTGATTTTGTAGACACACATATTTATATTGGCCCTTACGGAGCATCGGAACCAGATGATCACCGCGCAGCATCATTAGGTGAATTTGGCGGTGTGGGGCTCTATGTAAGAGGACATATGTGGCCTGTAGAAAACAATGCTTATGGTTATGAACCAACCATAGCTGCACTTACCGATCGTTATATATTGTTATTCGATCAGGTTGAACAATTAATGAAATATAAGGGACTCAGCGTAGCAATATACACTCAAACAACCGATGTGGAGCATGAAGTAAATGGCTTATTAACTTATGACAGAGCTGTCGAAAAAATTATAGTAGATAAGGTAAAAATCATTAATGACGCAATTATTAAAGAAAGCTATAAAATGAATCCAATGGAACATGACCAAGAATTGGTATTCGTAGGTTTTGGGACTCAAAAATATCCTCTCCAAAATGCCGATGCTCCTGATTATAATATAGATAAAGATAGTCTAGCAATCAAAGGATATGATTTAACTGAATATTTTATCAATAATAAAGCATCCAAAGGTTCAGTTAAATACCAATACAAATATGAAGGAATTAAATATTTCTTCTTAAACGAAAAAAACAAATCAATTTTCATCGAAAAACCTGAAATATATTTACCTCAATATGGAGGCTATTGTGCAGATAAAATGGGAGCTATATTTATTGGTGGCACTAAACCTGGAAAACATGATGTTAATCCTGAGAATTTTATGATTATTGACAGTAAACTATATTTATTTAGTTATGGTAATGCTCTATATCTTAAACTTTGGAGAAAGAATAAAAATAAAAATTTAGAAGATGCAAATAAAACATGGAAATTAATCAGTCAACAAAATTAAAAATGTAAGCTAACTTAAGCCGTATAAAAATAATTGCTAGTGCAAGGCTACTTGCCCAAAACCTCAAACTTAGAACAGCAACTATTCCTATAAGAGACCTAACTAAAAAATTAAAATAGTAATTATAAAATATCTTTCTTAATACTAACTGTACCACAATTTCAAACTATATAATCATGAAGTTCTATAAACATTTATTTCTTAATTTATTCCTTTTGGTATCACTGGTTTCTTGTTTGAAAAACCAGGATAAGGTTGCTGAAACTAAGGAATTTAAAGTTGAATTTGAAAAATTTACATTAGACAATGGCCTTCAGGTAATTTTTCATATAGATCGTTCAGATCCTGTGGTTGCAGTCGCTTTAACAAGTCATGTGGGTTCTGCAAGAGAAGTTGAAGGTCGTACAGGATTTGCCCATTTGTTTGAGCATTTACTATTTCTCGAATCTGAAAATTTGGGCAAAGGAGGACTCGATAAAATGAGTGCACGTATTGGTGGTTCTGGTGCTAATGGATCAACAAGTAGAGACAGAACCAACTATTTTCAAACCGTTCCAAAGGATGCACTGGAAAAAATGATTTGGGCAGAAGCTGATAAACTAGGTTTTTTTATTAATACAGTGACCGATCCTGTTTTAGCTAAAGAAAAACAGGTGGTAAAAAACGAAAAACGTCAAAGTGTGGATAATCGACCTTATGGTCATAATTTTTACGTCATCGATAAAAATTTATATCCTGAAGGCCATCCATATAGTTGGGAAGTAATTGGCTCTTTAGAAGATTTACAAGATGCGACTCTTCAAGATGTAAAAGATTTTTATAATAGATGGTATGTCCCCAATAATGTAACGCTTTCTATAGCCGGAGATTTTGATGTGGCCCAGGCAAAAGAATGGGTTAATAAGTATTTCAGTGAAATAAAACGCGGGGATGATATACCAGCAATGGAAAAGCAACCTGTAGTATTATCTGAAACAAAGAAATTATACTATGAAGATAACTTCGCGCAGGTTCCCCAATTAACATTAACCTGGCCCGGAGTTTACGAGTATAATCCTGATTCTTATGCATTGGAAGTATTAGCTACTTACTTATCAAAAGGTAAAAAAGCACCATTATACAAGGTCTTAGTTGAAGATAAAAAACTAACGGATGCTGTGGAAACATTTCAGTATAACTCGGAAATTGCTGGTCAATTTATGATTCAAGTAACTGCCTTTTCCGAAGTTAATCTTCAAAACGTTTTACATGGTGTAAATGAGGGTCTGGCAAATTTTGAAACTGAAGGTATTTCTCAAGCTGATCTAGATCGTATAAAAGCTGGGCAAGAAACAAGTTTTTATAATAGTTTATCCAGTGTCTTAGGAAAAGGATTTCAGTTAGCCCAATACGAAATATTTGCGGGAGATCCTGGCTTTGTAAATCAAGATGTAAAAAATATTCTGGCAGTAACAACTGAAGATGTAATGCGTGTCTATAATGAATATGTAAAGGGCAAACATTTTGTAGCAACCAGTTTTGTCCCAAAAGGAGAAAAAGCTTTAGCCCTAACAAATTCACAATTGGCTGATGTTGTTCAGGAACCTATTATTGATGGTGCTGAAGAATCTTTTGATGCCAGCATAGCTGCAAATTATGAAAAAACCCCTTCAAGTTTTGACAGAAGTATTGAACCTCCATATGGTGAGACTCCTAATGTAATTGTTCCAAAAGTGTGGAAAGACCAACTCTCCTCAGGTATAAAACTCTATGGAATAGAGAATAATGAAGTGCCCTTAGTACAATTTGAGATTCAGATAAAAGGTGGTATGCTATTAGACAATGATAAAATTGGAGTTTCCAACCTATTAGCAAAATTAATGACTAAAGGGACAGCGACGAAAAAACCTGAGGATCTTGAAAATGCCATCGAAACTTTAGGTGCTTCAATAAATGCGTTTGCTTCAAATGAAGCTATTACAATTACGGGAAATACTTTAGCCAAGAACTATTCTAAAACAATGGCCTTGGTTCAAGAAATTATCTTAGAGCCGCGTTGGGACGAAAAAGAGTTTGACCTTCTTAAGCAAAGTACATTAAGTCAAATTGAACGTCAGAATGCCGAACCAAACTCTATCGCAACTAATCAGTTTAATAAACTCATTTATGGAGAAAATAATATTTTATCCAATGATAATTTAGGTGACCAAATTTCTGTAAGGTCCATCACAACTGATGATTTAAAAGCCTATTATGAAAACTATATTTCCCCAAATATCACCAAACTAAAGGTAGTTGGTGCAATTTCTAAAGATGAAGTCACTAAATCATTGGCAGAATTAAATGAAAATTGGAAACCAAAAAGTGTTGAGTTTCCTGAAATTACCGATCCGGTTGCTCCACTTGCATCAAAAATGTATTTTTATGATGTTCCCGGCTCTAAGCAATCTGTACTACGCATTGGTTATCCAGCATTAGCAGCTACCGATACTGATTATTATCCGGCTGAATTGCTTAACTATCGTTTGGGTGGCGGAGGTTTCGCGTCTCAACTAACTCAACAACTTCGTGAAGGAAAAGGCTATACCTATGGTATTGGTTCTGGATTTAATGGCTCGAATATAAAAGGTGCTTTTTCCATTGCAAGTGGAGTACGTTCAAATGTTACCTATGAATCTTCGAATCTAATAAAAGATATTTTAGAGAACTATGGCAAGAATTATACTGAGAACGATCTGAAAATCACCAAAGGATTTATGATAAAAAGTAATGCAAGAGCTTTTGAAACTTTGCGCAGTAAATTGTATATGCTCAGAAATATTAGCAATTATGGTTATGCTGATGATTATGCGAAACAACGTGAAGATATTGTGAACGCAATGACTGTTGAAGACATTCAAGCTTTAGCCGTCAAATACTTAGATCCGGATAAAATGATTTATCTAATAGTAGGTGATGCAGCCACCCAATTGGAAAAAATGGAAAAACTTGGATATGGAAAACCTATAATTTTAAATAAGTAACACACATTCTGAAATTTTTACGACTAAGCTGTAAATTAAAATTGACACACTTTAATCTATGTACATTACATTTTCAATAATATTCTTACTTACAATTAGTGTTTACGTTTTCTTAAGGCATCCGAAATTTGGCAAATTGCCCACCGGAAAACGATTAGAGCGCATTAAGAACTCACCAAATTATAAAAAAGGTTCCTTTCAAAATCAAAGTATAACACCTGATCTTACTGAGGGAGCGAATTACTATAGTGTTCTTAAGGAGCTTCTTTTTGAAAAGAAAAAAAGACTTAGCCCAAAGGACTTTATTCCTTCTACCAAAACTGACTTATTAAACCTCGATATCAAGAAAGATGTTTTAATCTGGTTTGGTCATTCTTCTTATTTTATGCAAATTGACGGAAAACGAATTTTAGTGGACCCTGTTTTTTGTGGTCATGCTTCACCTTTTTCGTTCTCTGTAAAAGCATTTAAGGGGACAGACCGTTATACAACGGATGACATTCCAGTCATTGATTTTCTATTTATTTCACACGACCATTGGGATCACCTTGATTACGAAACGATAAAAAGCCTGCAACCTAAGATCAAACAGGTTTTTTGCGGACTTGGTATTGGCGAACATTTGGAGCATTGGGGTTACGATCCTGGGATAATAAATGAAAAAAATTGGAATGAACAAGTTTTTTTAGACAATGGGTTTAGTGTTCATACGGTTCCTGCAAGACATTTTTCTGGGCGAGGACTTAAAAGAAATCAGGCACTTTGGACTTCCTTGGTTTTACAGACACCGACAATGAAAATATTTATTGGTGGTGATAGCGGTTATGATAACCATTTTGCAGAAATCGGTAAAACCTTTGGTGAGTTTGATTTGGTAATTTTAGAAAACGGGCAGTATAATAAAAGTTGGAAATACATACACGAAATGCCGGGTGAAATCTTGAAAACCGCAAAGGATTTAAAAGCCAAAAAAATATTTACCGTTCATAATTCGAAGTTTGCACTTGCCAATCATCCTTGGGATGAACCTTTGATAAATGTTGCAACTCTGTTCAAGTCAGAAAATATAAAGTTGTTAACGCCCATAATTGGAGAACAAGTAGATTTAAAAAACGAGAATCAGGTTTTTACTGAATGGTGGAAAGATCTTAACTAACTCAATTTACCCAACTCAGTAATTAAATAATGGTCAGATTTTAAAAAGAATTCAATATCTCGAATCAATTAAATAATAACAACACCAACAAGTTCTAAAGAAATATGGATACTAAAAAGGAACATATAAATCCAGATGGACTTTTTAAGAGTTCCGCTTTTTCTCAAGTTGTGACAACTCAAGGAAATGGAAAAACCATTTACATTGGTGGTCAGAATTCTGTAAATAAGAATCTGGAAATTATTGGAAAAGGAAACCTTTCAAAACAAACTGAACAGGTGATGTTAAACCTCAAAATTGCCTTGGAAGCCTGTGGAGCCGATTTCAGTGATCTGATCAAATTAAATATAAATTTAGTTCAAGGGCAAGATGCCACAAAAGGTTTTGAGGCCTCTCAAAAATTTCTGAATTCCATTTCAGAATTACCTGTTATTACGGTTCTTTTCGTAGCAAGTTTAGGACGTCCCGACTTCCTTGTCGAAATTGATGCAATTGCTTTTATTCCAGAAGTCAGAATGAAATAATGTGAGTAAAATAAGGTATGGAGAGATAATTTATTAGTGACTTAGAATTTAAAGATAGGGCACAAACCAAACTTTTAATGAAATTTTTGTTTACATCAAGAAGACTTTGTGAGAATGTTCACAAAAATTTAGCATCATAGATCATTTCTATTTTTGCTAGTTGATTGTAATTTGCTAACTTAATTTATCTATGAATCTGATAATGGCAAGAACAAAATGGGCAATTGATCACAACCACAGTGAAGTTTCTTTTAAAGTGAAACATTTAATAATCTCTACGGTCACAGGGAATTTCGAAATTTTTGAAGGAACTTTTGAGACTGAAACTGAAGAATTGACTAAGGTAAAGAATCTAATATTTAAAGCCAAGGTGAAATCAGTGAACACAAATAATGTAGATAGGGACAAACATTTAAGATCTGAGAATTTCTTTGCTTCACAACAGCATCCAGAGATCAGGTTTACAGCGAATAATTTTATCTTGAAAACTGGTGAAATTAAAGGGGAACTAAGTATTCGAAGAACGACCAAACCTGTTAGTTTTAATGTCGATTATGGTTTAGAAGTTATTAATCCTTTTGGGCAGACAACGATTCGTATGACAGCCAACGGCAAAATAAGTAGAAGAAATTTTGGATTGAAATGGAATTCGGTTACAGAAGCCGGAAATTTACTCGTGGGAGATCAAATAAAATTAATAGCCCAGGTGCAATTTATTAAACAATTATAAAACACGAAAATATGGATAACAGCATTTTAGGATTGCATCATATCACAGCCATCGCCGGAGATGCCCAAAGGAATTATGATTTTTATACCAAAGTAATGGGATTGCGGATGCTAAAGAAAACCGTGAATTTTGACGATCCTAAAACCTATCATTTTTACTTTGGTGACAGAGTAGGAACCCCGGGAAGCATCCTGACTTTCTTCCCTTGGCCTGGAGTAAAACAAGGTAAAAATGGTACAGGAATGGCCACGGGAATTGGATACTCTGTTCCTGAAGGCAGCCTGGAATTCTGGAAGGAACGTTTTGAGAGATTCAATGTTCCTATGAATGAAATCTCGAATAAATTTGGGGAAGATTTCCTTGCATTTCAGGATCCGGACGGCCTCAAACTCGAGCTAATAATTGCGGAAAATAAAGATATACGCATTCCTTGGGAAACCGAAGATGTGAAGGCGGAAGTTGCCATTAAAGGTTTCCATAATGTCACACTTACCTTAAACGATCGAAAAGCGACTGCTGAAATTCTCACCGATATATTTGGATATGAACTTGTGGGAACAGAAAATAACCTCTTTCGTTTTAAAACCAATGCAGTCGAAAATGCTGCAATTGTTGATATTCTTGAAGATCCTTCAGCTGGAATTGGTCAGACTGCCGGTGGAACGAACCACCATGTGGCTTTCCGGGTAAAAGATGAAGAAACGCAAATGGCCTTCAGAAAAAAAATTATTCAAAAAGGATTGCAGATCACAGAGAAAATAAACCGTGATTATTTCTTTTCACTCTACTTCCGTGAACCGGGAGGAGTCTTATTTGAGATTGCAACTGATAATCCAGGATTTGCTACAGATGAGACCTTAGAGGAATTGGGGAGCAACCTTCAGCTGCCGGAGCGCTACAAAGGAGCAAGAGCACAAATCGAAAAAGCGCTTCCGGAGCTTAAGCAGTAAATATTGAGAATGTAGAGTTCAGGGAACGAAAAATTCCCTAAGTTCTTTTTTCCATTAATTAAAAAGAAAAAAAATGCATTCACAGAATATAATAACCGCGGGAAAAGACATTTCAGAAGCAAAAAAAGTACTGGTAATGCTACACGGACGTGGGGGAAATGCACTGGAATTTCTCAGCCTGGCAAATCAATTCAGTCTAAGTGATTTCTCCCTATTTGCACCACAAGCTACTAATTACAGCTGGTATCCTCATTCGTTCCTCGCCAAACCCGCTCAAAATGAACCCTGGCTCTCTTCTGCCCTTGATATATTAGGTGAATTATTAAAAGAGATAATAAACAAAGGAATCGCTACAGAAAACATCTATTTCATTGGATTTTCCCAGGGAGCCTGCCTTACAGCAGAATTTGTTACCCGGAATGCAACCAGGTTTGGTGGGATAATTCTCTTTACCGGCGGACTAATTGGCGATAAAATTTATATTGAAAATTATAAAGGAGATTTTTCGGGGACACCCATTTTTATTGGCACAGGTAATCCGGATGCACATGTCCCTTTAGAGAGGGCGAATGAGACTGCTAAAATTATGAAAAATATGAATGCCGAAATTACTGTAAAAGTATATAACAACAGGCCGCACAGTATTTCCGAAGACGAAATTAACTCTGCAAATCAATTAATATTTAAATAACAATTATATTTCGAATCGTATTTTTAAAAGCCAGTTTTCGATTTTTTTTAATCGTTTTAGAAAATATTGCTGCTTTTATATAGCTCTAACACCCGTTTTAAAACGGTTCATCTATATATTAAGCACTTTAAATTTTAACTTCCATACAAGTATAAATTCACAGTTTTTCGATTTTATTTTCTTAACTTAAAGATTAGAAATCTGAATATTAGGTGATAACAAGCTTTTTTAGACATCGCCTGAAACCATAACAGAATGAACTTATGAAACAGGAAAACTGGCCTGAATTATCTTTTGAAAAAGGCAACGAGACATATCAAACTATCCATTTATGGACACAGATTGCGGGGAAAATAAAGTTGGCTAAAATGCCTTGGATCAATCATTCGTGGCACACCACCTTGATTGTGACCCCTTTTGGTTTGAGCACAGGAGATATTCCCGATATTAACAAGCATTTTCAGATCAATTTTGATTTTCTTAAACATCAGTTGCAAATAATTACCAGCGATAAAGAGGAACGGGTGTTTCAACTTTCTGGAATGTCGGTTGCAAGTTGTTACTCAAATATATTGTCAGCGTTGAAGGATCTGAAGATTGAGATCAAAATTAATCCCATTCCCTGCGAAATTGAAAATGCAGTTCCATTTCACAAAGATGAAAATCATTCCACTTACGTACCGGAAGTGGCTTCCAACTTTCATAAAGCACTTCTAAATGTTCAAAGAGTATTTACGGAATTCAGAGCTAAGTTTACTGGAAAATGCAGTCCGGTCCATTTTTTTTGGGGGAGTTTTGATTTCGCGGTTTCCCGTTTCTCAGGTCGGGAAGCACCGAAACATCCTGGAGGAATTCCCAATTTACCAGATTGGGTTGCTCAAGAAGCCTATTCTCACGAAGTATATAGTTGTGGGTTTTGGCCCGGAAGTAAAGCAATGCCTTTTGCCGCCTTTTATAGCTATATCTACCCCGCCCCGGAGGGCTTTAGTTCGGCATCAGTGAAACCTGAGTCGGCTTATTATCATAAGGATTTGGGCGAATTTATTTTAGCTTATAAAGATGTACAACAAGCCCAGGATTCATCAGAATTACTGACTCAATTTCTTGATTCAACCTATGAAGCGGCTGCCGGATTAGCTAACTGGGACAGGACAAAATTGGAGAATACTTCCTATTTGAAATTTGCTCGCTAATAAAAACATTCAAAATAACAATTTAAAAGTTTCTAGATGGAATATCTTGAAACAGCAATCCAGTCTTGACAAAGAATCCTATTCTTTAATTATTTCGAGGGTGGATTAATAATTTGGGAGCATTCTCTTCTTTAGGAGATTAAGGCATAAAATATTTTGAATTAATTCGCCAATAGGTATTGATATAAAATTTATCTTTAAGCATGGCCAATACCACTTCACAGCACATCTTAGGAACTTCGGCAAACCTTTTGGGGTTTTGCCTGTTTGTGATTACATCGTTGCACATCGCTAATCTTACAGAGACTCACCTCATCGATGAACTCACATCAATTGTTGCTTTACTTCTTACTTTTTCGTGTTTTTTTTCATTTACTTCCATCAGAACCTTCAATGGTAAAAAAGAGCATCAGCTGGAAGCCATCGCCGATTATCTTTTTCTTAGCTCGCTGACAGGAATTCTTATCATAATTTTATTGATCACTTTCAACATAATAAAATAAATTTTGAATAATGGAGACTCTGATAAATTTATAAAGGAAAGACCAATTATAAAAATATTAAAATGATAATTAGCAGTATCAGCAAGACCAAAATAAAAATCGGGGAAGCTGTTAAAGGAAAAGATCTTCGTGAGGGAATTTTCGAGATGATCAAAGTTGAATATCCAGGATTTGGAAATGATGATTATATATCGCTGGACGAACTTAATAAATATCGAAGAATTTATCTCACCTCCCTTATTATCAAAGAAAAAGGAGAATTAGCCATTATAGATGGAGATGTAATATCTGCAATTAAAAATAATTCTATTCTTTCTGAAAATATTCAGGACGAAATTGAAGCAACCCTTACGACAGGCCAGAAACTGGCTGATAAAATCGCTATTTTTGGTGGGAGTTGGACCTTTATCATCACATTTTTCAGCTTCATTTTAGTCTGGATTTCAATTAATATATGGATTTTGGCAACAAAGCCTTTTGACCCTTTCCCATTTATACTGCTCAATCTGATCCTTTCCTGCCTGGCGGCAATTCAGGCTCCAATTATTATGATGAGTCAAAACCGTCAGGAACAAAAAGATAGGCAACGCGGGGAACACGATTATAAAATTAACCTCAAAGCGGAACTCGAAATTAAGCTATTGAGCGAAAAAATTGACCACTTACTTGTGCATCAGAACAAAATATTGTTGGAAATCCAGGAGGTTCAAACAGATTACCTGGAAGATTTGATGAAGGCTATCAAAAAGAGATGAAACATCCATAAGAAAAAAATTTCTCACACAGGTAAATGTTTATATGGATGTTACATATGTCCGCTAAAACAATAATATAAACATATGAAATTAGAACAACCCAAACAAAAAGTGCTTCCCTTGCCTCAATTCTTCCTTAGACTGGGGCGATACGGTTTTTTTTCATTGATATTGATCACCTTTTCAGTGGGAATAGGCGTTTTAGGTTATAATTATTTTGGAAAACTCAATTGGCTTGACAGTTTCTATATGTCTTGTATGATCTTAACGGGAATGGGACCTGTTACCGAAATGACATCCGAAAGTTCAAAATTATTTTCCTCATTTTATGCCCTTTATAGTGGAATTGCATTTTTAAGTATTACGGCTGTATTCCTGGCCCCCATCGTTCATAGGTTTTTACATATTCTGCAAGTGGATCGGGATGATGATCGAGAGTAGAAGTTGCCAAATCCTGATTTAAACTAGCCAAGAACATTATTTAATTGAAAAAAAAAGAAACTTAAATTGAAATATATTACAAAAACTATCTGGATTTTATCCCTGGTCAGTTTGTTCACAGACACAGCAAGCGAAATGCTGTATCCAATTATGCCTATTTACTTAAAGTCTATTGGTTTTTCAATTGTACTTATTGGTATTCTTGAGGGTTTTGCGGAAGCAACTGCTGGATTGAGCAAGGGGTATTTCGGAAAATTATCTGACATTTCCGGGAAACGTGTTCCATTTGTGCAGATTGGATATTCATTAAGTGCCATTTCAAAACCGATGATGGCAGTTTTTATTTTTCCGATTTGGATTTTCTTTGCACGAACCATAGATCGTTTGGGAAAAGGAATCAGGACCGGTGCAAGGGACGCAATTCTATCAGATAAAGCAAGCCCGGAAACTAAAGGAAAAGTATTCGGGTTTCATCGTTCCCTGGATACTTTTGGTGCGGTACTGGGTCCTTCATTTGCCCTGCTCTATTTATATTTCAATCCCGAAAACTATAAAACCCTTTTCTATATCGCCTTTATCCCCGGGCTTATTGCCGTATTGACCACTTTTTATCTAAAAGACAAAAGCAAAAAGCTCGGGACACATAAAATCGCTACCCCATTTTTTTCCTTCTTAAATTACTGGAAAGTAAGTCCTCCACAATATCGAAAAGTAGTGACAGGGCTTTTAGCCTTTGCTTTATTCAACAGCTCGGATATTTTCCTCCTATTAAAAGCCAAACAGGCTGGACTCAATGACACAATGGTTATTGGTGTTTATATTTTCTACAATCTTATTTACGCCCTGAGTTCATTTCCTCTGGGGATTATTGCGGACAAAATTAGTTTAAAGAAAATGTATGTTTTTGGACTATCCCTATTTTCAATTGTATATTTTGGAATGAGCATTAGCTCCAATATTTATGTTATCGCCAGCCTGTTTTTTCTTTATGGAATATATGCATCAGCCACTGAAGGAATATCAAAAGCCTGGATCAGCAACATAAGCCTCAAAAAAGATACCGCGACAGGAATTGGGACATATTCGGCTTTTCAAAGCATTTGCTCTATGTTGGCAAGCTCCCTGGCAGGATTTATCTGGTACCAGTTTGGCGCGAGTGCAACCTTCATAATTACCGGGGTTACAACCCTGTTAATTATTTTTTATTTTTCTTTTTGGATCAAGACCAATCCCAAACCGCTGCAACAAATGGAAAACTGAAATGAGAGAAAGACCTTAGTCCTTTTCTATGCAAATCCTGGCATCTACCGCTAATATTTCTTCTGAAGTCCCTAAAAGCGGATTTAAATCCAACTCAGTGATCTCTGGCGCTGCAGTTACCAAATTGGAAACCTTAGAGATAATTTCAGCAAACAATGCTTCATTCACTCCCTTCTGATTTCGAATTCCCTGAATAATTTTATATGATTTTAGGTTCCGGATCATTTCCGAAGCTTCTTCATTTGAAATTGGCGCTAATGAAGCCTGAACATCTTTCAACACTTCGATATAAATCCCGCCCAGACCACACAAAACCAAATACCCGAATTTATCTTCTTTTTTAGCGCCTATAAAAAGTTCAATTCCCTTTTTCATAGGTTGGATCAAAACAGCTGTAGCGCCTTCAATTTCCATTATCTTATCAAAAGCATCAATTAGTTTTTCTTCAGAATTGATATTTAGGAAGATCCCTCCCACATCCGATTTGTGAACAGGGCCCACAACTTTCATTACTACCGGAAATCCAAGGTTTTCGATCTCAGAGATACATTCTTTTTGTGTTGTACAAACAACCTCAGCAACAATTGGAATTTGAGCAGCTATCAACAGTTCTTTAACCTGTTGAGGCTGTAAATAACCATTGCCTGAATTGTCAATTATAGCTCTTATTTTTTGCAGATCAAGGATTGGTTCTGGTAATGCCGTGAAATTGGGTTTTGGGGTTTTGGCTATTTTTGCCAATGCATTTCCGAATAAAACCTCATCGGGAAAATTGATGTTGCCCTTTGAAATAAAAGCATCGATCTCATTTTTTACATTTACT
>Ga0307486_1001347_pt1 | contig 19186 bp, 21 predicted proteins | sample CBIW02metaG_FD_203663 | JGI IMG/M metagenome (GOLD analysis project Ga0307486, IMG submission 203663) | Sea-ice brine microbial communities from Beaufort Sea near Barrow, Alaska, United States - CBIW 0.2 | ecosystem: Environmental > Aquatic > Marine > Coastal | place: USA: Alaska | collected...
ATAATTGAATGAGTTCTGCGGAAATCGATTTACACAAACAACTTAAAAAGTACTTTGGATTTAGTCAATTCAAAGGTCTTCAGGAACAGGTAATAACCAGTATAATTAAAGGGCATAACGCTTTTGTGGTAATGCCTACAGGTGGGGGGAAATCCCTATGCTACCAGCTTCCTGCACTAATATCTGATGGTACTGCCATCGTGGTATCACCTCTGATCGCCTTGATGAAAAATCAAGTGGATGCCATTCGCGGGATCTCCTCTGAACACGGAGTCGCTCACGTTTTAAATTCCTCATTGAACAAATCGGAAGTAAAACAAGTCAAGGAAGATATAACCAATGGTATCACCAAATTGCTTTATGTCGCCCCTGAATCTCTGACGAAGGAGGAAAATGTCGAATTTTTACGAAATGTGAAGATTTCATTTATGGCGGTAGATGAGGCCCATTGCATAAGCGAGTGGGGTCACGATTTCCGTCCTGAATATCGGAATTTGCGTACGATTATTAAACGAATAGACGATACTATACCTATTATAGGGCTAACTGCCACCGCAACTCCAAAAGTACAGGAGGATATTCTCAAAAATCTTGGTATTCCGGATGCCGATACTTTTACCGCGAGCTTTAACCGCCCAAATTTATATTATGAGGTGCGGCCAAAAACAAAAAGTGTATTTACGGATATAATCCGGTTTGTTAAACAATTTGAAGGCAAATCCGGAATTATCTACTGTTTAAGCCGGAAAAAAGTAGAGGAACTTGCACAAACTCTTCAAGTAAATGGAATTTCTGTTGTGCCTTATCACGCTGGGCTGGATGCAAAGACCCGGGCAAAACACCAGGACATGTTCATCATGGAAGATGTAGATGTGGTAGTTGCAACAATCGCCTTTGGTATGGGAATCGATAAGCCCGATGTGAGGTTTGTAATTCACCACGACATTCCGAAGAGCCTCGAAAGTTATTATCAGGAAACTGGCCGTGCCGGAAGAGATGGCGGCGAGGGACATTGCCTTGCATTTTATTCTTATAAGGATATTGAAAAACTGGAAAAATTTATGAGCGGGAAGCCGGTTGCCGAACAGGAAATTGGTCACGCCCTTTTGCAGGAAGTTGTTGGTTATGCTGAGACTTCCGTCTCCCGTCGCAAATTCCTATTGCATTATTTTGGGGAAGAATTTGATAGTGAAACAGGAGCAGGTGCCTCGATGGATGACAATGTGCGCAATCCAAAAAATAAAATCGAAGCAAAAGAAAACGCAGCTCTTCTTCTAAAAACAATTAAGGATACAAATCAAATATACAAATCAAAAGAAGTTGTTAATACATTAATAGGAAAGGCGAATGCCCTCATTCTATCTCATAAAACCGATGAGCATCCATTATTTGGGAAGGGAAAGGATAAGGATGCAAAATATTGGATGGCCTTATTGAGACAAATCCTGGTAGTAGGATTTTTGAAAAAGGACATTGAAACCTACGGAGTTGTTAAGCTGACTGATAAGGGAGAGGAATATTTGAAAAATCCAACTTCATTTATGATGACTGAAGATCATGTATTTGACAGTATTACTGAAGGTGAGATTATTTCAACAAAAACCGGAGGTGGAAATATAGATGATCAGTTAGTGAAAATGATGAGGGATTTGCGTAAAAAGGTCGCCAAGAAGCTGGATGTTCCTCCTTATGCGGTTTTTCAAGATTTATCATTGGAAGATATGGCTATAAAATTTCCAATGACCATTGAGGAATTGAATAATATTCATGGTGTCGGTGAAAATAAGGCCAAAAAATTTGGAAAAGAGTTTGTAGAACTAATTGCCCGTTATGTTGATGATAAAGATATAATTAGACCAGATGATCTGGTTGTAAAATCAACAGGTGCCCATAGTGGACTTAAACTTTATATTATTCAAAGCGTTGACAGGAAATTGCCCTTAGATGACATAGCTTCTGCCAAAGGAATGGAAATGACGGAATTCATTAAAGAAATGGAAGCTATTATTTACAGTGGAACCAAACTCAATATCAATTACTGGATTGATGAGATTCTGGATGAAGAGCAACAGGAAGAAATTCATGAGTATTTTTTAGAGTCGGAAACCGATAAAATAGAAGATGCGATGAAGGAATTTGACGGGGATTACGACCTTGAAGAACTGCGATTATACCGGATCAAATTTATAAGCGAAGTAGCGAATTAAAGAATTGTAAATATTAGGTTTAGTCTTTTTCTACATTAAATAATATCCAAAACTTTTTTTAAAAAATACACGAGCCCGCAAAGAATACAATATAAACTTTGGGATCCTTTTTTTTTTTAATGTTCATTTTGATCTCAAAAAGAACATTAAAAGATTTATTTTATACCTAATTCCCTGAACTATTTTATTAAAAACAGCTTAAGAGGGTTTAGCTTACTTTTTCAATTCCTTATATTTGCAGTAATAATTATAAACTAGTAACATGAAAGATGGATTATACGCAAAATTTCATACCTCAAAGGGTGAAATTTTAACGGAACTTGAATTTGAAAAAACTCCCGGAACGGTTGGAAATTTTGTCGGTCTTGCCGAAGGAAATTTGGAAAATAAAGCTGTTGCACAGGGAAAACCATATTATGACGGATTGAAATTTCACAGGGTACTCCCCAATTTTATGATTCAGGGTGGCGATCCCAAAGGTAACGGTACCGGTGGTCCGGGTTACAACTTCCAGGATGAATTTCACCCAGATTTGAAACATGATGCACCGGGAAAACTATCTATGGCCAACGCGGGTCCCGGAACTAATGGAAGTCAGTTTTTTATAACTCATACCGAGACTCCCTGGCTGGATGGAAAACATACGGTTTTTGGAAAAGTGGTAGAGGGACAGGATGTTGTTAATGCGATTGCCCAGGGAGATAAAACCGAAAAGCTGGAGATCATCCGGGTAGGGAAGGCAGCCGAAAAATTTAATGCAGTTGAAGAATTCCGCGCTTTTAACGGAGCTAAGGAAGAAAGAGAAGCTGCCGCTAAAAAACAACAAAAGGATTTATTAGGTGAATTAAGCGAGGGTTTCGAGAAAACTTCAAGTGGTTTGCGCTATAAAATTGAACAAAAAGGAACCGGTGCAAAAGCTGAAAAAGGTAATACCGTGTCTGTTCATTACAAAGGAATGCTAAGCGATGGGAGTGTGTTTGATTCGTCTTACAAGAGAAATGAACCTATCGATTTTGCTCTTGGAAAAGGACAAGTGATTGAAGGCTGGGATGAAGGTATTCAACTTTTACATGTTGGAGATCAGGCGAGGTTTGTGATTCCTTCAGATTTGGCTTACGGTACAAGTGGCGCTGGAGGAGTAATTCCGCCAAATGCCACCTTAATCTTTGATTTGGAGCTGGTTGCAGTGAAATAAATTATTCAAAAACTATGTCATATAGAAAGACCTCGCAAGTATCAAAAATCTGCGAGGTCTTTCTTTTTTGAATAAAATCTTAAATCTTAAATCTGAGATCTCAGATCTAACTTATTTCATATCTGGCTCAGGAGTCAACCTTAGATAAGGTTTTACCTCTTTAAATCCTTTTGGGAACATTTTTTTTGCTTCTTCGTTAGAGATAGATGGGCTAATTACCACATCTTCACCTTTCTTCCAGTTGGCAGGAGTAGCTACTTTATAGTCGGCTGTTAATTTAAGCGAATCGATAACACGCAGCAATTCATCAAAATTCCTTCCGGTACTTGCTGGATAGGTGATCATTAACTTAATAGTTCTATCGGGAGCAATTATATAAACCGAACGTACAGTAAGTGTATTGTCTGCTTTAGGATGGATCATATCATAAAGTTCGGCGACTTTCTTATCCTCATCGGCAATTATGGGAAAATCAACTGTTGTATTTTGAGTTTCATTGATATCCATTATCCATTCTTTGTGTGACTCAACTCCATCCACGCTTAAAGCGACCATTTTAACGTTGCGCTTTTCAAATTCATCCTTGTATTTGGCAGCCGTTCCCAGCTCTGTAGTACAAACTGGTGTAAAATCTGCAGGATGAGAAAATAAAATACCCCAGCTATCTCCCAAATAATCGTAAAAATTAATTTTCCCGATGGAAGTCTCTGCATCGAAATTTGGTGCTTTATCTCCTAATTTAAGTGTGCTCATAATATTAGCTTTATTATTAAACCTAAAAATAGGTAAATAAGGATGGAAGCACTGTTAATTATATGAAAAAAAAATGTTTTGAAGTCAAAAATATAACGGGTAAGTTGGGAATGCTGTTGAAATTCCGATTCGAAACAGATTCGTTTAAATTGAGTTCAAATAACAGAAAGTTCGGTTCAAACAGAATTTCTGGAGTGTTCCATTGGATATATGAAATGGTAAAAGATTCTATTTCTTCCACTTGATACCACAGCCCATTCCCGGTTTTTGTGGCTCCGGAACTTTTCGGTTGTTTAAAACAGCATCCAAAGCCTCACGTAAATCCCTTCCATTTGCCGGAATCCCGTTGCCAGGCCGAGATTCATCCAGCTGCCCGCGGTAAATGAGTTCTAATTCTGAATCGAAAACGTAAAAATCTGGGGTACAAGCTGCAACATAAGCCTTGGCGACTTCTTGAGTTTGGTCATATAAATATGGAAAGGAATAGTGATTTTTTTCTGCAGTTACTTTCATCAATTTCGGGTGATCTTCAGGATAATCTTCCACATTATTGCTCATTATCGCAATAAATCCAAATCCAGAAACCCTATAATCATTGGCTAATCTAACAATTTCTTCATTCACATGTTTCACGTAAGGGCAGTGGTTGCAAATAAACATAATCACGGTGCCTTTTTCACCTTTTAATTCTTTTAAACTAAAGAGTTTTCCACTTATGGAATCTTGTAGTCTAAAATTTGGTGCTGAAGTTCCTAAAGGAAGCATAGCTGATGAAGTTAAGGACATGGATAAAAGTTTAATTTATGAATTGAAGTGTCTAAGCACAAATTTAACATGTTTATTTTATTAATTTCTTAGACTTAACTAGTAAGTTATTCTTAGTAGACTTTTCAAGAATGACTTTTTCCTTGTAACTTTAAGCTAACTTGCGTGTGCCGAATGCCTATTTGCTATAAAATATCTTAGATAATTGTAGGATATTTTAGTGGATAAAATATAAATTTCTATGGAAGTTTCTTTACCAAAAATGACTTTTGAAATCAAATATTTTCAAAATTGCGTAAATAAAATTTAGTCATTTATATTTAATACAGAAAGGATTACAAAACATAATTTATGGAAATTACTTGGAATGATTTTGAAAAAGTTGAGATGCGTATCGGAACTATAGCAGAGGTTTTGGATTTTCCGAAGGCAAAGCAACCAGCATACCAGTTATTGATTGATTTTGGTGCTGAAATTGGGATGAAAAAATCATCAGCTCAAATTACTAGACGCTATTCTAAAGAGGTTCTGCTGGGAAAACAGATCGTAGCGGTAATCAATTTCCCAAAAAAACAGATTGCTAATTTTATGAGTGAATGCCTGGTTTTGGGTGCTGTGGCACCTGGAAACGATATCGTGCTTCTGAATCCAGATCTTAAAGTTGAAAACGGATTGCGGGTAGGGTGAAGTGAAGTTAAAAGTACGAAGTTAGAAGTGTGAAAAGAAAAAAGAAAATATAATAAAGAGAAGAGACTTCTTTGAAGTTTGAATTAAAGATGTTGGTTGTTTGGGGTTAAGGTAAAAATTGCCCAATAATTGGTATTAATCCTGATTTTTGTTTGCGGAAATATGAGGGAAATAGAATTATATAGTTCAGGAATTATTGGTAAAAAATGGTCAACCTTATTCAGGCTTGAGCTATGAGCTAACAACAAACCATAAGCTATAAACCATAAACGCTGAACAGAAAACAGAAAATTCAGTTTTGTACAGAATTTATTTTTTAAGCCCAGTCTGACTATTCTCCTTTATTTTTCAGCATTAAGGCTTTAATATCAGAATTGTTACCATAAAGAACCATCACGTCATCTTTATTTAAAACGGTTTCAGAACCTGCAACTCCTAAAACCTGGGTTTTTCTCTTTATAGCACCAAGTGCATTGGTGACCTCAATCACTTTCATCGTGGTTAGAACCATAATTTTATATTTCTTCCTTAAATCAATCTCACTAAGCATTTTTCCTTCGTATTTTTTAGGAACAACAATTTCTACAACACTATGATGTCCAGTGAGTTCAAAGGAATCTATCACACCTATCAAATTTAGCTTTTTTGCCCAACGTTCAGCTGTTTCTTCTTCCGGATGAATAATCTCATCTACCCCAATTGCTTCCAGAACCATTTCTTGTAAGGGGCTTACCGCTCTGCTTATTAGTCGTTTAACCTTTAATTGTTTCATAAGTGCAGTGGCCATAATCAGGGCCCCTTTGTCTTCGCCAATTGCCACAATTACTATATCGGTATCATTTAAAGGCAAATTGGAAACTGCATTAATATCTGTTGAATCTAAACAAATTGCATGAGTGATCTTATCTTTTAAAGCTTCCACCTTGTCCATCTTCAGATCAACGCCTATAACTTCATTTCCTTTTTCAGTTAGTTTTTGGGCAAGGGAAGATCCAAAGTTACCAAGTCCTATAATAATATATTTCATTGCCGTAATTTTTAATTTATCAAAATTTCTTCGGTGGGATATCGGTAATTTAAATGTTTAACCCTTCTCATTAGTGCTATTAAAATGGTAAGCATACTCACCCTTCCAATAAGCATAGTAGCAATAAGTACTAATTTACTGTATTCAGAGAGACTTGCAGTTAATCCCATGCTTAATCCAACTGTACTATAGGCTGAAAAGGATTCAAAAGCGATTTTTAGCAGGGTTTGTTCTGGATCAAAAGTAACAATGAACAAAACAGACATTCCTATAACCAAAAAAGAAAGCGAAATAATAGCGAATGATCGTCGAACTGAAATATCGGCAATTTCCCTTTTGTAAACTTCTATCCGGGTTTTTCCTTTCGCCAAACTAAAAAAGTTTAAAGTTGCAATGGCAAAGGTACTGGTTTTAATACCACCACCTGTTGATGCGGGTGAAGCTCCAATCCACATCAAAAGAAATATCAACATTAGGGTAGTGAAATTTAGAGCTGAGGTATCAACTGAATTAAAACCTGCAGTTCTCGGTGTAGCCGCTCCAAAGAAAGCTTCCACAATTTTGCCGAATTCGGAGGTATGCACTGCAAGAGTGTTGTTGTACTCCAGGATATAGAAAAAGAAGGTTCCCAAAAAGAGGAGTAGAAAGGTGGTCACCATTACAATTCTGGTATTGATATTCAGTACCCAGGGACGGTGAACTGGTATTTGGTTATAACCCACGGGTAAAATCCTATTTATAACTAAATGTCGAAAATAGGTAATAATATTTAATACGATAGGGAATCCCAGTCCTCCAAGGATGAATAAGAGTGCTATAATTAAATGCAACGGATAATTAAATTGAAATCCGGGTTCATAAAGGCTATTTTCAAGGGTCGAAAATCCAGCATTGCAAAATCCGGAAATTGAATGGAAGATGGAAAAGAAAATTTTATCTCCAAGAGTTGTGAATTGAATATTATCCAGGCTTAAGAAGATGAATATAGATCCTACAAGTTCAATTGAAAAGGTGATTGTGATAATCTTTCTTAAAACAGAAAAAACTTCCCCTATTTTTTCTGAATTGGTCATATCGCGCATGGTAAGCTGGTTCTCATAAGAACTTTGTCCACGGAAAAAATAACTGAAGTAACTGGCAAATGTCATAATCCCTATTCCTCCCAATTGGATTAGAACAAGTATCACATTCTGCCCGAATTGGGTGAAATAACTCCCCGTATCTACCACTGTGAGCCCGGTTACACATACCGCACTGGTAGAGGTAAATAGTGCATTTACCAGGGAAATCCCGGAATACGTGGCATTTGGTAGCAATAACAACAAAGCACCAACAAGAGTTATCAATAAAAAACTAGCGATAAATAGTTGGGCAGGATTTAAGTATTGCCGGTTGAAATCGATTTTTAAGGAAAAATATTCCCTTAGAAAGTAGAGTAATAATGCCAGATGTAGCCATCCTTTTTTATTAAAAAAAGCTAAGAAGTCGAGTTGACCTATTATAAACTCTATTTTAAGAAGTATCAGAAAAAGGAACAAGGTAAGTAAAATGATATCGATTACCTTAACCTTGAGCTCCCTCCGGCCGGAGTATAGCAGGTAGCGCAGTCCAATGGATAGGCATCCTACCATCAAGGTATACATATAAAATGTGATAAGGGATTCTGATGTCTGGAGGCCTTTTTTAAAACCCAGGTCAAAAACCACAACACAAACGGCGATCATGCTTAACCAAAACGAAAATTTTCGGATTTTGGATGTGAATTTTTCAGACCACTGAAAGGACTCAAGAAACTTCAAAATTTAATTGTAAAACCTGGGTAGCTCTGGAACATAATTATTTCGATTTTTGAGTAAGTGAAATTAACACTAAATATCAAAGACTTCTTTATTTAAGAACAATTTCTTTAAAATGGTTTTAATTTATTGTTGAAACAAAAGTGACCGTTTTTTTTTAATTATTTCAAATTTTTAATATGGAGGATGCTCCAGGCGCCGCGTATCAATAGAAACAAAAAAACCACCTTGATCGCACAAGGTGGTGGTTTTTAAACTTCTTTTTTGAACTTATATATCCTCAAAATTAATGTCAGTAAATTTTTGTGGAGATGTATTGGTTTCAGATTCTACCTCAACTTCCTGTTCAACTTCCTGATAATCTTTTTTGAAATCTTTTTGGTGCCTGTCACTTATAACCTCTTCGCCTTTTTCGTTGACAATGTAATCTGTCATCTCTCTTAAAATTTCAGAGAAACCTTCAAAATCCTCTTTATACAAATAAATCTTATGCTTTTTGTAATGGAAAGATCCATCAGCATTGGTAAATTTTTTGCTTTCAGTAATCGTGAGGTAATAATCATCAGCTTTGGTAGCCCTTACATCAAAAAAATAAGTGCGTCTTCCAGCTCGTAATACTTTAGAGAATATTTCATCCTTCTCCATCATTTCATTTTCACTCATAAAATAAATCTTAATTGTTTGTATTAACCATAGATCAAAAATCTAAAAAATTTTAACATTTCACAACTTATTTTCACATTTCTTTTTCACTTAATTGCTTTGCATAAAGTTTCTTGTAATATCCTTCCTGCTGAATAAGCTCATGATGGCTTCCTTGTTGCACTATTTCACCATCTTCGAGGATCATAATTTTATCGGCATTTTTTGCTGATGAAATTCTGTGGCTAACAATGATAGTCGTTTTATTTTTTGAAATTTTGAAGAGGTTGTTCAAAATTTTCTCTTCAGTTTCCGTATCAACGGCTGAAAGACAGTCATCAAAAAGCAAAATCTGGGGATCGTGGATAATTGCCCTTGCAATTGAAACACGTTGTTTTTGTCCACCAGATAGGGTAATCCCACGTTCTCCCAACACAGTATCATAACCTTTGTTGAAATTCATAATGTTTTTATGCACTGATGCATTTTTTGCAGCTTGAGTCACTTCATCATCTGTCGCATCATTTTTGCCAAACCTGATATTATTTTTTATTGAATCACTGAAGAGGAAGGCATCCTGTGGTACATAACCAATGTTGTTCCTAAGATTGTGAAGGTTAATATTTCGAATATTTTTTCCGTCTATCATGATTTCTCCGTCATCCACATCATATAACCTTCCGATCATTTCCAGGATAGTTGATTTTCCTGAGCCAGTTTTTCCAATAATAGCGAGAGTTTCTCCACGTTTAACCGAAAAGGAAAGGTTCTTAAGGGCGGTAATATTAGTGTCTTCATAAGTAAAAGTCACATTTTTGAAGGCGATATCTCCAAGTATGGGTTCAATGTTTTTCTGAAGGTTTTTAATTTGCGGCTCTTGCTTCAGAAATTCGTTAATACGGGCCTGGGAGGCTTCAGCTTGTTGAATAATTGATGTCACCCATCCCACGGTCGCCACTGGCCAGGTAAGCATGTTAACGTACAATAAAAATTCCACAATAATTCCGATATTCTCAATTTCTCCACTTATAACCTGCCGCCCACCAATGTAAATTACAAGGGTGTTACTCACTCCAATTAGTAAAACCATCATTGGAAAGAAGAACGCCTGAACCTTAACCAAATCAATGTTTTTTTGTTTGCTTCCATTAGAAAGTTCCACAAAATTGTTATTGGTAAGTGGTTCCAGTCCATAAGATTTTATCACTGAAATCCCACTAAAACTTTCCTGGGTAAAGGTGTTTAATTTTGATAAATATTGCTGTACAATTGTGCTTCGGTTATGTATTGCCACACTCAATTTATAAATGGCAAAAGACAAAATTGGCAGCGGAGCTAAAGTATAAAGCGTTAAAAGAGGTGCTGTTTTGACCATATACCAAATCACAACCACAAATAAAGTCAGAGTCGTAACACTATACATAATTGCGGGACCAAGGTACATTCGAACTTTAGAAACATCTTCACTAATCCGGTTCATTAAATCGCCGGTGCGGTTCTTTTTATAAAAATTAAGGGATAGGTTCTGATATTGTTGGTATACTTCATTTTTAAGGTCGTATTCCATATGCCGGGATACTACTATAAATGTTTGTCTCATTAGAAAGGTGAGAAATGCCGAAATAAGGGTAGCGCCGATAATGAGTAAAATATTATAAAATAACTCCTGACGTAGAGCCACTGGATTGGTGATTTCACCTTCTACATACCTTTGAATAACATTGGTAGAATCTCCAATAAATTGGATAGGATAAAGCGCAAATATTCTAGCCACAATTGTAATGACGAAGCCTAAAATTAATTGCCACTTATATTTAAAAAAATATTTGTTAAGATGCTTTAATTCTTTCATATAGATTGATTCCCTTGACTTTGTTGTGATATTCGCATTTATTGATTCCAATTTGCCGGGAAAATTAAAATATTCCTTATTTTTGCATAATGATTTTTATAAAACGAAAATCTAATATTTTAAATTATATTTTATGCAAGTTGACGTTTTAAACATAGATGAACTTAAAAAGACAGCGCCGGTTTTCGGTCAGTTGTCCTTTGATAATCACGAGCAAGTTGTTTTTTGCAACGACAAAGATACAGGTTTAAAGGCAATAATAAGTATTCATAACACCGTTTTAGGACCGGCATTAGGCGGCACAAGAATGTATAATTATTCCAATGAATGGGAAGCCTTGAACGACGCATTGCGGTTATCACGCGGAATGACTTTTAAAAGTGCTATAACAGGATTAAATCTTGGCGGTGGAAAAGCTGTGATAATTGGGGATTCAAAAACTCAAAAAACGCCTCAATTAATGCGCAAATTTGGGGAATTTGTTCATTCCCTAAGCGGAAAATATATTACCGCTGAAGATATTGGGATGGATACTCAGGATATGGACACAGTAAGGGAGGTAACACCTTATGTTACCGGGATTTCTGAATCAAAAGGAGGAGCTGGAAACCCTTCACCTATAACTGCCTATGGTGTGTTTATGGGAATGAAGGCAGCGGCCCAATATAAATATGGTAGTGATGACCTCGAAGGCAAGAAAGTCTTGGTGCAAGGAATTGGCCATGTTGGAGAAGCCTTGGTGGAGCATTTGTCTAATGAAGGTGCCCAGGTATTTATAAGTGATATCAACCTTCCAAAGTTGGAAGAAGTCAGCAAAAAATATGGTGCCAAAATCTATACCGATGATATTTATAGTGCCGATGTTGATATTTATGCGCCTTGTGCCCTAGGAGCCACCATAAACGAGGAAACCATTGGGCGGATCAAAGCTTCTATTATTGCTGGTGCTGCTAACAACCAATTAGAGGATGAAGTAAGACACGGAAAAATCCTTCAGGATCGAGGTATTATTTATGCTCCTGATTTTTTAATAAACGCAGGAGGAATCATAAATGTTTATGCCGAATTGGAAGGATATGACAGAAAAGAGATTATTCGCAAAACGGAAAATATATATAACACAACTCTTGAAATCTTAAAAATGGCCGGAAATAGTGGGATCACATCACACAATGCGGCCCTTAAAATCGCTCAACAACGAATTGATGACAGAAAAAGGGAGAATTTGACCTAAGGAGTTTGAAATAAAATACTATTTTTGCAGGCGAAAGAGGGTTCTTTCGCCTTGCTAATTTTAAAAAGTTCTTTTACAGCTATGTTAACCAGAAGACATATTCGCGTTAAGGTAATGCAATCGCTTTACGCATTCCATCTAAGCCAAAACAAAAATTTTAGTGCAGAAGAGAAATTCCTTCAAAAAAGCATGAAGGAAATGTATAGTTTATTTTTACTCCTTCTAAAATTGATCATTGAGATTAGGTCCTATTCCGAAGGTTATTTGGAAAAATCACAGAAAAAGTTTTTGGCAACCCAAGAGGAACTTGATCCAAATCTGAAGTTTATAAATAATAAGGTGATTCAATTGTTGGAGGACAATATCGATTTTCAGAATTGCTGTGAAGAGCGTGCTATTTCACATTGGAGCAGGGATAATGAATACGTGGCAATTTTATGGGCAAAAATCATGGAAAGTGATTTTTTTAAGAATTATATGGCAACCCGTACTTCAGATTTTAATGAAGATAAGGATTTTGTGATACTTATGTTGAAGGAATTTATTGCTCCTAACGATAAGTTGTACGATTACCTCGAGGACACAAAGTTGACCTGGTTGGATGATCTTCCAATTGTGAATACAGCAATTTTGAAGTTTCTTAAAAAATTAAAAGAGTCTACATCGCAGGAATCAAAACTCCCCAAGCTTTTTAAAAGTCCGGAAGATGAAGAATTTGGTGTTGATTTATTCAGAAAAGTCCATTTGAATGACGAAGATTTATCAAAGGAAATGCATGGGAAAACCCCCAATTGGGATCAGGAAAGAATTGCAGAAATTGATACCATTCTTATAAAAATGGCTCTTTGCGAATTTTTGAATTTTTCCTCTATTCCAGTCAAAGTAACAATCAATGAATATCTTGAAATTGCCAAAGAATATAGCACCCCAAAGAGCAGTATATTTATCAATGGGGTTTTAGACAAATTGTCTAAAGAATACCAGGAGGAAAATCGCTTAAATAAAATTGGCAGAGGCCTGTTGTAATTGAGAAATTTTAGTATTTTTAACCTTTAATTAAAAAACGATTATTATGAAAAAAGGAATTTTAATGTTAGCGGCTGTAGGAGCCATGTTGTTTACTTCCTGCAAAGATAACGCATCAAGTAAAGTGAAGGCTGAAAACGTGGAAACTGCCGCAGAGCGCGATGCTCAGGTCTCAGACTTTCCAGTAATGACCTTCGAAGAAGAAGAATTTGATTTCGGAAATTTAGTAAAAGGCACCAATGTGGAACACGTATTTAAATTTACCAATACAGGAAAAGCTCCATTGGTAATTACAAATGCAACCAGTTCTTGTGGATGTACTATACCTTCATACCCACAAAATGAAACTATAGCACCTGGTGACAAAGGAGAACTTACTGTAAAATTTAATGGATCAGGTTCAGGACAAGTCACAAAAACTGTTACTGTAACTTCGAATACCGAAACAGCTACACAAAATTTAAAAATCAAAGCATTTATTGAAGCCGATACTAATCCGGCCGGATAAACGCATTTATATCTATTTATGAATCAGATAACACAGTTTGCACCAATTATTTTAATGTTTGTGGTAGTGTATTTTTTTATGATACGCCCACAAATGAAAAAAGCTAAACAAGAAAAAGTCTTTGCCTCTAATTTAAAAAAAGGAGATCGCATTGTTACCAAAAGCGGAATGCACGGTAAAATTGTCGATTTTAGTGAAAGAAACAATACAGTTGTAATTGAAACTGGCGCTGGAAAAGTCACTTTTGATCGTTCTTCCTTATCAATGGAAATGAGCCAAAAGTTGAATGAACCAGCTGTTTCAGAAAAGAAAACTGAGTCAAAGAAGGCAATCGAAAAAGAGTAAATTAGCTTTACAATATAATTTTATATAAATGCGGTCAGAATTATTTTCTGACCGCATTTATTTTATGAATTCTATTGAAAACATAATTTGTTTTAGACTTTAACCTCATTCTTGACAAGGTTTGATCTGACTTCTTATCTATAAATCCAGAAACTTAATTAGGAATTATTCTTGCCTGTTGAGTTCCATATTTATGTCGATATCTACATTATCACCAACTACCGCTGTTGTTGCCCAATTTCCTGTGCCCACAGTATAATCAGTCCTGTTCAGACTTGTTTTGAAAGAGAGGCCAATAAGCTTAGTTCCTTTCTTCATAGGATGCTCCATTTGCCCGGTAATTTCAAACGGAATGGCTACCTTTTTAGTTACATCTTTAATACTTAAGTTACCCTCTACTATATATTCTGTCCCAGATTTTTTTTCAAAACTTGTTGAAACAAATTTGATCTCCGGATATTTTTCGGCATTAAAAAAGTTTTCAGATACAAGGTCCGCATCGCGCCTTTTATTATTTGTATTGATACTTGAAACCGGAATGCTAAAGGTGAATTTGCTGTCTGAGAGTTTATCCGGGTCAAAATAAAAGCTTCCATCATAGTCTGTAAAGTTTCCATTAACAGTTGTAAAAAAATGTTTGATAGTAAATGTTACGGAAGTATGTGCCTTGTCTAATGTCCATTCGTTAGAATGCTGTGCCTGTATTGATGAAAAAAATAAAACTACTAGATAGGGGAGCAGACCTGTTTTTTTGAGAATTGTTTTCATTTCTAAAATTTTTTAATTTTTAATACTTCTTGCTATAATCGAATAAATGCTTCGGCCAAATGAAATTCAATACGAGTCAATTTTTCTTATCTTTAATTAGTTTTAAGTGAATAATTAAAGCCTTGTAATTCATTTGATATTTAGTTAATTATGCTACATAAATTGACGATAATTTTCTTTGATCCTCTTCAATATATTCAGGTTTAACAAAAGATTATCGCATTTATCCTATATACAGAAAACAGATTTAGGCTGTTAATTGGAAGCAATTATAGATAAAAGGATTTTTATCAATTGAAAAACTGAAGGGAAGCAAGCATTGTGATCTTCATTGAAATTGCCACTTGTTATTGGATCTACCCGTACAACTTACTTGTTAAGCAGTGAAAATTTAGGCTTATTCCGGAAAAAGCTGGAATAAAGGCCTACATTGCTAAGGATATAGCATGTTGAACTGACACCCGTAGGGTGTCAGTTCAACATCGGTCAATAGTAAATAGCGGGCATTCGAGTGTAAAGTGCTATTTTATACACCAAGTAAAAAACAGCTAAGCTGTCAATTTCGATAGCTATCTTGGACATTCCTATTCCACGCAACTTGCGTCAACCATTACTATCAGGCAGCATAATTTTTTTGTGTGGAACTTCAAACCTTTTACTTATCTTTAACGTTAGTAACGTAAACCAAACTTATTTGTGATAAAATCATTTGCAGACAATGAAGCTCATAAAATTTGGAATGGAACCCAATCCAGAAAGCTTCCTGCTAATATTCAAAATGTCGCTCGGAGAAAATTAAGAATGCTAAATAATGCTCAAAATTTAAATGACTTAAGAATTCCTCCAGCTAATCATTTGGAAAAGTTGAGTGGCAATTTAGAAGGTTTTCATAGCATAAGAATTAATAAACAATGGAGAATAATGTTCAAATGGGAAAATGACAATGCTTTTGAGGTTCAAATTGGTGATTATCATTAAATTTAAAAAATAGAAAAATGAAGAAACTTGAAAATATACATCCTGGAGAAATCTTAAAACAAGAGTTTTTAGATCCAATGGAAATTACTGCATACCGACTTTCCAAAGAAACATTTATTCCGCAAACAAGAATAAGTGAAATCATAAAAAAGAAAAGAAGGATAACTGCAGACACAGCTCTTCGGCTTTCAAAATATTTTGGAACATCTGCAAAATTTTGGTTGGGATTACAAGGTGATTATGATTTAGAAGAAATAAAATCTTTAAAAGAGAAAGAGTTTAATAATATAAAACCCCTAGAAAATAACGCTGCCTAACTTCAGTTAAGTGCAAATAGCGGGCATTCTTGTGAAAAGTACTATTTTTAGAGACCAAGTAAAAACCAACAAAGCCGACAATCCCGATAGCTATCGGGAGCGCCTTACTCCACGCTACTTAAATTGATCAAGCGTGTTTGCAACCGGAAAATCGAAATGGAAACTATATTAATGACAGATCACAAAAAATTATATAAGCTTGCTTTTGGACTTGCTGTATTTACTATAGTCTACAACATCGCAGAAGGACTTATTTCAACATATCTTGGATTTCAAGATGAAAGTCTTGCTCTTTTTGGTTTTGGTTCGGACAGTTTTATAGAAGTCATTTCAGGACTTGGAATTGCTCATATGATTCTAAGAATTCAAAATAATTCAAATAGTAATAGAGATGATTTTGAACGAACAGCTTTAAGAATTACGGGAGTTGCCTTTTATGTTTTGGTTTTTGGACTTGTAATCTCAAGCATTTATAACATTTGGATGGGACACAAACCTTTGACAACTTTTTGGGGAGTTGTGATTTCAATAATTTCAATCCTAATAATGTGGATTTTGTTTGTTTGGAAAAGGAAAGTAGGAAATCAACTAAACTCTGCCCCAATTTTAGCTGATGCCAATTGTACAATGGTTTGTGTATATATGTCAATTATTCTACTCATAAGTAGTGGAATTTATGAACTCTTTGGAATTCCATATATAGACAGTATTGGAACACTCGGACTTTCATACTTTGCTTTTAAAGAAGGAAAAGAATGTTTTGAAAAAGCTAAAAGTAACAAAAATTGCTGTTGCGACTGAAAATAAGGCTGACACGACATGGTTTAGCGCAAACAGCGGGCATTCTGGTAAAAAGTACTATTTTTAGAGACCAAGTAAAAACTTCAAACAAGAAAGCTTTCCCTTCCCACGTTTCTGGACTTAACCTAAGAACTGCACAAAAGAAGTCACGAAATCTATTGATTCAAAAAATATGTAATCTGAAACTAAAAATTATGAACATTAAAATTAAATCCTTTATAATTATTCTTACAGTTTTTATTATTTCTTGTAAGAACCAAAATAATGAAAATGAATTGCCCAAGTCTGACCAGAATGAAATTGTTGGAAAGGACATGCAAGAAATTGGAATGGAGAAAACAAAAATAGAAAAGACTAAAATTATTGAGCAATTACAAGGAAAATGGAAGGAGAATGAATATCCATATCGTACAACAGAATTTTTGGGTTCCACTGTTAAATTTGTAGAAGAAGGAACCGAAACCAAGCCGAAATTTGAAAAGTTTGAGATTTCAGAAGATTGTCCATTTGATAATAATAATATTAGAGTTCATAATTCAAGCGATATTATTTTGTCATTACCCGAGACTAAAAGATGTGAGAAACTGAAGGTTTCTCCTGACAGCATTATTCTTAGTGGATTTTCCACAAACACAAATGAAGATTATAACATAATTTATAAAAAAATAAAATAGCAAATTATTATCTTTAAGAAGTTTAGTTAAAGAATAAATTTATAACTCTTAGATAATAAAATTATGACTGAGAAGGAAATCGCAATTTCGTTTTTGAATTTAGCCGGAACGGGGAAAGTACAAAAAGCATTTAAAGAATTTGTATCAGCTGACTTCTTTCACCACAATCAATATTTCAACGGAAGTAGAGAGGCCTTGGAAAAAGCAATGGAAGAAGCTCACGCATCAAGTCCCAATAAGTCTATTGAAATAAAATTTAGTTATAAAGAAGGAAAAACTGTAATTACCCATTCACTTGTCACGAAAAAAGATGTACAAATAGCTGTGGTACATATCTTTAGATTTGAAAAAGATCAAATTGTTGAGATGTGGGATATTAGTCAACCTATCTCAAAAGATTCGCCAAATGAATATGGAATGTTTTAGGCGGAAGATTTTGTAAGCTGATAATTAAGAAACTAAATCCGGTATCAAGTAGGCTAAGTTAATGGATATTCTGTCGGAGAGTAGAACATTTTCTCAACAATAATTATAAAATAAACACCGTATTTACGATTTCAAACTAAGTAGAAATCGGAAAAAATAAAATCATATGTCAGCCTCCAAACTTAAAGACTTTGACGAATATATCGCAGAATTTCCAAAAGACACCCAAAAGTATTTAACTCAAATTCGTGCAACAATAAAAAAAGCTGCACCTGAAGCAGAAGAAAGTATTAGTTACGGAATGCCGGCATATAAGACTAATGGGAAAGCTTTGGTATATTTTGCTGCATTCAAAAACCACATTGGCTTCTATGCCACACCGGCCGGGCATTCAGAATTTGAACAAGAACTTTCAAAATACAAGCAAGGCAAGGGATCTGTGCAGTTTCCATTAGAAAAACCAATGCCTCTCAATTTAATAAGCAAAATTGTGAAATTCAGGCTAAAAGAAAATATTCAACAGGCAACCACAAAAGAAGAAAAATAACGACTCGCTAAAACATCTGATTTTCTATTTTTTAAGAGCTAATAATCGATACATCAATACAGCCGTAATTTTAGCCTGAGTTGCAACTGTATTCAAATTCCCTTTTTCATCTACTGTATGATCACCGGAACCTCCCGTGAGTCCCAGACCATCAATTGCCATATCGACATAACCAGATGTGAAGGAAATATCAGCGGCGCCTGCATTTCTTGGGTTAACTGCATCTATAGATCCAAACCCCAAATCCTGGCTTACTTTATTGTAATGTTCCAATAATTTTGTGTTGCCTTCGGTTAATGCTAAAGGTGGATAAGCGCCATTACCAAAAGTCAATTCGGCATGTGTTTTTAAGTAATTATGGGAAATTATGGAAGACATAAGTGTTTTTGCTTTCTGTAATTGTTCCGGTGAAGTTGCACGTAAATCCCCATGAACAATGGCCTTTTGTGCGACCACATTATTTTTCCCAAAAGCCGTTCCTCCAGTTTGATTTTCATCTACTTCTAAAGAGGTGGCTATTTCGGAGTGATGGTGCCACCTGTTTCGGTCAAACAGTGCCACTTTGAAAGATACTGCAATTATATAAAAAAATTAATGTTATTCGTTCTTTAAAGCTCCTTTTCTTAATGATTCTCCTT
>Ga0307486_1001350_pt1 | contig 19153 bp, 8 predicted proteins | sample CBIW02metaG_FD_203663 | JGI IMG/M metagenome (GOLD analysis project Ga0307486, IMG submission 203663) | Sea-ice brine microbial communities from Beaufort Sea near Barrow, Alaska, United States - CBIW 0.2 | ecosystem: Environmental > Aquatic > Marine > Coastal | place: USA: Alaska | collected...
GCTCTTTGATCGCTTCAATAGCTACTTTAGCCTTGAAAGAGGCACTGAATTTTCTTCTTGGTGTTTTCATAATGACAGGGTTTAATTTACAACTTAATTTCCTGTCCTATATTTGGGGAGTATTATAAGTATTATTAATTTCCTGTAAAGATAAAATTGAAATTACAAAGAAAACAGCTACTGGTGATCATCTTTTTACATTACTTTCTGATAGTCAAACCAATATTCATTTTCAAAATTCAGTAGTCGAAACTCCTGGTTTTAATGTTCTAAATTATTACTATGCTTATAATGGTGGTGGTGTTGCAATAGGAGATGTTAATAACGACGGACTCCAGGATATCTATTTTACCTCCAACCAACAATCCAATAGACTATATATTAATAAGGGAGATTTTAAATTTGAAGATATTACAGAGGCTGCCGATGTAGAAGATTCCGAAGGGTGGACCACAGGTGTAACTATGATAGATATAAATAATGATGGGTGGATGGATATTTATGTTTGTAAGTCGGGATCATTAGACAACAATTTGCTTCGTAACAATAAACTTTTCGTGAATCAGAAGGATGGTACTTTTAAAGAAGAAGCGAAAAAATGGGGATTGAACGATGATGGATTTTCCATTCAAGCTTATTTCTTCGATTATGATAAGGATGGTGATTTAGACATGTATCTAATTAATCATAGAGTGGATTTTCTCAATTCTGTTAATCTTGAAGCAATTCTGAAAGACGAAGATTTCTATCCGCAAACCTCAGATCATCTCTTTAGAAATGACGGCAATAAATTTACCGATATTACTATCGATAGCGGAATAATGAATAAGGAATTTAGTCTAAGCGCCGCAATAGGTGATTATAACAACGATGGTTGGCCAGATGTATATGTTGCCAACGATTTTATTACTCCAGATAAATTATACATTAACAATAAAAACGGCACTTTTACCAATGAAATAGACAAACGCTTCAAGCATATTTCTTATAGTAGTATGGGCTCTGATATTGCCGATATCAACAATGATCTATTGCCAGATTTATTGGTTTTAGATATGTCTGCAGAAGACCATAGCCGGGGAAAACAAAATATGCCAAGCATGAACACAAGTGGATTTTGGTGGATTGTTAACGAAGGATATCATTATCCGTACATGTCCAACATTCTTAATTTAAACAATGGGAATGGATATTTTAGTGACATAGCGCAATTTGCAGGATTATCAAAAACCGATTGGAGTTGGGGACCTCTTATTGCAGATTATAACGGTGATGGTTTTAAAGATGTATTTATTACAAACGGAATTAAACGGGAAATTGCGAATCAGGACTTTGGTAATTTTTTAGACACCCAACAGGATTCTATTAAGGACATGTCTATTGAACAAATTTTAAATAGAATGCCATCGGAAAAGCTTCAAAATTATGCTTTTAAAAATAGTGGAGATTTATCCTTTACCAAAGAGATTACCAACTGGGGTTTTGATCAAGCAGTCAATTCAAATGGCGCAGCATATGCAGATTTGGATAATGACGGAGATTTGGATATGATCATCAATAATCTTGAAGATAAGGCTGGTATTTATCGAAACAATTCCACGAGCAATTTTTTGAATATAAACTTAATAGGAAATGAAAGTAACATCAACGCCATTGGAGCCAAGGTCAAGGTTATTACTGATAGCATCATGCAATATCAGGAACAATTTCTCTCGAGAGGATATCAATCTTCCGTTTCGCCAGTTTTGAATTTTGGTATTGGTGATGAAACCAATATTAAACGGGTAGAAATTATTTGGAATAACGGAAGCATATCAATAGATGAAAATGTTAGGGCAAATCAAACACTTACATTTCATCAAAAAGAATCTAAGGTCAACGCTAATCAATCAAAACACGAATTTTCAAATAATTTTACCAGGGTAAATCCAGAGGCTTTGAGTATTAGTTATCGCCACGAGGAGAATGAATTTAATGACTTTTCGCGCCAGGTGCTTTTACCTCAAAAACAATCCGAAAAAGGACCGGCCTTTTCAGAAGCTGATGTAAATGGAGATGGATTGACGGATCTATTCCTTGGAGGTGCATTAAATCAACCGGCAGAATTATATCTTCAAACTGCAAATGGAAGATTTCAGAAAAAAAATGTAGCCGCTTTTGAAAAAGATAAGATCTATGAGGATAATGGCTCGCACTTCTTTGACGCCAATAATGACGGTCATCTGGATCTCTATGTCACTAGCGGAGGCTATGACTTGAAAGAGAATGATGCCTTATTACAGGATAGACTTTATTTAAATAATGGCCTTGGTAACTTTTCTAAATCCACTAATTTGCCAAAAATGTTGACGAGCACCAAAGCCGTTACTTCTATGGATTATGATGAGGATGGTGATTTAGATTTGTTCGTGGCCGGTCATTTAATTCCGGGGAAATATCCGTTACCGCCCAGGTCTTATATTTTGCAAAATAATAATGGATTTTTTACTGATATCACTAAAGAAATTGCTCCAGAATTTTCAGAAATCGGAATAGTGAATGATATCATTTTCTCTGATTACGACAATGACAACGATTTAGATTTAATAGTTGCTGGAGAATGGATGCCTATCACAATTCTTAAAAATGAGGGTAAAACGTTTTCAATAGCAAATATACCTTCTTTAAAAAATACTGAAGGTTGGTGGAATACTATTGCCGAAATTGATTTCGACAATGATGGTGATATGGATTATTTCGTTGGTAATATTGGAGGGAATAACAAGTACCATCCTACGGAAGAAAAACCACTGTATATATATGGAAAGGACTTAGAGGATGATGAAAACTTTGATATGTTTTTGAGCAAACTGTACAAAGGGAATTTAGTACCTGTTCGCGGTAAAGAATGCTCATCAAGTCAAAATCCTTTTGTGAGTCAAAGAATTAAAACTTATGAAGAGTTCGCAAATTCCACTTTAGCCGATATTTATGGGGAAAAAGTATTGGAAAGTTCATACCACAAACAGGCTACCGAATTTGAATCGGTATACCTTGAAAACAAAGGAGATGGGAATTTTGAAATAAAACATTTGCCAAATTATGCCCAATTAGGACCAACAATGTCTTTTGTGTTTACAGATGTTAATCAGGATAAAATCATTGATGTGATTGGTGTAGGTGCAATCCATGAAGCTGAAGTAGAAACAGTGCGTTACGATTCTAATATCGGCTATGTTTTGTTAGGAGATTCTAAAGGTGGTTTCAAGCCCTATAAAGACGTAAATTTTTATAACGATCTAAACGCTAAAAAAATGAAGCTTGTTAATATTAAAAATAGACCTCATTTAATAATTGCAAATAATGACAGGCCATTAACCATTTTTAAAATCAATTAGGACTAATGATGTTGGTGTTGAGATTTTTTAGTGTTAAATGAAATCTTAGGAAGATCAAGTTTTTGGATATCTCCTCCTTCTGTAATTTTAATATTTTGATTGACTTCTACGTTATTAAAAATCGAAACAGGCTTGGTAGAATGAGGCCATTTAATTTCTATTTCTTTTATAATGTCAGCTTTACCTAAACCAATTTCAGCCATTAAACTATTGCCGCCAAAACTAGCTCCTGTATCAACTGTGTTGTAAATCTTTCTTTCTTGGTTATTTTCTTGAATCGTAATATTAATTTTGGCTCCAATGGCAGAACGATTGCTTTGTGTCCCTTCTAAGACAATATTTATCCAGTTATTTTTGTTGCCTAGTGGGTTTTCAAAAAGTAAATTTCTGAAGATATCACCTTCAACAGCTCCGCCCATTACAGCATATATATCCTGATCTCCATCCATGTCCATATCCCCAAAACCTATGGCGTGACCTTTTTGAATGTGTCCAAAACCACCACTATACGTAACATCTTCAAAACTGTTACCATTAACATTTCGGTACATTTTATTGGGTACAATAGAGAAAAAATCAGGATCTCCTGTTGCTAAATAAAAATCCAGAAAGCCATCATTGTCCAGGTCACCAAAATTACAGCCCATAGTAGCAACAGGCTCTGTGAGATTAGTTTTTAAGGATACTTCCTGAAATGTATTATCTCCATTATTTTGATATAACAGAGGCCTGTACTCTGAAGATTTATTTTTAATATTTCTAAGCATCATCTCAGATGGCAGTATTTCCGAAGAAGAGTAACCTGATACAAAAATATCTTCGAAACCATCATTGTTGTAATCAAAAATCCAGGTAGGGAAACTTAATTTTGGATTAGAAACCCCTGCTCTCTTATCCGCTATTTTGAAAGAAGGTGCTCCCGTTTCTTTAGTGGTGTTAACATACAAGGTGTTTAGACCGTCATAGTTAGACAAATAAAGATCGGGATATAAATCATTATTAATATCACCGCTTGCCACTCCTTTAAAATAGCCTGGGATGGTTATTCCAGCTTCCTTAGCTATGTTCGTAAATGTGCCATCCCTATTATTTAAAAATAATTCGCAATAACTCTGTTTAGCTTCTGTCCATTCATTGGCAATAAACAAATCGAGCCAGCCATCTAAATTAACATCTACCCATACAGCTGTTTGTGTTGGGTTTAAAGAATATACACCAGAGGCCACAGTTACATCGGTAAACGTACCATCTCCATTGTTTCGCATCAATGAATTGGGAATACTGCCATAAATTGATAACCAGGCACCTCTCAAAATTATAAAATCTAAATGCCCGTCATTATTAAAATCTGCATGCCTTAAATTTAGCCCTCCAGTAACGCCTTTTAATCCGGCATCATTTGTTTTATCAGAAAAACCTCCCATTCTATCATTTTCGAAATACTTGATTTGGTCGTCCAACCCCCAGGATGATGCAATAATATCCAGGTAGCCATCGCCATTAAAATCATCAACGCACGTACCACCAGACTTTAAATTTACATCAACTCCCAAAGGCATAGCTATATCTGTAAAACGTGGGAATTTTGCGGAATGGGAAAAGTGAGACTCAGGAATTCTAAATTCATTTGGTACATTTTCCGGGTACTGGCCCAGAGTCATGTTTGCAATGTTTAATAAATACTGGCATTCTAAATCATTTGGATTTATAGAAAGTAATTCCTTAAGTATCCCTATTGACTGCTGAGCTCCATCTTTTATAATATGTTGCGCCCTTTTACTTACGGGAATAATACATGACTCCTCATTATGATTCGCAATGCAATTATCTTGTTCGGCTTTTCTCATATAAGCAATGGCAAGTTGCTTTTTTATAAAATATATTAATTCTGGTTTTGACCGTACATTTGCATTTTCCACAATCTGCAATACTTCATTTAATACCGCAATTGATTCTTCAGTTTTACCGGCATTTAGCAACTCTAAACCATAAGTGAGCAGCAGGTTTAATTTTTCATTTCCCCGGGCTGATTGTAGTTTACTTTCTAAAACAGCTACTTTCTTATTATTAAAAATATAAGGGACGTTTTCTACATCAATATCTGCTACTCTTTGTTTTATATCCAGAATCATATCCTGAGTAGAATTTTCCTTTGGGGTATTCAGAATTTGTTTGTTTTCACCAATTTTCGAATCCGGATCCTTATCAGAGTTCAAACAACTAGTAAACAATAAGGAAACTAAGATTGAAATTTGAAAAATTCGAGTTCTATAGGAATTAAACATATCTAAATAGTATTGGCGATTTAAAAACTTTTTTTAAAGCATTAAAATTTATTTCAGAAATCGTAATTTCCGGGTTTTTATTACAAACAATCTACAACTATGGTAGTAAAAATTACAGTTTCTTAAAAAGTGGCTAAGTCCAAAAACCGCCACCTGAAGTCGCCCAACTTCTTAGGAAAACTGGAAACCCAATCCTGTTAGATTCTGAAATATATGCAAAATAATCTTTGTAAATACCTTTAAGCCCTCATTTATAAAGCAAAGACAGTGCACACCTATTCCTTCAAACCGGGGCATCAAAGCCAATTGAAGATAATTCTCTGTTTTTTTACCTGCTCTTCATTTCGAATTCATAGATCCTTAATTCGTAATACTTCTATTCCTATGCGAGGCTCAGAAAGTTTTTAAAAGGAAGAAAGCAAGTGAGTTTTTAAAAATTGAATAAATATCCCATGGTGTTGCTTGTAATAGATAAGAAGTGATTTTAACTCACAAAATAATAGTTTTTTGGGATATTCAATAATTTAAATCGGCAATAAGAAAATTTCAACTCAAACCACAATGTGAAATTGTTGTTTCCGCATCTTATACCGATAAAGGATATAATCAAATGCCCTCGCTTATCACTTTAGAAAACCTCATACTTTGGAATCTTTCATTAAACCTTGAGGAGACGGAAACATCTCCAAAATTTTCAAATATGTATGGGAGGGAGACCAATAAAACTGATTAACGCAGATAATAGTTAAATAAAACTTCCTCAAAATTAGTGTCTATGGCGTAAAATCTGTGCAGGTCAGGTGTGAAATGAGAGAAACTACAGGGAAAGGCTGGAAAATGGAAATACGCCTGGGGAATCCAGAAGAAAAATTATTAGGAGAGCAAATTCTTGGTGTAAGAGAGGTTGGGAAACCATTCCAGGAAACTTTTAAATTAGTAAAGGGTTTCAATGAAAAGGAACTTCAGGATGTGTATTTTATCTTTAATAAAATGGATGAGGAAGAACAAGAACAAGGAAGTATGAGGATTATTGATTTCCTTTTAAAAGCTGAGTAAAAATTCATTAAAGTAAATAATCACTATCACACATTTTCTTTTTTTTATTGACTTATCAAACTTTAGATGCAAGCGCTTTTATCCAAATGAGAAAAAATGCTCTTGTGGGTAATGGGTTTAACATTTAGAAAGTTTTGTCGTAAAACAACAATTCGTGTCTGATTACCTAAATCAAAAAAAAGTACAGAAGATCTATGCTTTGTCAAAAGCAAATGCCCCAAAATTGCCAGATCTAGATGAAAAGAAACAAGGAACCTGTTATTCTTCTATAGTATTGAAATACAATTTCGGCTTCATTTCCCGTGACTTTGCCTGGTTCTCAGAGGAATAAAAGGAAGCATTAATAGGACCCAAAGGCCTAATTAGCAACCCTTTTGTGGTTCCATTAAGTAGACGCTGCATAACTGGTTGGGAGATGGTAATAAAATTTTTGTTACCTGGCATGTCATCCAATTTGATATCATATATCATTTGGGTATTAAAAACCTCTATGTAAGGCTTTCCCTGCATAAAACTGTTATAAGTAACATCCTCCTGGTCCCAGGCCTCTGGTCCGCCAAAAATTTCGATCACCCGTACCCGTGGAAATTCCTCCCCCAGTTGGTTTCCGTAAACTTCCACATAATTTCCTCCTGTGGCCACCGTTTGGGTGGTGATCTCAAGAAGGCCCGCTCCTTCCGCTTTAGAACTATCATATTTTCCCAGATCCCAACGTAAAATAGCCCATTGATTGCCATTTACAGTCAAAACCCGGGAAAGACCTTCGTTCTCTCGAACATGCCAGTCGTTCAGGTTTAGTTCAGGAAATTCATGATTGATTAAGGCATCATGCTCCACTTCTATTTTATTTGAAAAGCTGTTGATGTCGGGAATTGGTGGGTGGTAAGGTATCTGAATCCCTTTATCAGGTCCTGCTTTTTTTACGTTAATGATATCTGCCTTGATGTAGTCAACGTCCACTTCGTATTTATCCGGACCAAAATCAGTAACATTAAACTGGATAAATAAGGAGTCACCTGGAACAGCATCAAGGTCTTTTGTGGTCATACTGATTACATGCCAATCCTGATCCGGGAGTTCAAATTCCATTAAATCATGATGGAATTCTATTGTTCTTTGGGTGTTGACCATAATATTGACCCTCTTAGGCGGATTTTTGATGCGTACCCTTGCTTCCACCCGCAATTCCGTGTCAGATCTTTTTAATTTCTTCAGGTTTAGATAAGGAGCAATATTTCGTTTGGTAATGGCATACCATACATTATGTTGGTCGCTGGAGGCATCTATATAAATAGTGGAAAAACCCTTATCTCCTTGTACAAAATCCATGGTAGCATTTCCATCACCAGTAAAAAAAAGCCACTCTTCCAACTCGTTTTTTTTAAAATTATCAATAAACTGTGCCCTGCAGACGCCTGAAATAAGAAATAATGAAGAAAATACAAGTAAAACTTTATTCATTAACATACACGTTTGTGTTTTAAAAATGGATATAAAACTAAATCTTTATTTAAACATTTTAGAATCCAGGTTGCTAAATCTTATTAGAGTTAAGAAATAATTGGTGATTATTTATTTCCTGCTCTTTTATTTACTTTAACTTTTATTATATATTTAGAGATATTAAAACTGGAAATCCCTGATTGATGAACATCAAACCCTTTCTATTTTCATTTCTTTGCCTGCTGTTTTTATGTATGATAAGTAATAAGGCAAGTGCTTTTCAAACTTCTTCTCCTTCCGAAATCCATATTTGGGAAATGCAGGAAATTATTTTGAAAGCTGAAAACACCTATGATAATTACTATACAGATGTTACTGTATGGGTTGACTTAACAGGCCCAAATTTTTCTAAACGAGTGTACGGATTTTGGGATGGTGACAATATTTTTAAGGTACGGTTTGTGGCAACAGGGCCAGGTCTATGGGAATGGAGCAGTGGCTCTAACCAAGATGATTCTGGTTTAAACCAAATGGCTAGCCAGTTCACAGCCGTGGATTGGACGGAAAAAGAGAAGCAGGAAAACCCCAACCGCCGTGGCTTTGTGGGTGCCACCCAAAATGGACATGCACTGCAGTATGCAGATGGGACCCCTTACTTTATGGTAGGCGACACCTGGTTGGCCGGTAGCACCTGGCGACTGCCATTTCGAAATGCACCCACATCAAAAGATTATCGTCCAGGTCCGGGAATTGGCTTTGAAGACGCCATTAATTTTCGTCAAAATCAAGGTTATAACTCCGTAAGTATGATTTCGGCCTTCCCGAACTGGGAAAGTGATAGGAATCCTAGCACTTATGCCGATGAAAACGGTATATATATTCGCAATGCCTGGGAAAAATTTGGCTATGACGTTGGCGATGGCAAAGGAACCGATGCTTCTGGCGGTCAGAGTCAGTGGGGAACCTTTACCTCTAAGAATATGCGTGACGAATATGGTAATTTACCCTTCTCCATGTCTGAGAATCATGAAGGTGTTTCAGATTTCAACCTTATCAATCCAGCCTATTTTCAGAGTCTTGACAAAAAAATGCAGTATATGTCGAAGCAGGGTTTTGTGCCATTGTTGGAGACAGTGCGTAGGGATGCAGGGCCATCCTGGGATGCATATTTTAACTTTAATGAAACCTTTGCGCGGTATTTACAATACCTTATTTCCCGCTACGGTGCTCAAAACATTTTGTTCAGTGGCATTCACCTGGACTGGATTCCCAAAGAATTTAGTCTTACTGCCGAACAGTTTAATGAGGCTTTGACCTATCATCTAAATACTTACGGGCCGCCACCCTTTGGACAGCTGCACACAAGCCTGATAGACCACTCTACCTATACAACCTTCGGTCATGGCGATGAAGTGCCGTGGCTCGATATGCACAGCGTAGGAAATAAACCCCGGGACCATGGTTTTTATGGGGCAATGGATACTTTGTTTAAGTTAGAGCCTCCATATCCGGCTATTAATTTTGAACCATATTATACCGGCTGGAACCATAGCATCAACAGACCGGGAGGGGAAAGCCCGCCGGCCAATTCAGAAAGAGACAACTACTTTGCACGGGCGCAAATGTACGGCTCTGTTCTTTCCGGAGGTTTATCTGGTCATGTACACGGTACAGCTGCTTATGATATTACCACTACCGGGGAGCCCACCGGAGCCCGCCCTCATATCTGGGAAGCCCTGCAATACACCTCTGGAAGCCAGATGCAGCATCTGAAATCTTTTGTTCTTTCCGAAGGTGTGCGTTATCAGGACCTAGAGCCCAGTCACCAAAATCTTCATCCACGAAAATCAAAAAGTAGCTCAGTACGTGGTTTAGACGGTTGGACGCTAATGATGACGACTCCCGAAAAAGATTTCGCCTTGCTATATTTTGAAAATCAGGCAGAACTGCCCAGAATAAGTGGATTAAAAAGTAAGGCTTCTTATTCCTTTCAATGGTTTAACCCCAGGGATGGGGATTGGAAAGCACCTGAAATGATCCAGTCAGACCGAAAAGGAAATCTGGTCTTACCAAATTTTCCCGATGGTTCAAATCCATCCTCAACGGACTGGGCAGCCAAAATTTATTTATAATAAGTAAATAAATTAGATTTTGTTGACTTTGAAGCCGGTTTCACAAATCAGGATGGTGATGAGATAGATCGTAAGACCGCTTATCCCAATTCCAAGGTTCTAACTTTTGGTTTTTATCATTATCATGTGTGTAATTGTCTAAATTTTCTGGCTGGTTAGCGTGAGGCGATTCGTCGTGAGTGCCGAGTAGAGCTTGCCTATAAAATGTGAGATTTTTCGATATATTGGTCGTCGGAAATTGCTGAAAATGTAATAAATGTTGATAAGCTCGCTACGATGATTAACAATTCTTCGCCAGCAGTTAATAGTGGTAGATGGGGTTATTAGCCATTTCCACTTAAATTTAATTATTAATGAACCCTTGTCTTATGTAAAAACGAGTCATACAGAATGCCTTCGACGACAGAATAGAACCTATGTAAGATGAAATGCTTTTTATATTATTTATTTCATATTCAATCTTTTCCTGAAGTTTTTTCTATATTCTGGCTTTAATTTCTACCTGTTTTAATTTAAAATTCCATGATGACATTCAAATATCCAAAGATTTCAATTTCGTGTTCCATACCAATATTATTTCTGATAATATCGCTTACGAAGTATGGTGAATGTAAAGCACAAACAGATCAGAAGAACAAGAGTTTTGAGAACGTTCATGTATTATCCACGGAAGAGACTTTTCCTCCTTCGTCATTTTTGACGACGAGTAAAGGGGACGGGAAATTTGCCGTTGTCCAAAATGGTACTCCGAGTGAAATTTTGGTTAGTGAAACGGATCATTCCGGGGTCTTAAGAATAGCGAAACTTTTTCAAAAAGATCTAAGCCGAGTTTCCGGTAAAGAGGCAAAACTGCATATTGATCAAAAAGTTGAATCTAAAAACCTGATCATCGCAGGTACGCTGGGTAAAAGCAAACTAATAGATGATCTGGTTGCCTCAGGTAAGATCAACGTCTCTCAACTAAAAGATGCATGGGAGAAATTTCTTATCATTCCTGTTAAAGCACCTTTCCCTGGTGTTGAAAATGGACTTGTTATAGCAGGAAGTAATAAAAGAGGAACGATTTTCGGGATGTTTGAGCTTTCTGAAAAGATGGGGGTCTCCCCGTGGTACTGGTGGGCAGATGCTCCGGTAAAATCCCGCAAAAATATTTATGTGAAATCCGGAACCCACACTGCCGGTGAACCCAAAGTAAAGTACAGAGGAATATTTATAAACGATGAAGATCCCGCCCTTTCGGATTGGGCTACAGAAAAGTTTGGTGGTCTAAACCATCAGTTTTATGAAAAGGTATTTGAGCTTATTCTCAGAATGAAAGGAAATTATCTGTGGCCGGCGATGTGGGGTAAATCTTTGTGGGATGACGATCCTTTGAGTGGACCATTGGCAGATGAAATGGGAATAGTACTCTCTACCTCTCACCACGAACCATTGATGCGCGCTCACGTGGAATGGGATCGTTATGGCGAAGGGGACTGGAACTACGAAACGAACCCGGAAATACTCCGCCAGTTCTGGCAAGAAGGAATGGAAAGGACCAAAGGACAGGAAAAGGTGGTAACACTGGCTATGAGAGGAGACGGCGATGAAGCTATGGGTGAGGGCACCAATATTGAACTTCTTGAACAAATTGTAAAAGATCAACGAGAAATAATTGCAGAGGTTACTGGTAAACCTGCGGAAGAAACTCCCCAGGTCTGGGCTTTATACAAGGAAGTTCAGGACTATTATGATAAGGGTATGAACGTTCCCGAAGATGTTACCCTGTTACTCGCCGATGATAATTGGGGCCATGTACGCATGCTCCCCTCCCCTGATGCAGAACCCCGGGAAGGAGGTTATGGTATGTACTATCATTTCGATTTTGTGGGCGGACCCAGAAGCTACAAATGGCTCAACACCACGCAAATTGAAAGAGTTTGGGAGCAAATGCGGCTTACGTATGAACATGGTGTAAAGGAAATATGGCTGGTAAATGTTGGGGACATCAAACCAATGGATCTTCCTATTAATTTCTTTTTAGACTATGCCTGGAACCCCGATGCTATCACCTCACAGGACCTGCCAGATTATTACACCAGGTGGGCTGATGCCCAGTTTGGCGGAAAAAATGCTGAAGAAATTGGAGAAATCCTTGCACTCTATACCAAATACAATGCCCGCAAAAAACCTGAATTACTGGAGTCTGGTACCTATAGCCTGACTAGTTTCAACGAGGCCGAGAGAGTGGTTGAGGAATATAATTCGCTACTGGAAAAAGCCCGAAGCATAGAAAAAAAACTACCTAAAGAGGCACAGGATGCTTATTACCAGTTAGTCTTGTACCCTGTTGAAGCCAACGCCAATCTCAATGAAATGTATGTGGCAGCCGCGAAAAACGGACTTTACCGCATGCAGAACCGGGCTTCCACAAATTATTATGCAGATAAGGTAAAAGAACTCTTCTTTAAAGATGCAAAACTCACAGAAGAGCACAATAAATTTGCTGATGGCAAATGGAATCATATAATGAAACAGACACATATGGGTCATACCAGTTGGAGGGATCCTGCAGTTAATAAAATGCCCGAAGTATCTTATATACAGGTCCCGCGTACTCCGGGACTGGGATATATGCTCGAAAGTAGTGCAGGATCGCGCTGGGGGAGCTTTGGCAGTAGAAGTTTTACTCCATTTGATCCTGTGAACAATCAAAATTACTATATAGAAATCTATAATACGGGCAGCGAACCTTTAAATTATACTGTAACACCTAAAAATGACTGGATTAAGGTATCTTCAAAAGAAGGCTCTTTGCAATACGAAGAAAAGGTTTATGTAACTATTGACTGGAATAAAATACCAGAAGGGCAAGAGGATGGGGAGATCGTTCTTTCAGAGGGGGGCGGTCGAGATATTACCATAAACGTACCTTTAAACAAAGATGTACCTGGTAAAGTTTCAGGATTTTTTGAAAACAATGGGATTGTTAGTATTACCGCAAAAAACTTTCAGAATAAAAAGGAAACCAAAGATATTTCGTGGGAAGTAATTCCTAATCTTGGCCGTACTGCTTCTGGCGTTACTTCAAAGCCTGTGACAGCTCCTAAACAAATTCCCGGAAAAAATAGTCCTTATCTCGAGTATAAAGTATTCCTGCTCGAATCGGGCACTTATGAACTTGAGGCCTGGTTTTCACCAACGCTAAATTTTCAAAAAGACCAAGGCCTTATCTATGCTTTCTCCATAGATGAAGGTGAGCCGGAAATAATGAATCTTCATGAAAATGCAAAAGCAGCAGATTGGACCTACCCTGACTGGTGGAACAATGCCGTAACTGATAATATTATGAAACAGTCCGTAACTCAAAAGGAACTTTCAGCTGGTGAGCACACCATAAGATATTATTTAGCAGACCCGGGTCTGGTTCTGCAAAAAATTATGATAAAGAAAGAGGGCGTCACTGATGACACGTATTTAGGACCTCCTCAGTCATTAAAGAAGTAAAACAGAAACAGATAAACGATAAACAGCTTATTTTAAGACATCAGCTAAAAAATAACCGCAATGAGACAAGTACTGGTAATTTTTACCTTCATTTTAACAGCTTCAATTTCTACCTGTTTTGCAGATGTAAAACTTCCGGAAATTATTAGCGATGGTATCGTACTGCAACGAAATGCCGAAATTCCTGTATGGGGATGGGCAGATCCTGACGAGCCAATTACCCTCACCTTTATGGGGAAGGAGTATAAGACCAGGGCATCGTCTGACGGGAAATGGAATATTAGCCTTCCCAAAATGAATCCGGGAGGTCCTTTTACCATGATTATTTCCGGTAAAAACAGGTTGGAGGTTAAGGATATATTAATTGGTGATGTATGGCTTGCCGCCGGACAATCTAACATGGTACATCAAATGGACATACATGATGTCACTTATGCCAAAGAGATTGCCACCGTCAACTATCCTGAAATACGTCATTTTAAGGTGCCTACTGCCACCGCACTTTCAGGACCTGAGAAGGATCTGCCCGGTGGGGAATGGCAAAAGGCAGTGGGTGAAGAATTGAGGCCTTTTTCTGCTGTCGCTTATTTTTTTGCAAAAAAGATTTATGAAAAGCACCAAATCCCCATAGGCCTGATTAATGCAAGTGTAGGCGGCACCCCCATCGAGGCCTGGATACCTGAAGAAGGATTTAATGAATTCCCTGAGATCTTAAATATTATCAAAGAAAATAAGGACACAGCATTTGTAAATAATCAAATGAGAAACCGTTCATCCTATAATCAGGACTCCCGTGAACCATCAGACAAAGGTTTAACAGGTGAAGTTCCCTGGTATGATGTGAATTTTACACCAAAGGACTGGCGGAGAATTAATATTCCCGGCTATTGGGAAGATCAGGGAGCTGGAGGTCTGGACGGTGTGGTTTGGTTCCGCCGGGAGATAGAAATTCCAAAATCCATGGCAGGTGAAGAAGCTACCGTATTTCTTGGGCGAATTGTGGATGCCGATGAGCTTTACATCAACGGTACTAAAGTGGGAAATACCACTTATCAATATCCACAAAGAAGATATGACGTACCTGCCGGCTTGCTTAAACCAGGTAAAAATGTTTTTGTCATAAGGGTAACCAATAACTCAGGTAAAGGCGGATTCGTGCCCGATAAACCCTATTATATTTTTACAGCTAAGGACACAGTGGATCTAAAGGGCTATTGGCAGTACAAAGTGGGAGAAGTATTTGCTCCATTTGATTATTCCTCATCTAGAAACGATGAAGATAAGCCCAGGCCAAGAAGAATAAACCCTCAGAATGAGCCCACGGCATTATACAATGCCATGGTAGCCCCTTTCACAAAATTACCTTTAAAAGGCATTCTTTGGTACCAGGGGGAGAGCAATACGGGCAATCCCCAAATATATGAGGCCTATATGCATGCCCTGATTAATGGCTGGAGAGAGGTCTTCAATTCGTCTGATATTCCGTTCATTTATGCGCAGCTACCCAATTTCATGGATGTATCCTACGTACCTTCTGAAAGCAACTGGGCCGAACTAAGGGAATCCCAGCTTAAGGCCCTCTCTTCCCCCAATACTGCCATGACAGTGAATATAGATTTGGGAGAATGGAATGACATCCATCCCGACAACAAGAAAGACGTGGGAGAACGAATGGCCCTTGCGGCCCAAAAACTTGCTTACGGTGAGGATGTTGTCCACTCCGGGCCTTTATATAAAGATCATAAGATCGAAGGAAATAAAGTGATTATTTCATTTTCGAATGTTGGTAGCGGCCTGGTCACAGATGATGGCGAGGATCTAAGTGAATTTGCAATTGCAGGAGAGGATAAGAAATTTGTTTGGGCAAACGCGAAGATAGAAGGTGACAAGGTGATCGTTTGGGGCGATGAAGTTTCTAATCCAAAATACGTCCGTTACGCCTGGGCAAGTAATCCCGATAATCCTAATTTGGAAAATAAAGAAGGACTACCTGCATCTCCATTCAGGATTGAGTGAAAAATCGTTGTACAAGGGAGGATTTTAATCCTACTTTGTTTATTAATAAGCGGCATCAGTAATTGCTGAGGAGTAAAGAGTTAATGACATATCATCGGGATTAGAGTTCCGGCAAAAGAATTCTTATTGAACTTGTTCAGAAAATCTTTTGTTATGGCTGAGATTAATTAAGCAAATGTTTTTCGTGTTTCATAAAAATCTAATTACAGAGATAAATTTTACTATTAAAGTTTTTTACTCAACTAAATAATATCTTATGCAAAAATCATTAATCTGTTTTTTTTTCTGCTATATCGGAATTATCCATTTTGGTTTTTCTCAAGGTGTTTATTTACTATATGATAAAGCTGTTCCCCAGGCTGGATATGCTGCCAAAATGTTGAAAAATGCTCTTTTAGAGAAGGACTATTCAGTATTGGAGGAGCGAGCTGATTACGATTATTTAATCAGTATAGGAGTAAATGCCGTTAATTTGGATAGTGAGGCGTTTTCCATTATTCCTGAAGGGAAGATCATCACGATTTATGGAGGTGACAACAGAGGGATGATCTACGGCAGCCTTTCTCTGGCAGAAAGTTTACAAAACGGCATTAGCCTGCAAAACATTAAAAAGAGTAGCGAAAGTCCTCACCATGCGCTTCGTGCTATCAAACACAATACCCCTTGGTATACCTATCGTCCAAGTTCCGCGCTCGATCTACATTATGAAACCGCCCGTGATGTGAAATACTGGGAAGCTTTTTTGGATATGATGGCTGCAAACCGCTTCAATTCTCTTTCACTATGGAACCTTCATCCGTTCGTTTTTATGATCAAGCCGAAGAACTTTCAGGAGGCGAGCCCATTTAGTGATGAAGAAATGGAGGAATGGCAACATCTTCACAGGGAAATCTTTCGTATGGCCGACGAACGGGCGATTGATACATATATTATTCCGTTTAACATCTTTGTAAGTCCTGAATTTTCCGAAGCTCATAATGTAGCGCAAGAAAACGTATATCCGAATTATTACGTGCCGGGAGACACTTCCGAAATTGTGAAGCGCTATATGCGGGAAAGTATAACCCAGGTATTCCAGGAATATCCTACGCTCACAGGAATTGGCCTTACCCTTGGGGAAGGAATGGCTGAAATGACACCCCACCAACGCGAAGACTGGATCTATGAAACTTATATAGAAGGTATGCGCCAGGTGGGCCGGGATTTAAAACTTGTTCATCGTATTCCCTTTTCAAGCACTTCAGAATCTTTGGGTAAAACCAGTGTAGAGTTAGAACAATTGACCCGTAATGCTATAGAAAGAGAAGCAAAGCTGGATTTTATAGAGGGTCCTATCTGGGCAGATTTAAAATACAACTGGTCTCATGCACATTCTACTCCGCAACTGGTAAAAGTCCATGGAGGAGAGATGTTTGATACTTTTTATAATCCCGAACCCGAAGGATATAAAGTAACCTATACAGCCCGCAATGAAGATTTTTTTGCCCTTCGCTGGGGAGTACCGGATTTTATACGGGAGCATATCGCCCTAAACAGCCAAAGTTATGTGGGAGGTTATTTTATAGGTTCTGAAACCTATATTCCTGCTAAAGATTATTTTACTGCCATAGATGCGCCCGTTGACTGGAATTATGCTTTTGAACGCCAGTGGTTGTTCTATAAGCTGTGGGGAAGGCTGCTTTATAATCCCGACACTTCAGATGATATATTTCAGGCAGAATTTAATGAACGTTATGGTAGTAAGGGAGACAACCTGCTGGAGGCTTACGCCCTTGCTTCCTCTACACAGCTGCGCCTTGCATCCCTCTACGATTCGAGATGGGACTTTACACTTTATGGAGAAGGTTTTATGGCTCTTATTGGAGATTTTACGCAATACATTTCTGTAGACCAGTTAATTGACCATCCTACTTTAGATCCCGATTATGTATCTGTTAAGGATTTTGTGGAAAAAAAATTATCCAGGGGTTCATTTGAAAAAGATCAGATCACTCCACCGGTTTTAACTCATATGCTGGAGGAAGATGCCCAAAGAGCTTTAGGTTTGGTGGAAGATATTGACACAAAAAATGATGCATCTTTAATGTATGAAGTGGCAGATATAAAGGCCTGGTCATACCTGGGATTACATCTTGCTGAAAAACTAAAAGGTGCCGTAACGCTTCAAACCTACCGAATTAAAGGCGGAGAGGAAAATAAAGAGGATGCTGTGGATCATCTGGAAAAAGCATTGGATTATTGGGATGAGGTAATTGAAATCACCCGCCCAATTTACAGGGACATGCCCTTAACACATTACAACGGAAGCAGTCATAACAGGAATGATAATAATCTTTTTCACTGGGCGCTTATAAGACCGGAAGTTGCTCAAGACGTTGAAATTGCAAAAGATGCGATCTATTCCAGGTAAAGGACAATTCGTGAATTAGTAGCCAAAATGAATAAAATTGATCACAACTAATTACTGCATTTTATAACCTGAAGAGGATAAAAAGTCTTGTTTATAGTGCTTTTCTGGCCGGAAAAACAGCCTTTGTGGTCTGTATATTCCGGTGTAAATTGTAAAAATCATGCGGCCAGTGAACATCCTGCAGTATGGGCAGATTTTAGTTTGTAGGTAATTTTATCGAACCGCCGTCTACGAGACCCTTTCGTTCGGTGGTGTGAGAGGCACACGCCGTCAGTTTATGGCGGAGCCATCCACTCGAATGGGGTGCTTTTCTTCTATCTGCAATTTTTGTTTTTCCACATCAGAGTAAACCAACGTTATGGTTTTCAAAAGTTGAATTTAGTGATTTCTGCTTAAATTTTTTTTAGTTTCCTGCATTTCGTTTTGGTGCAATGTTTTTTTCAGATTTGATTTAATGGGGAAACACAAAGCCTTGGGTTTGTGCTCAAATAGCAAAAATAAATCGGTTTTGTTTCGCCATATTTTTTCCGTCAGAGTTGATTTTCACGTTGTTTTTCCGTTTCTGTTTATATTCCGGTATATTTTTCAGGTGTCCTTTTAGATAGAAAAAAATCCGATGATCTAATTTTCAGATTGATTGTTCAATTCCTTCGCAACTTTTTTCAGTATTCCAATCCGCTGAAGTTTCTGACTTGCTTCATTTTTCTTAAATACGCCAAAACGTGTTTAACATAGTGAGGTTAAAAAGCACTTTGTTTCGGATAAAAACAAGCTGAATTTTAAAATTTAATAGTTAAGAGATATGGTCATTTGCAGATGTCTATAATACTCCCCAAATATAGGACAGGAAATTAAGTTGTAAATTAAACCCTGTCATTATGAAAACACCAAGAAGAAAATTCAGTGCCTCTTTCAAGGCTAAAGTAGCTATTGAAGCGATCAAAGAGC
>Ga0307486_1001352_pt1 | contig 19147 bp, 18 predicted proteins | sample CBIW02metaG_FD_203663 | JGI IMG/M metagenome (GOLD analysis project Ga0307486, IMG submission 203663) | Sea-ice brine microbial communities from Beaufort Sea near Barrow, Alaska, United States - CBIW 0.2 | ecosystem: Environmental > Aquatic > Marine > Coastal | place: USA: Alaska | collected...
GTCACCGTGCCGGACTGGGCCCGGAGCTCTTGTGTCTCGGGCCGGGGGCGACCGAGTTCGCCGCTTCGAAGCCCGCGGATGCGGCCGTGGAGTCTTGGTACACATGGGCGCGCTGCGTACCTGTGGTAGTACTGGCAGCGCTACAGCGTAGGCCGGGTGTCATGCCAGTTATGCGGCTCTTCACAGTTGAGTGTGGGATCATAGTTTGAGGCCTCCTGCGATGAGGAGCATTCGGAGCCGGTAGTTGTCGAGGTTGCGGAAGCCGCGGGCGACTCTGCGGTGCAGCTCGATGAGCCCATTGACGGCCTCGGTGCCGCCGTTGTTTGCGCCGTGGGTGTCGAAGTAGCCCAGGAACGCTTCACGCCATTGACGCAGGGTCCGTCCAAGTCTCGCGACTTCGGGGATCGGGCAGGTGTGAAACGTGTCGAGGATCTTCTCAGCAATGGCCCGTCCGGCAGTGTTGGTGGGTTGGTGGTAGACGGATCGGATCTGTTGGGAGCATTGCCAAGCCACTTCAACGGCGATATGTCGCTCATCCGCCTGCCAAGCGGTGGTGAGTCGTTGTTGTTGACGCTCAGTCAGTTTCTCCTGTCCGGCTCGCAGGATGTTTCTGATCCTGAACAGCGGGTCGTCCCTCCGTCCGCGGTATGCGTGGATGTCAGTTTGAACCCGCCGGCGCACGTCGTCCACCACCTTGGTAGCAAGCTTGACGACTGGGGGCACCTCCCGCTTGCGGGGGAGGAAGGCGTCCAGGACGGCGACGGCGTCTTCGAGTTCGTCGTCGATAGCGTTTTTGTAGCCGTGGAACGGATCCAACGTCGCGATTTCGACACCGGACGTGAAGGCTGTGCCACGTGCTTTCAACCAGTCTGCATAGGCCTTCCCGGAGCGTCCGGGAACCAAGTCAAGGAGGCGTGCGTGAACGTTTCCGCGGCTGTCACGGGTCAAATCAACCATCCCCGTCAGCTCCTTCGGACCCCGCCCGCCCAAGTGAGGTGGTTTCGCCCAGACGTGGTGCAAGACGTGTTCATCCACCCCCAACGTGCTGACCCCAGTGAAGCGGGTTGGGTCCCTATCCGCCGCTTCCAACAGGGGCCGAATTGACTCCCACACCGTCCTCCAGCTCGTTCCGAGTTGTCATCGTAGTCCGTTGATGGAGGCATGTTCACGACGCAGCTGGCTGATCGCCCAGTAACAGGCCCGCACCGTCATTTTGGAACGCGGTCTTACGATCTGGGCGTCTTGCTCCACGAACGACCGCACCTCGCACCCCTGGTCCGGGCAAACCCACCGGCGTTTGCGCCAGATGATCGTCACCGGGCAACCGAAGGCTGGTGCATCAACCAGGCGGACGTCGATCCGGCCGTGACCGTGAGCGACCACCCCGCACTCGGGGCAGCCCACCAGGTCGGATTCGGACTCCACCATCACGGTCAGTGCACCGCCGTTGTCGTGACGGTCGACACCGATGACATGCAAGCCGTCGAGGCCGAAAAGAAGATCGCAACGGGCACAAAAATGGGCGCCATCGGGGCAGCACAAAGTAGGATCGGACATCGTCGAGGTCCTCGCAATCAGGAGAGGTAGAAGTCCTCTGATTCTCGGGGACCTCGACCCCCTCAACCCTCAACCCCACCCCGGCGAGTCGCCCTCACCCCACACTCATCTGTGAAGAGCCAGTTATGCCCCCTGTCGCAATCACATAAGCCAAGGGGGGTGCCTGCAACCTCCCTTGCAGCCAAGCGCGATTGTCTACACTTTTGCGGTGCACCGCCGCGGCGTTTGTGGCAGACCCGCAAACTTCACGTAAAATCGTTGAGCGGCCAGACTGGGTCGAGATGTGTAGCGGGTCGCTCCAGGTTCTCCATCAATGAGCGGAGCCGCGGCCATGATCGATGATGGTGTACGGAGATGCCCAGCGGCGTGCCATCATCGGCATGAGCACGTGCGAACAGGCGACGCAGTCGGGGCACGTGGCCTTACAGCGCGATGTGACGTATCCGCAGAGCGGACGTTAAGAAGGAGGAGATGTGGCACGAGCAGGCCAACGCAGTTCCGGTGGCGCGCGCACTAAGCGCAGCGGTCAGCAGCGCCGTTCCGCACGTCCGGCTCCCAAGGGGATTATCTCGGTACTCGCTGAGCTCGCCAAAGAGATCGACCGGGCTGTGCAGCGGCCGCCCACGCGCGCTGCGATGCGCACTAAGTTCCAGGTAGTCGCGCTACTCGTGCGCGAGGAGCGGACTCGGGTCTTGGCCTACGATGCTCCGACCGAGTCGCAACGTACCAAGAAGCTCGAGCGGCTGGACGGAGTGGCGACCATCCTGGCCAAGACCGCCGTCCGCGACACGTCACTGCTCCAATTGCTGGCCGAGGACGCACGGATCTCCGACTCTGCACGTGCCTTAAAGGCGACTGTGATGCAGGCCGGTGGGCTGGAGCCGCCCCCGGAGCCCGAACCAGAGCAGGTGGCCCCCGCCGTGCCGGTGGCTAGCACCAAAATCCAGGTAGCACCCCAGTCGGTGATTTCGCGTCAGCTCGCCAACCCGTTCCTGGCTCCCGATTTTGAGGCCGCTGCGGCGCGGAACGCCTCGCACGCCCGACGATTGGCTGGCTGGGAACTGCTCGAGCCACTGTTCAAGTCCTTCGAGCAGGGCGGCACCGGCGCGCCCGCCTGTATGCCCTTGCCCCCGGCTCGTCCGGTGCCCACTCCCGCCGGCCGGGAGTTGATGCCTCACCAGGCCATGGTCGTAGCTGCTGCCGCTGACGGTCATCGTACGTTCTTGCTCGCCGACGAACCCGGCCTCGGCAAGACGGCGCAGGCGCTCCTCGCTGCCCAGGCGGCCAAAGCCTTCCCACTGCTAGTGGTGGCACCCAACGTAGTGAAGACCAACTGGGAGAACGAGGTCCGACTATGGACCCCTCAGCGTCAGTCCACGGTGGTCCATGGCGACGGCGATCGCGTTGACGGGTTCGCGGACATCGTGATCGTGAACTACGAACTGCTGGACCGCCACGTTGGTTGGCTCGGTGACCTCGGGTTCCGCGGCATGGTCGTCGACGAGGCGCACTTCATCAAGAACAAGAGCTCTCAGCGCTCGCAGCACATTCTTGCGCTCTCGGACCGGATTCGAGCTCGCTCTCCTCGGCCGCTACTGATGGCCCTCACTGGCACCCCCCTGATCAACGACATCGAGGACTTCCGCGCAATCTGGCAGTTCCTCGGGTGGATCGATGATGAGAGGCCTATAGGCCCGCTGATGGCGTCCCTCGAGGAGACAGGACGCACTCCGGTCGACCCAGGGTTCTACGCGTCCGCGCGGGCAAGTGTGATCGACATGGGCATCGTGCGGCGCCGCAAAGTCGACGTGGTCGCTGACATTCCGGCACGCCGCGTGGCAGACCTGCCGGTCGAGCTCGACGGCGCGGTCGGTCGCTCAATCCTCGCCGCCGAGGCAGCGCTCGCCAGCAGGCTTGTCGGCCGTTACCGGTCCGCTATGGACGCACGCTCCAGGGACAACACCGAGGACGAAATCGACCTGGAGCTCGTTCGCCGGATTGCCGCGTCGGAACTCAAGGAGTCGAGCTCAAGCAGTAGCGCGGAGAACGTATTTACGATGGTCCGCCGGATCGGACAGGCCAAGGCCGGGCTGGCTGCCGACTTTGCAGCGCAGCTATCCCACAACGTTGGCAAGGTGGTGTTCTTCGCCAAACACATCGACGTGATGGACAGGGCCGAGAAGACGTTCGCCGAGCGCGGCATCCGCTACGCCTCGATCCGCGGCGACCAGACACCCAAGGTGCGTGCGAAGAACATCGCCGCGTTCGTGGACGAACCAGAGGTGTCCATAGTGGTGTGTTCCCTCACGGCCGCGGGCGTGGGGCTGAACCTTCAGGTTGCCTCCAACCTGGTGCTAGCCGAACTGTCCTGGACTGACGCCGAGCAGACCCAAGCCATCGACCGGATCCACCGCATCGGCCAGGACGAGCCGGTTACCGCGTGGCGGATCATCGCCGCGCACACCATCGACTCCAAGATCGCGGAACTAATCGACAGCAAGTCGGGTCTGGCCGCCCGGGCGCTGGATGGGGCGCCGGAAGAGGACGAATCTTCGTCTACGAGCGTGCAGCTCGACGCGCTGGTCGGACTTCTCTCCGACGCGCTGGTCGCCGAGGGCCTCGACTAAGGCCAGCCGCCGATGCTCCCGGCACCTGGCATTAGGGCGGATGAGTTGGCCGATACGCCGGGTTTTGTCGCCTCGGAGACAATGAGCGCTATCCGAGGTCATCTGCCGATATAATCCCTAATAGATACGGCTACGGGGGCCCATGAAGCGCCCTTGAGCGATCGGGGTGTTGCGAAGTTTCTGCGAAGTGTCATTGATCATGTGTGACAGTGGGCACCTCAGTTTGATCCACGTCTCCAAGTTGCACAACTGCTACTCCACGCCTGACTAGTGGCCACCCTGGCACTTCATGTCGAAATTACCCGAGGACGAGCGCAGTGAGCACTCAAAAAGCGTTGTTGATACCGAAGAGCCAGGCGCGTTTTGTCGGTTGTTCGCCTACATTGGCAATGGACGCTAGTTGAACAAAGTACGCCGCGTACTTTAGCAATTGCTAGGTTGTACTGCCACTTTTCGTGAGTATGCCCTGGGGAATAGCAAACTCTGCGCGGACTCCAAGTCAGATGTGTGCGCCATTATTGTGAGGTGACCCTGCTCAACTATCCGAAGACCAGCAAGTCGCAGCGCGACAGCGACCACTTGGAGTCGTCGTGCCCGCTGATTATTGAGCGCCCGGGAATCACGATGAAGGACCTTGCTCGCAGGGTTAGCACGGGTCCGACCGACCTGCGCCGTGTCCTAGGGCCAACTCTTGCGGGGCTTACTCGGCACGAGCCCCGCATCGACGCACGGAAGCGCAAGAAGGCCCGTTCTTGGACGGACAAACAGTTGATTGAAGCGCTTCGCGAAGCAAACTTCGTACTTGCAGGCAACGTCCGTGAAGTTAACTATCGCCGCCTTGCGACGCGTCCGGGGTCTGACGCGCCATCTAGCCAGACAGTTATTCGCCGCTTCGGGACCTGGAACAACGCTCTGGAAGAGGCTGGGCTCCAAGCAATGGAAGCGCCACACGAATACAACAAGTGGACTGCGGAGCAGTGCGCTGATGCGGTAGCCGAATTCATCCTCGACACTAGGAGCACGTCCGGCAGTGCGTACCGGGATTGGACACTCCGGCGTGACGGCTTTCCGTCGTCTGCGACCATCGAGAAGGTGTCGCTCTGGCACGAAGTGGTCAACAAGGCGCTTCTGCTTATGAACGATGAGGACCGCCAGCCCTTGTATGTGGATCTGGTCGGCACTGCGCGGCTCGAGAGGCTTCAACAAATGCAGGCGTCGCGACTCACGCCCAAGTAATACACGGGCGACTAGTCACAAAAACATGAACCTGAGACCGTTTTCTCGGTGTTGCAACGTGCACAGTTTTCGGAGTCCTGCGGTTGCGTCGTAACGCTATCGCAGGCCAATGAGCGCGCTGTTTGGCGATCTGCTCGCTGACGGCCGTTCGAGATGCCTTGTCTTGCGACTCGTTTGCGGAGATCACGCATTGGTGCGCGGTACACCGTCCCCGTTGCGTCCGTATCATTCAACGGCGGGTGAAGATGCCTGAGCACCGCGGACTCCACTGCTCGTGGTTCCAAACACTCCACCCAGGTGAGCCGAAGGTGGCGAAGCATCCAAGCGGTGAGAATCTGCTCCCCGTGCGTGTCGAGACCAAACTTGGAGGAAACGCTCTCGTCGCTCACGATGACGTGCGGCCCAAGTCCGAGAGCCGCAGACAATACCGCGACGAGCGACCGACGGAGCGCTGAACCGCGTGTTCTGGCAAGGTGGTGTTTCTCGATCCTCTGATCCAGGACTTCGTGCTTTGCGATGCCTATGTAAAGCGGAGAAGCGCCTCCTACGGGAGGGAAACCCGCTGGCCATGGGAGTTCGCGCACACCCCACCATGCGTAGATTCCCGTGGAGTGAACACCAGAAATGCCCTCTGCCCCCACTGGAAGTGCCGATAACAACGCACCTTCGCCTTGGGCAACTACATCGGCGTCCACGCGGTACTAATCCTGCGCCGCTTCGAGTTCTGCGCGATCGGCCACGTTTTCCCAGCCACCCACTTGGTCTTCGTCCTCGTGCTCGTGTAGCCCTAGGTAGTCGAAGCTCGCGTGCTCGAAGAGCCGGAACTGCCAGATGGCAGGGTCCATCACTTCAGAGTTGAACACCCCAGCATCGGACAACGCGTCGAAGTCCTTCAATGTAAGGCCTGTTGCTCGCTCGAATAACGTGAGATCGAGTGTCCTGATGACGTCAACGAGGGCTTCTTCACGATGATCCGTGAGGTACATGAATACCGGGACGGCTTGGAGGAACTTGAGCAGTTTCTTGCGTAGCGTCTGAACCTGCTCGCGCTTGGCACTGCGTGCCGCCTTGGTCTCGTCGTCCTCCGGCTCGCCCTTCTCCTTGGCCGCCTTCTTGCCCACACGGACCTGCTTCGACTTGGCGAGCAACTTGCCCGCGTCCTCACGCAAATTGCGGAAGTCCTCCATCTGCTGCAAACGTTCGAGCAGGTCCTCGTTGGCGAGCAATTTCTCGAGCACCCCTTCGGACAGGTCGATGAGACGCGGGCTTCCCCAGCGCCTTACGGACCACCGCGCTGGGGCCGAGCCTGAAACGGTGAAGTAGGCAAGACGATTCCCTCACCGGGAGCCCATGCCGCGGGTCTACCATCCACGGCACCGGTTACGTAGTCGACCACCTCCCCTGCAAACCGCATCAGATTCATCAACTGTGGAAACAGCGGGTCAGGTTTCGACACTCCCTCAGCCACGGCCACCAGCGCGAACGAGCGGTCGGCCGAGCCCACAGTCACATCCTGGACACCGTAAGGAAGGTGCACACGCACCAATACGTCACCGTCGCGCACGACGCCAACCGTCACGTGCAGAGAGCGATCGACCTCGTCAGGCGTCTTGGACCGCTCCCACTGCTCGGCGAGATTCCGAGCCATCGTCATCGTGACACCTCCGAGCAGCGTCGACCCGGCAGCGAAGTTGGTGCCCCACTCGACGCGCATCGGCTCGTGATGCTTGTCGCCATCCCACGTCTGCTTGAGGAACGTCAGCGGATGTGCCGCAGGCAAGAACGTCTCCTTCGCCGCCCACGGCTGCACCCGAGACAATCACGCGCGTACCTCGTCGCTCAGTTCAGACAGCCGTGCGCGCGAGGCTCCCGGCCAGTCTTCCTCCTCCTCGGTGATCGGAAATGAGGCACGCGTGCGCGCTTTCGTATCACCACCGGCGTCAGCAACGAGTGCGACCACCATATTGTCCAACGCCGCGCGAACTTCTCCCAGACAGGCCTTTGCGGGTTCGGTAAGTGACTGATCCACCGGCTCAGGGACGAGAGCCACCAGGTCGGCTTCGAGCGTCAATGCCGACAGCCTCGCGTCTACTGAGATCGGGTGCTGACGAATCCAGGCTTGCCAGTCACGCTCAAGTCGTCGATAGTGGCGCATCGCCGCGCCCAAACGTTCGTGCGCCACGGCCGCCGCCACGATACGCCGCTTCCCGCCGCCGCTCACACTGATCGCCATGCCGTCCATTGTCTCGCAACACGCATCGCGAGAAGCGACCGCACCCACACAGTGGGTCGCTAGCGGCACCGACGTACCGGGCCGGGTTGGTTTGCCGCGCCCGGTCGCGCGATTAGCCCTGTGCGGGGCGGCACCGCGCGGTGTCGTGGCGCAGAACTCGCATGTGCGGGCGGTAAGGCGACCCCTTTGCAAGCGAATCGTTCAGAGGCGGAATGAGTTCGCCGACGATTTCACGTTCGAGAGGTCCAGGGTCTGGGTGTTCGACCCATGACAGCGAGAGACGCTCGAGCATCCAAGTCGTGAGTTCAAGTTCGCCGGCCGATGTCATGCGGTACTTAGATGGGCAGCTCTGGCTGCCCGAAGTGACGTGAGGCCGGAGATCCAGTTCGTCCAGGAGCAGAGCCGTAAGGCTTCGTCGAAGCGTGGAACCCCGAGTGCGTGAGAGATGACATTCGACGATGCGCTCCGAGAGCGTCTCACTCTCGGCGATCCCGACGGACAGCGGTATGCATGATGCTAGACAACGAGACTCGGCAACGGCAGCGAGCGGAGACAGGGGGCCTGCCGCGGAATCATCGCGCGGTGCTAAAGCGTGGACTTCCCCGTCGATCAATCGCCACGCCGGAGATTTCGTCGCCCCAATGGCACAATCGCCTCACGGGCGGATGGGTGCTCGGCGTCGCGGCAGCGGTGCTCTCGGGTGTGGTAGTTGTGCTAGTCACCTCAATCGCGAGGCGGCTGATACACGCGCGCGGCGTTAGGCGTCAGCAACGGCGGCGACCTCAGGCGAGAGTGGATCGTTCTGGTCTCAGCGTGCACCTCAAGATGGTTTGGCTGATGCAGTTCGAGGCAGTTGACGCGCGCCTCACTCCGATGCGACCAGTGAGGCAAACCTCGTCGGGAGGGTCATTGCGCGGAGTGCTGACGCGGGGAGACTCGATTGAGGCCGTGTTCCGATGGGACGACTCAAACAAATCCGCCACGGCCACACTCACGTGGCGCGAGCAAGGGTCACTCAAGGATCGCAGCGAGACGCTAGACCTGGCGAAATTGGCCAAGCCGACGTAGGTCGTCATGTGGGCCCGACGCCCTCTCGCGCAAGCAGTGGCATCTCCTGACTCACGCCAGGCCGGTAATGAAGCACGCAACGCTCGAGTAGCCCATCCCGCACCGTGATCGTCGCTAGCGTCACCGACAAGCCGGGCATGCCGCCAGGATGCAGCATCGCGTGACTCCACCCGTTGCCCCAGTCGGGAGTCCAGTACTGGTCTTTCGCGCTCGCAGTGACTTTGTCGCCCAGGTCGCCGAGCACTGCTGACTGAAAGAGCGCAACGAGCGCAGCGTTCACCGTTTCGCGGCTTGCGCGAGATCCGATGATCGCGAGGATCTGACCTTGACTCAGGTGCGGGTACCTGGGCGCAAGGTATGGCCTCAAGTCAGAAACGTGGAAGACCCAGCGCTTCAACTCTCTCTTCTTTGCCACGGTGCACCGCCCGACTTCCAAAGCGCGCCATGCGGTGGCGCGGGCCATCGGCCCCCAACTGTGTGCTGCCGAGTCCCGACGCGCCACACAGGATAAGTTAAGCGGTCATCAACTGCTTGTCATCGTCCTGACTCGGAATCGCGTACCCGATCGATTCCCAATCTGGTGTGGCGCCCCCACTGGCGTGGAGCGCGGTGCGAGCGATTGCGAACACTTTGGCTGCCGCGTCGTCCAACGACGAAGCATCGACAGTTAGGCAGAACGTAATATCCTGCTTCGCTGAGTCTCCGGCAAGATCCGCATCGATCGCACCGTGGCATTCGAGCAGGCGATCTGCGATGTCGTCGAGCGTGACATCGAACTGCTCGGGCGTCTGGCCCACCGCATGCGCGGTGAATTCAATGTAAAAGTTCGTCACGAGTCGTCCACCTCTCCCTTCGAACAATCTAGTCTCTTAATGAACCTTCGCAGGTTTCTCAAGTACGTGGGCGACGAGGGTGTCAAGTGCACCATCTTGGTGTGGACACCGCACGGGCAACGACCCTTGAAATACTTGTTCTTAGTGAACGTCCATCCTTCGGCTTCTAGTTCCCGCATGTACGCCTCAATCTCCTTGACGGAATGGCGGGGACGAGGCGACATGAGTTGTAAGTGTGGCACAGATCCACACCTTGCGCCTAGCACGAAGTGATGAGTTCCACGGACTTGCGAGGGGGCGAATTGCCTTGAGCGTGCAACGCCGCGCGTGCTTGGCGTCCTCGCCTCCTTGCGAGGCGGTTCAGTCCTGAGACGTGATGGCCGGCGGTACGTACGGCTCCGAAAAGCGTGTGGAGGTCCGATCGGGCTTGGCTCCGGCGGTCAAAGTACCTGCATCAATAGCGCTCGGCAATGCCACCGGAGGCTCTGGTGACTGGACCGAGGCGACCGCCTGCGGCTGTGTCTGGTCATCGGACATGATTAACCTCCGTTAGGCGTGTCGCCAGTCATCACTGCCAGCGCCAACATGACCCAGGATACGACCATCACCAGGAAACCGGCGGTGATAAAGCGCGCCTTGAGTCGGGCGTCCGAAACGCGCCGCTCGACTGTTGCAGAGAGGTCAGCCACCAACCGGTACAAGATCGAGTATGTGTCCGCCCGCACGTAGGCCTTGACTGTCGACGAATCGTAGATCGGGGCCGGACTCTTCCATAACCAGAGTGCAGCGACGCCTAGGATTGCGGCCACGATCGCGAGCAGGGTGCCGATGGCGGCAACCGTCCCGTGCGGTGAGGCCCACAGTCCGAGCGACGCCCCCGCTGCGGCGACGAGGACAAGCGCCCGGGTAACGAGAAGGCTCTGTTGGCTTAGGTTCTCCGCAAGTTCACGCTCGAGTTCCGCACGCAAAATCACCAACTGCTCCGATGGCAGTGGACTGCCGGGATCCGGAGCGCCGTGTCCTCGTGATTCTTCGGTACGACTCATGGTGGTTCCTGCCTCCCGATGATGTCTACTCAACGGCGCCCCGATCAGCGCGCCTCTGTTACTTGGACTACGCCGACGAAGTTGCGGCCCCCACTGCCACATAGAGCATCTCCCCCACGGCCGCGATGATGCGGTGTTGGGTCACACCCTCGGCTTGCATGTGCTCGGCGAATTTGGCGTGGACAATTTCGTTCTCGAGCACGGCCTCCAGCACGGAGGACTGGAGGTCCGGGGAGTCGATGAACTGGTCGCGCGTGTTCGAGGCGGCCTGCTCACGTAGGGCTTCGTTCTCGAGCAAGACGCGCAACAACATCTCGACGACGCTCCGACTCTGACCGTCGCTGAAGTCGTCGCCGAAGAGGTCGTTGATGGCGTTGATGACGTCTTGCATGGCGACCATGACCGGGTCGCGCGATTGGCCCGAACCGGCCCCGGTGAAACCCTTCAGTCCCGGAGTGTCACCCTGCAGTGAGATGTCGACGCTGTCGCGCTTGTGGTGCGTCATGACGGTGAGTTCGAGTCCGGACAGGTCGATGGACTCCGTCTCCGATTCGTCGGTGATGAAGCGTGCGAGGAGCCGCAGGAAGATGGCCCGCTTTTCGAGGTCGCCGTCTGCGTAGTCGATGATCTGACTCATGAAGTCGTAGACCCGCACGTAGGTGCCGACGTCCTTGCGGAACACGTCCGAGCGTTCAATCTCGATCCTGTTGCCGCCCGCAATCGCGGCCGTCCGGCGTCGGTGGAACTCGTCTACCGCGGGCTTGACGGCGCCGGCGAGAGCGTTGTTGCCTCCACGGTTCAGCCACGCGTTCGCCGCCTGGTCGACCTGCGCCGTGGTGAAGATGCCGGCCTGGTCGAGTTTGGCAGACAGGTCGTGGACAAGGTTGGGATCGGTCGGCACGTCGAGCACCGCATCGAGATAGTAAGGCTCGAACGCGGCCTGGATCTCTTCGGGCTTGTTGATGAAGTCGAGGACAAACGTGCGGTCTTTGGACTCGCCCGACGGGGTGCGGTAAGTGCGGTTCAGGCGCGACAAGGTCTGCACCGCAGTCACGCCGGCCAGGCGCTTGTTGACGTACATAGCGCTGAGCAGCGGCTGATCGAAGCCGGTTTGGAACTTGTTAGCGACGATCATGACCCGGTAGGTCGGGCCGGAGAACGCGTCGGCAAGGTCGTTGCCGATAGCGGAAGGGTTCATGGACGTCTCGGTGAACGGGCCGCCGAGCGTTTCGTCGTCGTGCACTGATCCCGAGAACGCCACCAGGGTGTGCAGGCCGTACCCGCGGCGCTTGATGTATGCGTCCATCTCGGCCTTGAACCGCACGGCCTCGATCCGCGAGCCCGTGACGACCATGGCTTTGGCGTGACCGTCTAGCAGGTGAGCCACTCGGGTGCGGAAGTGTTCGACGATGATCGCGACCTTCTGGCCGATGTTCGTCGGATGGAGTTTCACCCACGTCAACACAGCCTTGGTGGCGTCGGACTTGTCGACCAAGCCCAGTTCCTCGGCATCTTGGGCGACTTTGTAGGCGACCTCATATGTCTGGTAGCCGCGCAGCACATCGAGGATGAAGCCTTCCTCAATGGCCTGCTTCATCGTGTACAGGCTGAAGGGCACGCGTCCGTCATCAGGAGTGGGCGTGCCGAACAGTTCGAGGGTCTTGCCCTTCGGGGTTGCGGTGAACGCCAGGAACGACACGTTGGGAGTATTCGCCTTTGCCGATGCGAGCGACGCGAACACGTCCTGCGCCTCGAACTCATCCGTCTCCGCGTCAGGATCGGCCTCGTGCTCGATGCCAGCCTTGGACAGCAGTTGGCGCAGCGTCGCGGCGGTGTTCCCAGATTGCGATGAGTGCGCCTCGTCGGCGATCACGGCAAAGTTCTTCGCAGCGAATGACGTGTCGTCCGCGATGACGTCCATGACTCGTGGGAACGTCTGCATGGTCACCACGACGATGTGCTTGGGAGAGGCCAGCGCGTCAACAAGAGCCTTCGACTTTGAGCCGGACTCGCGGACCTGCTTGTCGTCAATCGTGACTACTGGGGAGTCCGCGTCCTTGTCACCCCGGTACGACGGGTCGATCTGTCGCACTGCGGCCTGCAACTGTGAGTCCAGCACGGTGCGGTCGGTCACGACGATGACCTTGTCGAAGACCTTCGCGTTGTCGGCATCGTGCAACCGAGCCAACTGGTGTGCCGTCCACGCGATCGTGTTGGTCTTGCCCGACCCGGCCGAGTGTTGGATGAGATACCGCTGCCCGGGTCCATGGGTTCGGACATGGTCGACGATGTGGGTCACGGCGTCCCATTGGTGAAAGCGCGGGAACAGCAGCGTCTGACGGGTCGACTTCTTGCCCGTGATCGGGTCGTGGTCGGTACGGGTCTCCAGGTGACAGAACTTGCCCAGGATGTCCAAGAACGCGGAACGCTCCAACACATCGGTCCACAAATACGCGGTCGCCGACGTGCCCGGAATCGGAGGGTTACCCTTGCCATCGTCCAGGCCCCGGTTGAACGGCAGGAAGTACGTCGACGGGCCGGCCAACTTGGTAGTCATGTAGACCTCGTCGTTGGACACCGCGAAGTGCACGAGAGCACGCGTTCCAAACCCGAACAGCGGCTGCACGTGGCCGCCCTTGTCCTTCGGCAACCGCATCTTGTACTGCTTGACCGCGTCCCCGACTGACTGCGTGAAGTCCGTCTTCAACTCCGCCGTCGCCACCGGCAAACCGTTGACAAAGAACACCAGATCCACCGACCGGGTATCGCCCGGCACGGCAGAGAAATGCACCTGCCTCATCACGCGCACCCGCACATCCTCATGCAGCGCTATCAGATCAGCGTTCAAGCCGTTGGCGGGACGGAACTGACACATCTTGAACGACGCCGACACGGCCTTGAGGGGATTGCGCAACACGTTCAGCGTTCCGCCACCATGCTCCAGCGGCGTATCCAACACCTTCACGACCCGGTCCAACAGGCCCGCCACCTGGCTGTCGTACGCGGGGGTATCGGGTTCGGCTGGGACAGCCTTCGCCCACTCTTTAGGCCGCGTCTCCTGTAACCACGAAGCCAAGTCCGCGGGGTACAGCGCACGCTTGGTGTCGTAGCCCTCATCAGTGGCGGAGTACAACCACCCATGCGCCGAGAGGTACTCACACAACTCGTCTTCGAACGCCTTCTCCTGATGCTGCGGCACTAGGCCACCCCCCTCGCCGATGCGTTGCGAACGTCGAACTGGCCAGTGACGGCCGCAGTGATGAGAGCGCTACGGCGCTCCTTTGCCAGGGCAATGTGCTCATGGGTCTTCGCGATTAGGGCGTCGATCTTGGCCACTTCGAAATCCAGATAGTCCACGATCTCGCGCTGTTCACCTACGGACGGCACCGGCATCTTCAGCGCGGCGGCAATCGGCTGATAGATCGTCTGATGCGTCGATCCTGCCTTGATGGCGTCGAACTCGGGCTTCATGGCGCGGAACGTCCACAGCAAGTACTTTGGAAGTAGTCTCGGTCCGCATATCCAGTTCCAGAAATCCTGGCTCGTCGCCATCGACGTGGGCATGATGCCTGAGAAGCCCACCGACGCTGTCCGCGAGAGCATGACAGTGTCAGCAGGCAACAGTTCAGCCGCAGAATTGGCGAGTCCAAGTTCGCTGATGCGTGACGAGGTCTCAACGGAAGCGGTAAACACCGTGCCAGATCGCAACTGCCAGACGTCAGCAAGTGTGAACCAAGGGATCGTGCAATCGACCCAGTATTCGGCGTTGCTCCGGCTGGGCGTGTGGCCCGTGCGCATCGCCGCAAAGCGGCGGATATTTGCAACGGGGATGTGCGCCGCGATCGATGGCACCCAGTTGAGTCCACTCTCTTTCACGCCTTTGTGCGGGCTCCGAAGGCCAGCAACAGCGTGCGCAATCTCACTCACCCGCCGCTCTTCCAGCAGCCCGATCATCTCGTGCTGATTCGCGATGAGACTGTCGATTTTCGCGGTGGCGTCGTCGAGGTAGTCCGCGATCGCGCGTTGCTCGACGAGCGGTGGAAGCGGCATGACGTGTCCGGCAAGATTCGTCTGGGTCATGCTTGGTAGGGCCGTCGAGGTCGTGTAGTACCAGTACGGAATCGTTGTGGCGTAGTAGTAAAGAAAGCGGCCAGCAACGTTGTCCCGCAACCGCGTGTAATACATCGTGTCTACGGTCCAGAAACGCTCGTTGACGTGGATCGGCCTGTCGATTGTGCCCTTGCGCCCGAAGAGCACGCTCTCCCCGTCGTAGAGGAACTCGCCCGCGCGACGGAAGACCCCACCGGAGCCATACACCGGATACCCACCCTCGGCGACCTCAACTGACTTGTAATCGGCACCGTTCTCGATCTGCATCACGCGCCGCATCTGGACCTTCTGCCAGGAGTCTGGGAGCACCGGAAGCATCGCTCCGGCGATACTCACGATTCCACCTCCCGCAGCATGTCCATGATCTCGGCGGCGACCCTTTCGAGGTCGGCGTCGATCTCGTCGAGCGGGCGTGGCGGCACGTACGTGTAGAAGTGGCGGGTGAACGGAATCTCGTAGCCGACCTTGGTCTTGGAGTGGTCTACCCACGCGCCCTCGACGTGTGGCAGAACCTCGGCCTCCATGTAGTCATCGATCACGGCCTTGCGGGTGCCGTTGGCGTCAGCATGCTTGTCGGTGTCGTTCCACGCGAACGGGATGTTCTCGGTGTCGCGCGTCTTCGTGTCGGGCTCAATGTTGCCCTTCTTGTCACGACAGATCGCACCGTCCGCGTCCCGCTCCCCCAGCAGGTCGCACAGCGACTTCACCTGTGCGGCGGAGAACTTGACGCTGCGTGCCTTCGCCTCGCGCGTGACGTCGGCGATGAACTCGTCACGCGACGTGTAGCGCTGGCCCTTGACCGCCAGGAGCGACTGAGTCAAAGCGTCCCGGTCGAACCCCTTGAACTTCTTGTCGGCCACCACGGTTTCGACCTGCTCGTCCGTCACCTCGAACGCGAGGCGCAGCGGCCGTTCCACCGTGATCGTCCAATAGCCGAAGTCTTCATTGTCGAACACCTTTGAGATGTCAGACTCGGCGAAGTCGGCGTATGCGGACAGGATCGTCTTGCGGTCGTCGTCAGTGATCTCGACTCGTTTGGACCCGAGGCTCTTGCGCATCTTCGAGCCGAACCCGGTGGCGTCGATCAACTGGACTTTGCCGCGTCGCTCCTCGCGCTTGGTGTTGTCCAGCACCCAGATGTAGGTCGCGATGCCGGTGTTGAAGAACATGTCGGTGGGCAAAGCGACGATCGCCTCAACCATGTCCGTCTCGAGTAGCCAGCGGCGGATCTCGGACGGCCCGGACTCCGCACCGCCGTTGAACAGTGGCGAGCCGTTGAGGATGACGCCGACCCGCCCGCCGCCGGAGCCGTCGCCGGCTGCGGGCCGCATCTTCGATACGAGGTGGCACAGGAACAGCATCTGCCCGTCGGACACGGATGGCAGGCCGTGGCCGAACCGACCGAGTGCGCCGCGCTTCGCTTCGTCCTTGACGGCCTTCTCGGACGCCTTCCAGTCCACGCCATACGGCGGGTTGGCGAGGCAGTAGTCGAAGAACCGCTCGGGGAACTGGTCGTTGGCGAGAGTGTCGCCCATCTTGATGTTGTCCGGGTCCTGGTCCTTGGCGAGCAGGTCGGACTTGCAGATGGCGTAGGACTTGTCGTTGATCTCTTGCCCGAAGAGTCTCAGCCGCGCTTTGGGGTTCTGGGCCGTGACGTGGTCCTCGGCGAGAGAGAGCATGCCTCCGGTGCCGGCCGTCGGGTCATACACGGTGCGCACGGGTGCAATCTCGTTGGCCAGTTTCGTGTCTTCAGAGATGGCTAGATCGACGACAAGTCGGACCGCATCCCTGGGCGTGAAGTGGTCTCCGGCGGTCTGGTTCGAAGCCTCAGCAAAACGCCGAATCAGGTCTTCGAACAGGTCGCCCATCTCGGAGTTGGTCACGGCATCGGGATGGAGGTCGGTTTCTGCGAACTTGCGCACGACGACGTAGAGGCGCTCTTTTTCGGCGAGCGTCTTGATGGTGTCGTCGAACTTGAAGCGGTCGAACACGTCAATGTTTGCTGAGAAGCCGTGCACGTAGTTGGACAGGTTCGCTGCGAGCGAGTCCGGGTCCTCCAGTAGCCGCGCCAACGTGAACGGCGTCGTGTTGTAGAACGACAGCCCCGTGTCCTTCTTGATGCGAACTGACCGTGCCACGTCCGTCGGCGTGGTCTCGATCACCTGCGTGATCACCTCACGGTGCGGTTCCAACGTGGCGTCGAGCCGACGAAGGATCGTGAACGGCAAGATCACGTCCCCGTACTCGTGCTGGTGGAATGGGCCGCGCAACTGGTCGGCAATGGACCACACGAAACTGCTGAGGCTACTCACAGGTACAACGCACTCCTTGGTTGAACAGGCTGACTCCTGTCGAGGCTATCGGGCTATGGGCGCGGCGGGGGTTTCGGCTCGCCTACGCACTCCGGCAACAGGCAGCCTTCCAGCACCCGCCTGACGACGTCGGGGTGAACGCGGCACGGTCGTCACACCGACCGCGCACGGTGTTGGTACCGCTGCACCCCGCGGTGGAGTCTGACTTCTCTGCCACACTCATTCAATCAGCGCGTCCACGATGCGTCCATCGTTCTGAGGGGGAATTCATGAAGACACGAATCGCGGTAGTAGCCGTCATCACCGCGGTGCTGGTGAGCGCATGTTCCACATCGGGTGGCGACACGCAGCCGTCCGCGTCCGCGACGGCCGCACCGTCCGCAGTGGCCGCCGTTGCGACACCGTCCGCCAGTGCGTCACCGTCACCGTCACCAAAGGTGGAGATGACCCTCGAGGAGGCGGGCCAGCAGTATGTCGAGATCGTCCAGCCCGTCAACGATGTAATGAGCGGCAATGCGGACGCGTGGGTCGCGGCGTACGACGCCAACGATTGGCAGACCTTGTCGGATCTGGCTGCCGCGAACCTTGTGGCAGACCGCACGTTCACCGATGCGCTCCTCGCTGCGACTTGGCCAGAATCTATCGCCCCGTACGTCGATGCGCTGGTGTCATCAACGACCCCGGAGATGGTTTGGTACTCGGCGCTTGCGAACGCTACTGACCAGGATGCATTCTGGAACGCCTTCGGTACGGGGGAGGAGTTCGACCGCGCCGCAGCACAGGAACTGCGCATCCGTTTGGGGTTGGCGAACGTCGGCGACGAGTAGACGCACGCACCGCGTCTGCCATGCCGTGGTTCACGTTCCGGTCGCCCTATACCCCTCGAGATCGCGGCCGGAGCGGACTGCTCGGTGCAGTGGGCGGCTTCTGACTCAGGCCGTCCACCATCCCGACTCCCGCCGCCTCACACCCATCGTCGTCGACGGCATCCTTGGGTCTCATCACGACGACCACGCGCGCGACCGCGCCCGCCGCGCCCTCGCACTCCCGACGGCACTGATCAAGAGCGACCCGAGGACACGGGCGCTGGCGAAGGTGAGGGTTGCAGTGCGAAAGACCGTACCGGGACCCACCGGAGCGCAATGGGACCAGCACAGGTGGCAGGAAGGCACAGAAGGCGACTAGGGCGCCTCAAAGCCGTCTTGCCTACTCAAGGCGGGCAGCGCCCCCGAAGTCGCCCACAGACCCATAGGCGGCCTTAGGTAGCATGTGTGGACCTCACGTAGCCCTGGAGTTCCGCGCTACCTGGCCGATCAAGGCCTGAGCATGGCGGAGGACGACTTGCCTGACCGGGGCACGCGCGTCCACTCCGCATGCGGACGCTGGGTCTTGTGGCAGCGGTTGATGCGCCCAGGCAGCAACGCCGTGTGAACGCAGGCGGTGTCACTCGGTGCGTCAGACAAATTCTGGAAGTTGGCGACCGTCTGAACGTATGCGGCGCCCGCGAAGGGCAGCACCCAACCTGGGCGGGGATACGCTCCCACGCCCGGCGTCAAGCGGCCACCTTTGTGCGTGCCGAAACTAGACCACCTCGCACTTGCGCGGTAAGCAAAGCCGACCGGTCACACCGGCCCAGCAGGCTTGTAATGGAACGGGAGATATCGAGAACCGCGGCTGCGCACCACCAAGTCACACGGCGGTGGGCCGCACATATCGCTCACCGAGTGGCGCGGGAGCGGTATCCAGGACTACGAACGGCCCAGACCCCGTTGAGGAGCGGCGAGCCCTGCAGGAGCACAGGGTGGGGGCAAAGGAAGGGACCGGGCGTCCCTACGTAACTGCCTAGAGTTGATGCAACTCACGCTCGAAACCCGCCGATCCGTGGAGCCGAATCTGAGGGTAAGAATCAGAGTTGACGCAACGCCAAAACGAGGCTTTTGAGCGAAATGAGAGGTGCTGCCGCAACCGCCGACCTGCTCGAGTTGGGGCAACTCCCCCGGTCAAGTCCCGTGGAGTGGATGCTCCTATTGTTGTCAAGCGGTCTTGCGGGAGCTGAGTTGGTCGAGCGCGTGGTGTGCTTGGGGTTCGAGTTTGGTGTCGCCGCGGGTCCCGATTTCGAGTCGGC
>Ga0307486_1001353_pt1 | contig 19143 bp, 17 predicted proteins | sample CBIW02metaG_FD_203663 | JGI IMG/M metagenome (GOLD analysis project Ga0307486, IMG submission 203663) | Sea-ice brine microbial communities from Beaufort Sea near Barrow, Alaska, United States - CBIW 0.2 | ecosystem: Environmental > Aquatic > Marine > Coastal | place: USA: Alaska | collected...
TCCGGCCCGCCGAACGGTTCACGACTGCGTCCGACATCAACTAGCCGTTGGCCGCGGCGTTGATCGTGATGGTGTCGAGGCCGCCGTCGGTGACGCCCCAGGCGTCAAGGATCTTGGCATACGAACCGTCATCGACCATGGACTGCAGGGCGGCCTGCACGGCCTTGGTCAGCTCGGAGTCCTTGTTGACCACGATGCCGTAGGGAGCCACGTCGAAGCTCTCGCCGGCGGCTTCGAGCTTGCCCTCGGTCTTGGAGATGGCGTACAGGGCTACCGGGGAGTCCGCGCTGAGCGCGTCCGCCTTGCCGAGGACAACGGCGTTGGTGGCCTCGTCCTGCGAGGTGTACGGCAAGACCTCGATGGCGGGCTTGCCGGCGGCGGAACAGGCCGCATTCTTGGCGGGAAGTTCGTCGGTGTCTTGCACCGTGTTCGACTGCACGGCGACGGTGAGACCGCAGGCATCGTTGGGGTCGACCGCGGTGCCGGCCGGGGCCGCCCAGAGGATTCCGGCGTTGAAGTAATTGACGAAGTCGACCTGCTTCTCGCGCTCCAGGTTGTCGGTGAACGACGACTCACCGATGTCGACGGTTCCGCCGGTGATGCTCGGGATGATGTTGTCGAAGTCGGCGATCTGGTACTTGGGCGTGAGGCCCAGCTTTCCGGCGATGGCGTTGGCGAGCTCAATGCCCCAGCCGACGGGCTTGCCGGCATCATCCTTGAATTCGTTGGGCGGGTAGGCCGCGTCCGTTCCGATCCGAAGAGTTCCCGAGCTCTTGATGTCGGCGGGCAGCAGCGCCACGGCGGCGGAATCGGGAGCGACGGTCGCAGTATCCGTTGAACCATCGGTGCTCGGCGTCGAATTGTCGACACAACCGCTGAGCAGGAGGGCGGCCGCGGCCGCGAAAGCCGGGAGTACGTATCTGGCACGCATAGGGAGTCCTTCGTTGTGATCTGGAGATGGGTTTCGTCATTGAAGCCGTTACACGATGCGACAGGGACGAGCCTATAACACCGCTGTACGGCGGTTTCGTGCGTCTGGAGCGGATTTGCACCCACTTCAGAGCGTCAAGACGAATGTGTTGCGCAAAATTGAGCGTGTAGTGAAGCACGGGCAGAACTGGCCGCCCCGCCGAGGAACGTGGCCTGCCCGGGCAAACCACAATTCCATAGGCCTCATTTTGACACTCTTTGCCCCCAACTCCCCCGCTCCCCCTCCGGGAACGCGCATTCTCGATCGCAATCGTCGTCGCGAACCGGGAGTGCTCGGGCTACGTGGCGACCGCGGCCGACAGCACGTCGACGTAGTCCTGCAGCCCCCAGGTCAGCGAGAGGCCGGTGGGCGGGGACACCGAGGCGATGAACGCCGCACCGACCGGGGATGCGACCGTGCCGTTCTGCACCTGCGGCATCACCTGCGCGTAGCCGGCGGCGAGGAACGCGTCGGACTCCTCCTGTGTCGGTTCAAAGTTGACGAGCACGTCGCTGCTGAGCTTGTCGAGCTGTTCGTAACTCAGCGTGAAGTAGAAGGTGGCTTCGTCGGTCGCGAGCTCGTCGACGCTCGGCGCGCTGACGAAACCCAGGTCGAGGGTGAAGTCGACGCGAGGATCGTCCTTCTTATAGACGTAGAAGGTTCCGCCGCTGTCGGCCGTGAGCGCGATGCTCCTGCCGGCGAATTCCGGGTGAGCGGCGGCCTGGTCGGTGATTTCCGTGTCGATCTCGGCCAGCAGCGTGGTCGCTTCCTCGTTCTTGCCGAGGGCGGTGCCGGTGATCGTGATCAGCTCACGCCAGTCGGTCGCCCAGGCCTCCCCCGGGTACGCGACGACGGGGGCGATCTGGCTGAGCAGCTCGTATTGGTCCGAGGTGATTCCGGAATACGCGGCCAGAATCACGTCGGGAGCGGCGGCGGCGATCTCCTCGTACGGCGGTTCCTCCGATTCGGGGAGAACGACGGGCATGTCGTCGCCGGATGCCGCCAGGGCTTCGGAGATCCAGGGCAGCACGCCGTTTTCGTCGCCGCCGTAGGACTGGAACGGGATGGCCACGGGGGTCACGCCGAGGGCGATCGCGTCGTCGGCGCTCCCCCAGCCCCACGCGACGACGCGTTCGGGTTGCGCGTCGATGGTCGTTTCACCGAAGGCGTGCTCCATGGTGACGGGGAAGCCGCCGGAGGCCGGGGCGTCCGCTGTCACGTCGGCGTCTGACGCCGTGCAGCCGCTCAGAGTCAGGGCCAGGGCGGCCGCGGTGGCGGCAAGAGTGAGGGTGAGGCGTCGTGACACGGGAGTCTCCGCTTTCATATGCAGGTCGGGTCTGTAGGTTAGCCTAACCTAACATAGCGGATGTCCCGGTTCGGTGAAAACGACCCTGCGGGATGACCATCGGCGAGCCGGTCACCGGGTCGGGAATGATCGTGGCGGCCAGTCCGAAGGCGTCGTCCACGATCTCGGCGGTCAGCGTCTCTGCGGGGGGCCCCTCGGCGCGGATGCTTCCGCGCTTGAGAATGACGAGCTGATCGGCGTAGCGAGCGGCGAGGTTGAGGTCATGCAGCACCATGACCACGGTGGTGCCGCGGGTGCGGTTGAGTTCGAGGAGCAGGTCGAGCACATCGATTTGGTGCGCCACGTCGAGGAATGTCGTCGGCTCGTCGAGCAACAGAATGTCGGTGTTCTGGGCCAGTGCCATGGCGATCCACACCCGCTGCCGCTGCCCGCCGGAGAGGTCTTCGAGCCGCCGGTGGCCGAGTTCGAGGGTGTTTGTGGCCGCCATCGCCTCGGCGACGATCTCACCATCGGTGCTGGTCCAGGTGCGAAACCAGCCCTGGTGCGGGTAGCGGCCCCGACCCACGAGGTCCGCAACCGTGATGCCGTCGGGGGCGACCGGTTGCTGCGGCAGCAGTCCCACGACGGTCGCGACGTCCTTGCTCCGTCGTGCGGTGATGTCCCGCCCGTCGAGGGCGACCCGGCCGGCCTCCGGCCGGAGGAGGCGTGCCATTCCGCGCAGCAGGGTGGACTTGCCGGAGGCGTTCGCGCCGACGATGACCGTGATCGCGCCGGGCGTGATGTCGAGGGTGAGGTCCTCGACGATGGTCGTCTTGTCGTAGCCGAGGGTGAGGGCCTCCGCCCGGAAGTCGTGGGCGCGGGCCCGGTCGGCAGTGGGGCGGGGCATCAGGCTCCCTTTCCGGATTTATGGGAGGTGGCGAGCAGCCACAGCAGGTAGGGGGCACCGATCACGCCCGTGATGATCCCGGCGGGGAGCTGCAGCCCGCCGGGGAGCAGATGCTGGGCGGTGAAGTCCGCGACCGTGGTGATGAGCGCGCCGACGAGCGCCGCCGGAACGAGCGCGAGGCCCCCGGTTCCGGAGATTCTGCGCGCAATCGGTGCCGACACGAAGGCCACGAACGCGAGCGGGCCCACCGCGGCGGTGGCGATCGCGGCGAGGGCCACGGCCACGGCGAGCAGCAGCAGGCGCGACCGCTCGGTGGCCACGCCGAGGCTCGTGGCGGTGTCGTCGCCGAGTTGCAGCGCGCGCAGTCGCCCCGACAACAACCACAGCACGGGCAACAGGACGGCGAGGAGGGCCGCGAGAACGCCGATGTTGGTCCAGCGGGCGCCGCTGACGCCCCCGACGAGCCAGAGCAGGGCGCCCTGGGCGTCGTTCAGGTCCGCACGGGAGAGCAGGTAGCCGAGGAGCCCCTGAACCATGAATGCGACGCCGACGCCGATGAGAACGAAGCGGTAGCCCACGACACCGCCACGCCAGGCGAGCGCGTAGATGACGACGGCGACTACCACGGCACCGCCGAAGGCGGCGAGGGACGTCGAGAGGGCACCGAACCCGAGAATGAGCATGCCGAAGACGGCCGCAGCGCTCGCGCCGCCGGTGACACCGATGATGTCGGGGCTGGCGAGCGGGTTTCGGAGCACACTCTGGAACACGGCGCCGGAAAGCGCGAAGGCCACCCCCACGAGCAGCGCCAGCACGAGTCGCGGGAGCCGCAGCGTGAGAACGATGAAGTTCTCGCTGGCCGTTCCCTGTCCGAGCAGCGTGGCAACGAGGTCGGGCACGCTCACCCAATAGGCGCCGACCGAGAGGCTCAACGCGGCGACCAGCAGCAGGCCGACCGCGAGCCCCGTGACGACGCGGCGCTCGCGCCGCCGCAGGGCCTGCCGTCGGGCTGCCAGCGCGGATGCGGCGACCCGGGTCGGCGAGGCGTCCGGCACGGAGTCCCGCGACGGGGAGGGGGCCCGCGCGGCCGCCCTGACGCCGGTCACAGTCCGGCCAGCTTCACGCGGCGAACGAGCGCGATGAGCACCGGGGCGCCGAGGAATGCGACGACGAGACCCGCCTCAATTTCGCCGGGGCGACCGATGACGCGGCCGAGAACATCTGCTGCGAGCAGGAGTGCGGGGCCGAGCAGCGCCGACAGCGCGAGGATGAGGCGATAGTCCGGCCCCGTGAACCAGCGGGCGATGTGCGGAACGGCGAGGCCCACGAACACGATGGGACCGGCCATGGCCGTGGCCGAACCACAGAGCAACACGATCGCGACGGCACACACGATTCGGGCCGTCACGAGCCTGTGGCCGAGACCCCGGGCGAGGTCATCGCCCAGGGCCAGGGCGTTGAGCATCCGGCCGGCCGCCACGGCGAGCACGGCACCGACCGCGATGAACGGCACGAGCGGGAGCGTCGAGTCCAGCCCGCGGGCAACCAGCGAACCGGCCGCCCAGAAGCGGTACCGGTCGAAGGCCTGGTCATCGCTCAGCAGAATGATGGTGATCAGCGAGGTGAGCGCCGCCGTGAGGGCGGTACCCGCGAGGGCGAGCTTGACGGGCGTGGCGCCTTCGCGACCCAGGGAGCCGATCACGTAGACGACGGTTGCGGCCACCGCGGCGCCCGCAAAGGCGAACCACACGTAGCCGAGCGCGGAGGTCACCCCGAACCAGGCGATGCCGGCCACAACGAAAAGGGACGCCCCCGCGTTGACGCCGAGGAGCCCGGGATCGGCGAGCGGGTTTCGGGTGACGCCCTGCATCAGGGCGCCGGCGAGGCCGAGCGCGAGACCGGCGAGCAGACCCACGACCGTGCGGGGCAGTCGAAGATCCAGTACCACGACGTGGTCGGTGCGGGTGGGATCGGGGCGCAGCAGGGCATCGATCACCGTGCCCGGTTCAATATCGCGGGTACCGATCACGAATGAGGCGGTGACCACGAGCGCGAGGAGAACCGCCGCGACGACGAATCCCCCGAGAATGCGCGGCGACGCCACCCTGCCGCCAGGCGGGGCGGCACGCGTGCCGCGTGCCGGCGCCGTAGGGGACCCGGTCACTGGGCTTCGGCGCGGCCGTGCCGCCAGTACCCCATGAAGGCGACGCGCTTGCGGTCGATGCCGGTTTCGCTGACCAGGAAGCGACGCAGCTGCTTGATGACGCTTGCCTCGCCCGCGAGCCAGGCGTAGAAGTTGCTGTCGGGCGCCGCCCGCGGCGATTCCCACAGCACATCGCGGTCAACGTCGATGTCGTCGAGGTGCTGTGCGGCCGGAAGTACCGCAATGCGGTCGCGATTCCGGGCGACCCAGGCGCGCACGGCCGCGTCGAGGAGCGTGCCGCGCGGTTTCGTGCCGCGAGAAAGCCAGGTGATCTCACAGCCCGGAGGCAGGGTCGCCGTCGCGGCCCTGGCATCGGGCGTGCCGGGCACCTCGAGAAAGGCGTGCGCTCGGCTGGCCTCGGGCAGACTTTCGAGAATGGCGCAGATGGCGGGCGCGGCCGTCTCGTCGCCGGCGAGGAGCAGAACCGTGGCGCAACCCGGATGCCAGTCGAGCCCGGTTGCCGCGTGCGCGCTTCGGGCATCCGGTCCGATGATGACGAGTTCATCACCGAGCACGACGCTCCGGAGCCACCGCGCGGCGGGTCCGGCGTGGCCGCGGGAATCGTCGTGGACGACGAAGTCGACGTCGATCTCGCGAGCATCGAGCCGCACCGCTCGAATCGTGTAGGTACGGAACGGGTTGCGCGCCTCGTCGGGCAGGGCACGCCAGCGTGCGTACCAGGTTCCGCCGTCGATAATGGCGGGGTCCGCGGCACCGATGTCGCTGACGCCGATCCCGGGCAGCGGAAAAACGATCTTGACGCGCTGGTCGAGGCCCGCGGTGCCGAAACTGTCGAAGTCGGCTCCCGCGAACGTCACCCGCACGGAGTGCTCGCCGAGGCCGCGCAGGCCGGCCACGTGCGCAACGTACGGTCGGTAGGCGGGCCGATCGGCGGGCATCCGTTCGGTCAGCGCTTGAGGCGCCGCACCCTTAAGTAAGGTAAGCATTGCCTAAGTATGGCATGCCTTATGTGCAGAGGCTCCGCGTTCGGCCAATCGGCCAACGCCGGTCATCTCGTCACGCAGATACCCGGGCAACCGAAGCCGGGCCGTTTAGACTCTGAGGGTGAGCAGCTACGCAAGTCTTCTGAAAACGCCGGGCGTGGCCCGCCTGATCGGTGCCCAGCTGACGGCTCGACTCCCGTTCGGAATGCTTTCCCTCGCCTTCCTGATCCACATCGAACGGTTGTTTGACTCCTATACGGCCGCCGGGCTCGTGCTCGGTGCCATGAGCATCGGCCAGGCCGTCGCCGGTCCGCTCACCAGCCGGCTCATGGGCCGGTGGGGTATTCGCCCGGTCATCGTCGTGACGCTCGTCGTGTGCGCCATCTCGATCATCGCGATGGCCGTCGTGCCCATGGGCATTCCCCTGTTGATGATCATCGGTCTCGTGGCGGGACTGGCAACCCCGCCCATCCAGCCCGCGGTGCGCACGATCTACCCGAAGATCGTCAACTCTCGCCAGCTGACTCCCCTCTTCTCACTGGATGCCTCGGCGCAGGAGGTGATCTGGGTGCTCGGCCCCGTGATCGCCACCTTCGTCGCCATTCAGGTGAGCACCGTCGCCGGCATCCTGCTCGCGGCCGTGTTCCTCATCGGCGGCGGCATCTGGTTCCTGGTGCTGCCCGAGGTGGGCCGGGTGCGTATTCCCCGCAGCCGCCGCAAGCTCGGCGTCGTGCTCAAACGCCCGGCCGTTCTCCTCAGCACCGTCGTCGGGTTCATGCTCGTGGCGGCATGTGCCGCCCTCGAGGCGGGAATCGTGGCGGTGTTCGGACACGGCAACGCCAACTCCGGTTGGGTCCTGTGCATTTTCGCCGTGGGTTCCCTGGTCGGAGGACTCGCCCTCGGCCACGCACCGATCGGCCCATGGGCGCTCGCGAGCCGCATGCTCATCATCACCGTCGGCATGGCTCTCGCCGGCATCTGGCTCAACTTCGCCTGGCTCGCCGTGACCCTGTTTCTCGCCGGCATCGGCGTCGCTCCGGCGTTCGCGGTGTTGTTTGGAATCGTTTCGGCGAGCGTGAAATTCAGCGATACGGCAGAGGCCTACGGCTGGATCGGAACGGGCCAGCTGATCGGAGCGGCCATGGGTTCGGCGTTCGCCGGTTTCGCCATCGACCAGTCCGGGGCCGCCGCGGCCATCTTCCTCGCCGCGGGCTTTGCGGGCCTCGGTTGCATCATCCCCGCGCTCGGGCGCCGCTGGCACCCGGATCTGCGCGGCCGGGACCCCAGTCCCATCCCCGACACCGAACCGGTCCAGGTTCAGATCTCCTAGCGTGTAAGACACGGGCGACCTGCGACGATAGAGCATGACCTCTTCCCCGCTCTTGACGCTCAACGACGGCCACTCCATCCCACAGCTGGGACTCGGCGTCTACAAGGTGGCCGACGACCTCGCTGCCGAGACGGTGCAGGTCGCCCTGGAGGCCGGCTATCGGCACGTGGATACGGCCGCACTGTACGAGAACGAAGTCGGCGTGGGGCAGGGCCTGGCCCGCGCGGGGCTCCCCCGCGCCGACGTGTTCGTGACGACCAAGGTCTGGAACGACCGCCACGGCTACGACGAGACGCTGCGCGCCTTCGATGAGAGCCTCACCAAACTCGGCCTGGACTACGTGGACCTGTACCTCATCCACTGGCCTGCTCCCCGGCAGGATCGCTACGTCGACACCTACCGGGCGCTCGAAACGCTGCGCGCCGACGGTCGCGCGCGGTCCGTCGGCGTCTCCAACTTTCACACTCACCACCTCGACCGGCTGCTCGCCGAGACCGCGGTCGTTCCGGTGATCAACCAGGTCGAGTTGCACCCGTGGCTGCCGCAGACCGACGTGCGCGAGTATGACGCGGCCCACGGCATCCTGACCGAGGCCTGGTCGCCGTTGGCCCGCGGCCGCGCCATCGGCAACGAGACGCTCGATCGCATCGGTGCCAAGCACGGAAAGTCGGCTGCTCAGGTGGTGATTCGCTGGCACCTGGAGCTCGGAAACGTGGTCATTCCCAAATCCGTGACGCCGCAGCGTATTCGCGACAACCTGAACGTGTTCGACTTCGCGCTCGATACGGAGGACGCGGCCGCGATCGCGGATCTCGAGTCCGGCGAGCGCACCGGCAAAGACCCGGATTTGTTCGACTAGGCCCGTTTACCAGCGTGGGTGGATGGCGTCCCGCAGCAGGCGGTCGTAGATGTCCTGTACGCCCTCGTTGAACTCGAGGCTGAGTTCCTCGGCCGCCCCGGCCGTCGCGTTGTTCTGCGCCTGTGCCACGGAACGCGCCCCGGGAATCACGGCGCTCACACCGTCGATCTGCGCGACCCACGCCAGCGCCGCCTGCGTGGCCGTCATACCGGCCGGGGCAAGCGCCGCGAACTCGGTAGCGGCCTGCAGCCCCACTTCGAAGTCCACGCCGGAGAAGGTCTCTCCCACGTCGAAGTGGCTGCCGTCGCGGTTGAAGTTGCGGTGGTCGGACTCGGCGAACACCGTCTGGGCCGTGTACTTGCCGGTGAGCAGGCCACTCGCGAGCGGAACACGGGCGATGATGCCCACCCCGGCCTCGCGGGCCGCCGGAATCACCGCGTCGAGAGGCTTGAGACGGAACGCGTTGAACACGATCTGTACGGTGGCCACGCCGGGACGCTGAATCGCGGCGAGCGCTTGCGCACACGTCTCCACGCTCACGCCGTAGCTCTCGATCGCCTGTTCCGCGACGAGGGTGTCGAGCGCGTCGTACACCTCGTCGGATTCCAGCACACTGCTCGGCGGGCAGTGCAGCTGCACGAGGTCGAGGGTGTCTGTGCGCAGGTTGCGCCGTGACCGGTCGGTCCACTCCCGAAACTTCGAGAGAACGTAGTTCTCCGGAACCTGGTCCAGCCGGCGGCCCATCTTGGTGGCCACCGTGATCTCCTCACCGGGAGCATCCTGTGCCAGGAACTGCCCGATCAGGCTTTCGCTGCGACCATCGCCGTAGACATCCGCGGTGTCGAAAAAGGTGACACCCGCGTCAACGGATGCCGCGAGCACGCCGAGCGCATCCGCATCCGTCACGGCGCCCCAGTCCCCGCCGAGCTGCCAGGTGCCGAGCCCCATCACGGAGACTGCTCGGCCGGTACGTCCCAAGATTCTTGTTTGCATGGAGCAAGCATATTGTTCCACGCAACCTGAATGGAATTCGAATCGACACCGGATGCCCGCCGAACCGGGAACGCTACGCGAGGAGCGGGGCCAAGTCCCGTGCGCCGCCCTGCAAGAGCTCGATCAGAGCCGTCGGGTTCTCCAGCCGGGTCCGCGGCGCGGAGAGGCACAGTCCGGCCACGAGGCCGCCGGAGCGATCCCGAATCGGGACAGCCAGGCATCCGTAGCCGCTCTTCACGTTCTCGAACTGGTGCGCGAACCCCTGCCGCCGAATGTCCGAATACAGCTGCCGGGCCGGTGCGGCTGCGGCCTGCCCGCGTTCGGCGAGCAACAGCCGACCCATCGCAGACTCCGACAAGAAGCGGTTGACGTGCGCCCGGTCACTCGGCGGAAAATCCGGATCAGGATCGATCACACGAAGCCCTCCGTGCCCGTAGCGCACGAGATGGACCCCGCCTCGGATGCCCTCCCGCAGGCGATCGACGATCAGGCGTACGGCTTCCGGTGGTCGCGCCGGCGCTACCAGGCTGGCCAACTCGACGACCTTCCGTCCGAGCGCGAAGCCGCGCAGGTCCGGGGTGCGCACGAGGTACTCGTCCTGAACGAGAACGTTCAGAAGCCGGTAGGCGGTGGCCCGGGGAAGCTCGAGGTTGTCGGAGATGGTGCGGGCCGTCACGCCCGCGCCGCACCGCGCCACCTCCTCGAGCACGGTCAGCGCGCTGTGGATGGCCTTCGGCTGGCGCGCATGCAATCCGGCCGAAGCCGGGGTTTGGTCGGCGGCCCCCCTCGGCGCCGTCACCCCTCGACTCCGCGCTGACCGCCCAGCAGGTCCTCCCCGATGGGCACGTCATAGGCGCCGACGGTATGCCGCCGCCAGGGGCGCCGCGCGTGGCGAAGGGCGTAGAGAACGACTCCCGCCATCATGACACCGAGAAACACCCAGACGCCCGCGAACTGATCGCCCGACCCGGCAGCCACGAGGTAGATTCCGAGCACGAGCACCAGCAGCACGGCAGCGAGTGCCGCGCGCACGGCCGTCCACACCGTGAGCTCTCCGATGCGCCAGAGAAACACCGGAGCTGCCACACAGGCCAGGGCATAGGCGGTGAGATAGCCGCCGGCGGCCCCCACGATCAGGATCGCCATCGCCTGCCAGGCGCTCCCGGCCACCAGCATCGTGGTCACGAGCACGACCGTAAGCGCCGGAACGGCGACGACGGCCGCAAAGAACGGGGTCCGGTGCCGGCGATGCGTCCGCCCGAAGGCGCTCGGCAGCAGCCCCTCCCTCCCCATGGAGAACAACACGCGCACCAGGGCCGTCAGGGTCGCGATCGCACAGGCCAAAAAGGATGCCGCGATGCTCACATCGAGCAGCAAGCCGACCCCCTCGATGCCGTACGCGGCGGCGAGGTCGTTCACCGGCGAAACGCTCGAGGTGAGAGGAATGCCGAGGGCCGCGAATCCGACGAGCTGGCTGAACGAGGCCACGACGTAGAGCAGGCCCGCACCCACGACCGTGCCCACGATGGCCCTCGGAATGGCGCGGTAGGGCCGCCGCGCTTCCACCCCGAGCGTGGAGGCGCTTTCAAAGCCCACGAAGGCGGTGAGGGCAAGCGCGGCACCGACCGCGAAATTGGCGGGTGAGACGCCCTGCAGGCTCAGCACCGACCACTCCACGGTGAAGTCCTGATGGGCGAGCAAAACGACCACGAGCAACAGGATGATCCCGACCGAAACGCACTCCACGACGAGCGTCACCCGAGTCGATACACGGATGCCGCGGGCCAGCACAAGCAGGCACACGGCCGCCATAATCACCACCAACACGGCCGTGAGCAGCAGCGAACCGACCGAACCCGGCCAGAACCTGTCGACGACAATCGAGAGATAGTAGCCGGCACCGGCGAGGGCGAACATCGACACGAAACCGTAGCCGATGAGGAGGGCGATCCCCGTGATGAACGATGCCGTGCGGCCCAGCCCCCTCGAGACGAACGTGTAGAGCGACCCCGCTGCGGCGAGTCGTTTCGTGAACTGGTTCACCGTCGTGGCGACCAGCAGAGCGAGCACCAGGGCGAAGCCGAGCGCCCACACCGGCGACCCTCCACTGGCCGCGATCAGCAGCGGAATCGTGGTGGCGGCGGCGGCGGGGGCCACGGCCGAGACCGACTGCCCGAGCACGTCGGGAAACCCCACACTCCGCCGCGCCAGTCCCTCGACCGGGGACGGGGAGGCAAAACCCTCCACCGGTTGCGGCTGACTGATTGCACGCGCCAGTGCGGTCATGCTGTGCTCCCTGCCGATACCCGGTCAGACGAATCGATGAGGGCCTCACGATAGCCCGCCCGCGTTGCCGGTCGGATTCGACCATGTTTCGTGTGTGTGTTGGGCAAATGAGACAGCGGGGCATCCGCTTCTCATTTCATTGTGCGGAGCCTTTACCCCGGGGAGACCGACCCGGAACACGACCTCGTCAGGATGAGGCAATCCCTCCCCCGCACCGACTGGAGCCCCCCATGACCGATACGAAAGAAAGTCCCGCCGGCACCGCGACACCCACGAGGTCGCTCACCGGATCTCTCGGGGTGACGTCCATCGTGCTGATGGTCGTCGCCGCCGCCGCCCCCCTCACCGTCATCGGCGGCGCCGCGCCGCTCGGCGTCCTCCTCGGCAACGGCGTGGGGTTCCCCGCCATGTTTGTCGTCGCGGCCGCGGTGCTGTTCCTATTCGCGGTGGGCCTCGCCGCCATGACCCTGCACGTGCCCAAGCCCGGTGCCTTCTTCACGTTCGTCGGGTACGGGCTCGGCAAGCCGGCCGGGCTCGCCACGGCCTTCCTCGCCCTGCTCACCTACACGGCAATCCAGGTCTCGGTTCACGGCTACGTCGGGTATATCCTCAGCGTCACCGCCACCGGCTTGGGCGGACCGGACCTGCCCTGGTACCTCTACTCACTCCTGACGGTCCTGCTCGTGGGTGTGCTCGGTTTTCGTCACATCGATCTGAGCTCCAAGGTTCTCGGTGTGCTTCTCGTCGCCGAAGTGGGGATCGTGCTCGCCCTGGTCGCCGCCGTGGTCTTCTCCGGCGGACCGGAAGGGCTCTCCCTCGCCCCGTTCGAACCCAACAATGTGCTCTCCGGCTCCCCCGGAATCGGCCTGATGTTCGCCATCGCCGCGTTCATCGGTTTCGAGGCCACGGCCATCTTTCGTGACGAGGCCAAGGATCCCGCCCGCACCATTCCGCGCGCCACCTACATCGCGGTCATTGGAATCGGCGTGTTCTACACCCTCGCCTCCTGGGCGCTCGTGATGGCCTGGGGTCCCGGCGGGGTGCTGGCCAAGGCGGCCGAAGATCCCGGAGCCATGATCCTGGTGACCACGCTCAAGTACCTCGGCCCGATCGGCGAACTGGTGATGAACATCCTGCTGATCACGAGCATGTTCGCCTGCGTCTTGTCGTTCCACAACGTGATCACCCGATACCAGCACTCGATGTCCAACGCGAAGGTGCTTCCCGACGTCCTCGGCACCGTGCACCACAAGCACCTGGCCCCGCACGTGTCCTCCCTCGTGCAGTCGGCCACGGCCGCGGTTCTCATCGTGATGTTCGCGTTGCTCGGACTCGACCCCGTACTGCAGGTCTTCACCTGGTTCGCCGGCGTCGCGACACTCGCCATCGCCGTCCTGATGGCGATCACGAGCCTCGCCGTCATCGTCTACTTCCAGCGCACGAAGGCGGACCCGCGCGCGTGGAACACCGTGATCGCCCCGGGGCTCGGGCTGGTGGGACTCGTCGGATCTGCCATCGTCATCGCCGCGAACTTCCCGATGCTCGTCGGCGATGTCAACGCCCAGGGCGACCCGGTGTTCGGACTGGTCAGCGCAGTGCTCCTGGCGGTGATCGTAATCTTTCCCCTCGTCGGAGTGCTGCGGGCCCGATCGCTCAAACGCACGAACCGCGCCGCGTACGACAACATCACCGACGCGATCAGCGGGTAGCCGCACCTCGACCCCCTCTGCATACACAACTCTGCACATTTTCGCCCGACAGGAGACACCATGACACTCACCGACCTCACCGACTCCGCTCTGACACCGCCGGCCGACGCCGCGCATCCGCTCTCCAGCCTCGACGCGACGGAATTCGTCGCCATCCGCAACGTGATCACCGCGATGGATGATTTCACCCCGACAACCCGCTTCGTCTATGTGGGCCTGCAGGAACCGCACAAACGCGACGTGCTCGCCTGGCAGGCCGGCGCTGCCGAGCGGCCGGACCGCTGCGCCCGGGTGATGCTGCTCGACATGGCGACCGGCCGCTCGACCGACAACGTCGTGTCGATCGGTTCGGCCGAGGTGCTCAGCACGGCCGTGCTCGACGGCTCCACCGGGCAGCTCCCCGTCTTGATTGCGGAGTTCGACGCCATCGCCGGGATCGTGGCCGAAGACCCCCGCTGGGTCGCCGCCCTGGCGGCACGCGGCACCAGCGTGGACGAGGTGGTCGTCGTGCCGCTGTCGGCCGGATTCTATGACTACCCGGAGGAAATCGGCCGCCGCATCGTGCGCGTGCTCGCCTTCCGGCAGGACTACCCCGAAGACCACCCGTGGGCGCACCCCGTCGACGGGCTCAGCGCCTACGTCGACACCGCGGCGCGCACCATCACTCGGCTGATCGACGCCGCCGTGCTCGAGATCCCCGCGGAGAGCGGCAACTTCGACGACCCTGCGGTGCAGGGCGCCCCGCTCACCACGCTCAAGCCGATCGTGATCAGCCAGCCCGAAGGACCCAGCTTCGAGGTCGACGGCGAGTGGGTCACCTGGGCGAATTGGAAATTCCAGGTGGGCTTCGACACCCGTGAGGGTCTCGTGCTGCGCCAGCTGTCGTTCACCGACGACGGCGAGGAACGCCCGGTCATCTACCGCGCCTCGATCAACGAGATGCTCGTTCCCTACGGCGACCCTTCTCCTGTGCGCTTCTGGCAGAACTACTTCGACACCGGAGAGTACCTGTACGGCCGCTTCACCAATTCGCTGGCCTTCGGCTGCGACTGTGTGGGTGAGATCAAGTACTTCGACGCGGTGCTCGCCGATGAACTCGGAAACCCGTTCACGATCGAGAACGGCATCTGCATGCACGAGGAGGACGTGGGCACGCTGTGGAAGCACGGCGACATGTTCACCGGCTCCCATGAGGTGCGCCGGCAGCGTCGCATGGTGATCAGCTTCTTCACCACGGTGGGCAACTACGACTACGGCTTCTACTGGTACCTCTCCCTCGACGGAACGATCGAGTGCGAGGCCAAGCTCACCGGAATCCTGTTCACCTCGGCGTACCCGGGTATCGGGGGCGGCGAGGCAGCCGATACCGAGGACGGTGAATACGCATACGCCAGCGAGGTCGCACCCGGCCTCGGGGCCCCGTACCACCAGCACCTGTTCAGCGCCCGGCTCGACATGCAGGTGGACGGGCTCAGCAACGCCGTCGACGAAGTCGACGCGCAGCGCCTGCCGATGGGTCCCGGCAACGAGCACGGCAACGCCTTCACCAGGAAGGCGACCCGGCTGGGAACCGAGTTGGAGTCCGGACGGGTGGCGGACGCATCCGTTGCCCGCGCCTGGCACATCGTGAACACCGAGAAGACGAACCGGATGGGTCGCCCCACGGGCTATGTGCTGTATCCGGAAGCGGCTCCCACGCTGATGGCCGACAGCGAGTCGGGAATCGCGCACCGCGCCGAATTCGCCACCAAACACCTTTTCGTGACGCAATACAACCCGGCAGAGCAATATGCCGCGGGTGACTTCGTACACCAGAATCCGGGCGGAGACGGGGTGACAAAATACATCTCGGGCGACCGATCCATCGACGGGGAAGACATTGTGCTCTGGCACACCTTCGGCCCGACACACTTTCCGCGGGTGGAGGACTGGCCGATAATGAATGTGGACTACGCCAAGTTCACACTGAAGCCATACGGATTCTTCGGAAAGAACCCGGCCATGAACGTGCCGGCGAACGAGCCCACAGCGCACTGCTCACACGGTCACGACGGCATGGCCCATGAGGGCTCCGCCCACGGAAAGCACTGACAGCGCCTCTCATGGTCGAGACAATGAACGTCCTGATGATTGTTTCGGCCGCTGTGAACGCCTGCTGCGTGGTGGGCAGCAGGCGTTCACGTTCGCTTCACGCCCTGATGTCCACCGGCTTGATGGGCGGGGCCATGCTCGACACTGCCACCCATCTGCTGGGCGTCCCCGCTCTGCTCTGGGCGGCCGCGCTCGTCGGGTGGGGCATGGTCGGCGCAGCCGTGCACCGCGTGCGCGACGGAAACAGGGCCGGGTCCACCCCCCACGTCGTGCACCTGCACCATGGCGTCGGCCTCATCGTGACCGCGGCGCAGCTGGTGGCGCACAGCGTGCACGCCTCCGCGGGCCAGGTCGGCGTGATCGGCGCCCACGCCCACACCACGTCAATCCTGCTGCCCCTCGCGCTGGCCGCCGGTGGCGTCTTCGTGGCCTATTCGGTCGTCCTCGTTGCCACGGGTCCGCATTCCCGCCTGGACCGAGGCAACTTTCTGAGCATGTGTGCCATGACGCTGTCCATGGGGATCATGCCTTTCGTGTGACGCCCGAGTCGGTGCATAACCCGAGCGGCGGGAGGATGACGCCCGCGATCCTCGGCATTCCCCTTGACTTTCTCAAACACTGGTGTGTAATTTATATCTCAAACATCAGTGTGCGACTTAGATTCTCGGAGGCATACCTTGCGGAAGCATGATTCCCGCCGCACACGAACCGGACGGATGCTGCGCCGAATCGGCGCGGTGGCGGCCGTCGCGGTGGGCCTGGCCCTGGCATCCACGGCAACCAACCTCGCCCTGGAGCAGCACGAACGAGTGACAGTGAAGCCCTACGGTCAGCGGATACCCGTCGCCGGCGGCGAAATGAACGTCTACGAGCACGGGCATGGCGACACGACCATTGTGCTGTTGAGCCCCCGACCTGGTCGAGCCCCCGGGTGACGCTTTCAGCGCGGGCGAGCTGGAGCGCATCCGTCTGATGACCAGCTGGAATTACAGCAACGCCGCCGTTGCCGATGAATGGAACGAGATGGGAGCGAACGCAGCCAGGCTTGATGGGCACTCCTATCCGCCGCACCTGCCGGTACTGACGTTTCTCTCGTCGGCATCGGTCGATTCGATTCCACACTGGTACGACACTCATGAGCGGCAGGTGCGCGGCAGCGAACACCACGAACTTCAGGTGCTCGACGGTGGCCATTATCTGCACTGGACCCAATCGAAGGCGATGGCCGAGAAGATCACGACCTTCCTGACGGCGAACGTTCAGGTCCGGTGACGCCCCCGCCGGGGGCGCCGCGACGGTCGCCCCGACTCATCCCGTCGAACCGTGAATGTGCCCCTCCGGTTCGACATCGCGCGGTGGAGCGAGTTGGATAGACGTCACACCAAGCGAATACGGGAGAAATCATGGCACGCGAACTGGCGGACATTGTGGTTCCGGACCTCACCGGGAAGCTGGCCGTCGTCACGGGCGCCAACAGCGGTCTCGGCTTCGGCCTCACCGGTCGACTCGCAAAAGCGGGTGCCGAAGTGATCCTCGCGATCCGCAATCAGGCCAAGGGCGAGGCCGCCATCGAACGCGTTCTCGCGCAGACACCGGATGCGAAGCTCAGCATCCGTCACATTGACCTCGCGTCCCTGAAATCCGTGGCGGCACTGGGTGCGCAGCTCAGCGACGAGGGCCGCCCGATCGACATCCTCATCAACAACGCGGGCATCATGATGCCGCCCAAACGCGAGGTCACCGAGGACGGCTTCGAGTTGCAGTTCGGTAGCAACCACCTCGGCCACTTCGCGCTCACCGCGCACCTGATGCCGCTTCTGCAGGCGGCCGGCGAGGCGCGCGTCGTGAGCCTGAGCAGTCTGATCGCCCGCACGGGACGCCTCGACTTCGACGACCTGCAGGGGAGAAGCTATCGGCCGACGCGTGCCTATGGCCTGTCCAAGCTCGCTACCCTGATGTTCGCCCGCGAGCTCAACCGCCGCAGCATCGCGGCCGGCTGGGGAATCCGCAGCGTGGCGGCGCACCCGGGGGCGACGACCACCAACCTGCAGATCACCGGCCCCACTCACGGCGGGGCGTCGGCGCGAGCGATGCTCACGCTGACAGAGGCGACCCAGCGCATCGGCTGGATGTGGCAGCAGATTCCGCAGGGAATCCTGCCGGCACTGTTTGCCGCGACCAGTCCCACGGCCGCCGGCGGCGGCTACTACGGCCCCGACGGTTTCGGCGAACTCACCGGGGGCCCCTCCCCCGCGCGCATGCCCTCGCGCGCGCTCAACGACGCCGACGCCGACCGGTTGTGGCGCGCATCCGAACATTTCACCCGACTGACGTTCCCGAGCGTCGTCCCGGCCTGACCGGCCGCCGCACCCGGCCCGGCCCGGCCGCCACGTCTGGTTCGCGGCGGCCTGCCCGTCGGTGCCTAGTTCAGGAGATCCTCCGCCGAGCCGACCGTCGGCCGCACTCCTCCGCGGGCAGCCGGCGCCGACCGACGCGGATCTCCTGAACTAGCCACAGGCACGGGGAATAGTCAGCGCCCCTGGCGTGCTGCATCGGGCATGAAGCGCATCGGATTTCTCTCCTTCGGCCACTACCAGCCCGTGCCCGGCTCCCAGGCCCGCACGGCGAGGGACGCCCTGCTGCAGGCCATCGACCTCGCCGTGGCGGCCGAGGAACTCGGCATCGACGGCGCCTACGTGCGCGTGCACCACTTCGCGCGCCAGTTCGCGTCGCCGTTCCCGCTGCTCGCGGCCATGGCCGCGCGCACGAGCCGCATCGAGCTCGGCACCGGCGTGATCGACATGAGATACGAAAACCCGCTGTACATGGCGGAAGAGGCGGCGATCACCGACCTGATCAGTAACGGCCGCCTGCAGCTGGGCATCAGCCGAGGTTCCCCCGAAACCGCACTACGTGGCTATGAGGCCTTCGGTCATGTCGCCGCAGAGGGCAGCACGGATGCCGATGATGCCCGGGCCCGCACCGCCGTTTTCCGCGCGGCGATCGCCGGAGCCGGCATGGCGGCGGCCAACCCGCAGATGACGGGCAGCTCCCGGCCCCTCGCCATCGAACCGCAGTCCCCGGGCCTCAGCGAACGCATCTGGTGGGGCGCCGGAACCCGCAAGACCGCCCAGTGGGTCGGCGAACAGGGCATGAACCTGATGAGCTCGACCCTGCTCACCGAAGATACCGGAGTGCCGTTCGGCGACCTGCAGGCCGAACAGATCGCTGTCTATCGCAAGGCCTGGGCCGATGCCGGGCATCAGGGCACGCCACGAGTGTCGGTGAGTCGCAGCATCATGCCCATCGTCAACGACCTCGATCGTGCGTATTTCGGCCGCGCGGCGGAGGCGGGCAGCGAAGACCAGGTCGGGCATCTGGACGGCGGACTGGCCCGGTTCGGCAAAAGCTACGTCGGCGAGCCCGCCGCCATCGTGCAGCAACTCGAAACGGATGCCGCGGTCAACGAGGCCGACACCGTGCTCGTGACCATCCCCAACCAGCTCGGCGTTGACTACAACGCGCACCTGCTCGGCACGATCGCGCAGCAGGTCGCCCCCGCCCTC
>Ga0307486_1001354_pt1 | contig 19142 bp, 13 predicted proteins | sample CBIW02metaG_FD_203663 | JGI IMG/M metagenome (GOLD analysis project Ga0307486, IMG submission 203663) | Sea-ice brine microbial communities from Beaufort Sea near Barrow, Alaska, United States - CBIW 0.2 | ecosystem: Environmental > Aquatic > Marine > Coastal | place: USA: Alaska | collected...
GCAGAGATAAATGCTGCCTCTTCTCCGTATCGGGAAATTATCTCAAAGCCTAAAAGTTTACAATAGAAGTCTAAAGACTTTTCTAAATCAGACACTTTTAGATGGACGTGCCCTATGCGTGTAGTTGCTGGAATTTGGTAAGTAGGATCGGACATTATTAATGGATGGTTGAAATGTTATAATTAGCCATTTTAAGCAAATTTTACCACGTTAAACAAAACGAATTAACTATTATATAAATCAGTAAGTTAAAGTCATATAGATTAACTTCTAATTTAATATAAGAGGTAATAGAAATCTGATTTTTTAAAGCTACATAATTGTAAGTAATTCCGACAATTTTTTGTCAATTATCAGCGCTCATTGCTACGAAACTAAGATGCCTCCTTATCTTAGATGATTCACTTTTTACCTATGGAAGACAAACCCTTTATCATTTACAAATCCTCAGCGGGTTCAGGTAAAACCTACACCCTCACGCTGGAGTATCTCAAACTTGCGCTGCAAAGTCCTCATGCCTTCAAGTCCATCTTGGCTGTGACCTTCACCAACAAGGCGACCCAAGAAATGAAGGAGAGGATTTTGAAAGACCTTACCCGTTTGAGTAAAGCGATCAGACCTTCCGAATTTTTGGACCAAGAACTGATGAAAGCTTTGAATCTTACTCAGGATGGTTTGCAAAAAGCTGCCAGAGAAACGCTGCTGGATATTCTACATGGCTACGGATATTTTGCTGTCAGTACGATTGATTCTTTCTTTCAACGAGTGATCCGATCCTTTGCCAAAGAGATGGATTTGCAGGCAAAGTTTGAACTCGAGCTAGATCAATCTGCAGTGCTGGATCGACTGGTAGATCGTGTGGTGGAGCAGGTTTCCACAGATTCTAATCTGAAAAAATGGCTCACAGAGTACGCAGAAGAACAAATCGAAAATGGGAAAAGTTGGGACATTCGATCTGCTTTGAGAGGTCTGGGTAGTGAGATATTTCAGGAAAAATTTAAAGCACATCAAGCACTATTTGAATCAACCATAGCTCAGGAAGGATTTTTAGGGGAATTCAGAAAAGTAATAAAAGTAAAAAAAGAGGATTTAATCACTGAGGCTGAAGATATCAAAAGCAAAGCCAATGAGATTAGGATGAGATATAGTTTGGAATGGACTGATTTTAAAGGTAGCGGTAATTCCTTCGCAAAGCGCTTTGATCAGTTAGGAGACGATAAGAATCCAATTCCAGCCTTAACCGATATCATGAAGCGGGACCTTCCGGACCCTGAGAAATGGTATTCTGGAACCAGTAAGAAAAAGGATGACATTAGATTAGCAGCAGAAGCTGGATTGATCAGCTTGATTTTTATGCTTCCCGGTATGCTCACGCGCTGGAATACCTTGGTGGCATTGAGTCGCAACTTAAATGCATTTGGGGTATTTAGAAACCTAATCCATGAGCTTCGGGAACTGAAAGACGAAGAAAGTATTTTGATGATTTCTGATGTGAATGACTTCTTGAAAGGAATCACCGCTGGAAATGATGCTCCGTTCATATATGAGAAAATCGGGAACCAATATCGCAACTTCCTAATCGACGAATTTCAGGATACTTCCGAGTTTCAGTGGTCAAGTTTCAAACCTCTTTTAGTCAATTCTTTGGGCACCATGAATACCAATTTATTGGTTGGAGATGTGAAGCAATCGATCTATAGATGGCGCGGTGGACGACTTGAATTATTGCTTCATGAAGTGCAGGAACAAATTGATGATAACTACTACAATATCAGAAACTTATCGGTAAACTATAGAAGTTTACCTAAGGTAGTTTCATTTAATAACTCGCTCTTCGAAGCATTGTCTGAACTCATGCAAGAAGGGATTACTTCGGAGTTTAAGGTTGATTCTTTCAACTTGCTTTCTGATGCATTCTCAGGGGTAAAACAAGATGTGCCACCCAAAAAGTTAACCCTGGATTTTCAGGGGAAAGTCCATTTAGAGTTTACCCAAAAGGAAACAAGAAATCCCTATGTTGCCAGCAGTGATGATGAGGAAGAAGAGGATGCGAATTCCGTTTTGGACAAACTCGTCCCACTCGTAAAAGAACTTCAGGACAGAGGTTATGAGCCTAGGGATATCGCCTTTCTCATACGTAAAAACCAGCAAGGAGCAGACGTTGCAGATATGCTGATGACTTATGCTCAAGAAAATCCAAACAGTGGTTATCGCTTCGATGTACTGTCGGAAGATTCATTATTTCTCACCAAATCTTCTGCGGTAAAAGCAGTTATTGCTTTACTTCAGTATTTAGGTAATCCTGCGGATTTGGTGCCACTAAAAACCTTTTGGTTTTACTATTCGCTAATCCACGAATTGGAATATAGTCATGAGCTTTTTAAGAAAAACTCTCTTCCTCATGAATTGAGAGATAAGCAGACATACCTTTTCGAACACCTGAATCCATGGCTTCAATTGCCATTGATGGAGCAGATAGAGGAGATTATCAAGTTTCTGGATGTCTATGAGCGGAAGGTGGATTTGGCTTATGTCTCTGGAGTGAAAGAAGCTGCATTTGATTTTGTCAAAAAAAACCGAGCAGATTTGCAGGGATTTCTGGATTGGTGGGAGCAGAACCAGCATAAGCGAACTGTAAAAATTCCCGAGGATCATAATGCCATGCGCATCCTCACTATTCACAAGTCTAAGGGTCTGCAATACAAGGCGGTGATTATGCCCTATTTGGATTGGAAAATCGTAGCGAGCGGACAGCAGGCTCCGATTATTTGGAGTGAGTATGCTATTTCCGACGCGCTCAAAACCGTCTTGCCTCTATCGCATCAGTCTTCGTTGGCAGATTCTGAGTTTGTCGGGATCTATGGAGACGAAGTGAGATTGGCCTATTTGGACACTTTAAATATGCTCTATGTTGCCTTTACACGTGCGGAAGAAGTGTTGTATGGATTTGCTGATTTTACTCAAACCAAGGATGGGAAAGTGAATTTGAAACAGTCTGGAAACATTCTTTATTCCTTATTCTCTCATGGTTTTTCCTTGCCTGCACATTCCTCAAATGAGCAATGGGATTCCGAAAAATTGAGTTTTGATTGGGGAGAATGGCCTGTTTTTCTTGAGAAAAAGGAAGTTTTGATTAATCAGGATTTTAAGTTGAGATGGGAATCTACCGATTGGAGAGACAAGTTGAAAACACGAGAGTATGCCTGGGATTTCTCTGAAAATGGAATGCAAGCCCGAGAGCATCGAAGGTTAGGTGTATTGATCCACGAGATCTTGGAGCAGGCAGGATCTCTGAATATGGCTATAGGCATCCTTCAATCGTTTGTCTTCGATGGGAGAATAGACCAAGAGATTCAGCAGGCAATACAGCTGCAACTTATTGAGTTGTTTAATTTGCCTCAATTTAAAACTTGGTACGCAACCGATTTTCAAGCTATGGCAGAGCAGGGCATTTTGCTTCCCGGAGGAAGGCAAAAGCGACCCGATCGAATTTTGATAGGAGCGAAAATAGCTATCGTAATTGATTTTAAAACAGGAGAGAAGACCTCCAAGCATCAAACCCAAATCAAAGAATATATGGACTTAGTGCAGAGGCTCACCCAACTTCCCACCCAAGGTTTTCTCTGTTACCTAGAACCTACTGAAATTTTAGAAATACAATGAATAGTTTTTTAAGAAATACGGCGCAAGAGCTTCTGAACTCAGGCCAACCGCTGCAAGATATGGTGATCGTATTGCCCAACCGAAGAGCTGGACTATTTTTCACCCAGCATTTAGGTAGCCTGATAGACAGTCCGAGGTGGATGCCTGAAGTCAGAACCATCGAAGAGGTATTCTATGATCTGGCAGGACAAAGGCCAACAGATGAGTTAAGTTTGATTTTCGAGCTGTATCAGGTATACACTACGCTTCAATCTGATCCTGAAGACTTTGATAGATTCTATTTTTGGGGAGAATTGATCTTGAAGGATTTTAATGATCTGGATCAGTTTCTCGCTGATGCCAAATGGGTGTATAGCAATCTGGCAGATATCAAAGCTTTTGAGACAGATTTGAGTTTCTTATCGGAGGAGCAGGTTACATTGATTTCTAAGTTCTGGAAATCTTTTGAAGCCCAAAGCCCAGGTGAACGAGCGAAGTTCTTGAGATTTTGGCAGATTTTAGATCAGCTTTATATTCAGTTTCAGGCTAATCTCACTACCGCTGGAATGAGCTATTCCGGGAAAATATACAGGTCTGTGGCCGAGCAGCTGAACGAAATTCAAAAACCTAAAAAGCGATACCATTTTCTTGGATTCAACGCATTCACCTTAGCGGAAGAAAAGTTAATTAAGCATTATGTGAAGGAGTTTGGAGCAAAAATATTTTGGGACTTGGATGCTTATTATTTGGAAGATAAAAGACAGGAAGCTGGCTTATTTTTCAGGGATTATAGAAAGGATCCGGTTTTGGGTCCAACTTTTCCCGAGACCATTCCAAATAGAATCCAGCATAAGGCGGCGCTAATTAAATCGTATTCAATTCCGCTCAAAATCAATCAAGCCAACCTCGTTTCAAAAATCGCAGAGACTATTCCCAGCGATGAGAGGCTGGAGGAGACGGTGATTATTCTTCCTGATGAGCAACTGCTTTTTCCGGTTTTACATGCTCTTCCTGAGTCCATCCAAAAGCTGAATGTCACGATGGGTTACCCAATTCGAAATGCTCCCATATTTTCCTTTTTGGATGCAGTGCTTGATTTGCAGCGTTATCTGAGGGTCAAGGACGATGGAATATTTTTCTACCATAAACCCATTACTGATCTGCTTTCATTTTCATATCTCAAGGAAGTGGATGAAAGGTTTGTAACGGATATTCTGAATGAGATTAAGAGTAAAAATTTAGTTGAAGTAGATGCGGAGGAGTTGGTGAAAGGTGGAGCGCTTTTTAAGCTAATTTTCAGAAAGGTGGAGGCTATCGAGTTATTTGCTTATTTGGGTGAATTGATGCAGTTTTTAGCCCAAAGTTTGGAGAATGATGCCATTCAGCGAAGCTACTTATTTCAGGCGTTTAAGCAGTTGACCCGGGTTCAGGATGTGTTCGAAAAGAATGCTCCCGGTAATGTAAGAGCCGATTTCTACCTCAAGCTTTTCCGTCAGCTTTTTAGAGAGATCAAGTTGCCTTTTGAGGGAGAGCCTCTGGAGGGGCTCCAAATCATGGGCGTATTGGAATCCAGAAACCTAGACTTTCGAAGAGTGATAATCTGCGATGTGAATGAAGGAAGTTTTCCTCCAGGTGGTGGGATCAATTCTATGATTCCATTCAACCTTCGTAGGGCGTTTCGCTTACCTGTTCAGGAGCAAAATGATGCGATCTATGCGTATACCTTTTATAGATTGTTACATCAGGCAGAGGAAGTTCACTTGATTTATACTACTGCTTCAGATCAGGGTAAAGCAGGTGAAATGAGCAGATTCATTCAGCAGATGCAGGTTGAGATTGGTGTTCAGTCTCCTTCGGCAGTATTGGTTCCGGTAGATTTGACCCCGGGCAAGCCAATTACGATTGAAAAAACCCCTGAGATTTTAATTAGTTTGAAGCGGTATATTTTGACGAATCCTAATCCTGAAGAACAGACCTCTTTTTCAGCTTCTGCGCTGAACTCTTACCTAGACTGCAGACTTAGGTTTTATTTTCGATATGTGGCAGGATTGAGGGAAAAGGAAGAAGTTGTCACCGATGTTGACGCGTCAACTTTTGGTTCTATGCTGCACAAGGCAATAGAACTTCTCTACAAACCTGATAAAGGAGAGGAATTTAGATTAATCGATACACATGCGCTAGAGAGATTGAAAGTTTTCATTCCAAAGGCTGTAGATGATGCCATCGTGGATTTCTATAAAGCCGAATCTATGGAGAAACTTACGCTGAGCGGACAATTGCAGATTGCCAGATCAATCATGATCAAATATATCAAGGCAATTTTAAATTACGATCAGCTCAATGGTGACTTTAAGGTTCTGAATTTAGAGCGGAAATACCAAGCAGGAATCCCGGTAGATACCGTTGATGGAACTCAGAATATTGCGATAGGAGGTTTTATAGATCGGGTGGATGAGAAGGATGGAGTGATCCGGTTGATTGATTATAAGACTGGAAAAGACACTAAAAAGGTGACCACTATTGAATCATTTTTCGATAGAGACGATACTAAGCGAAACAAAGCTGCCATGCAAACTATGCTTTATGCCAAGTTATTCCAATCTGAAAATCCCGCTGTTAGAAAGCCGTTGAAACCAGGAATTTTCAATATAAAGGAAATCTATGATCCAAACTTCAATCCTTTTTTAATCATGGATAAAGAAGAAATTCAGGATTACAGGGATTTTTCAGATTCGTTTGAGGAGGGATTAGCTAGGTTAATCGGAGAGATCTACGACCCTTTAATCCCTTTTGATCAGACGGAAGATGTGAAGAAATGCGAGTATTGCGCCTATAAAGAAATATGTGGAAGGTGAGCGTCAATTGAATCCACAACCTAAATCGGCTGGGTCGGAGGTATTGCCACAGTAATACTTCTGATAGGGTTCTATATGCTCGTAATGCACGAAAATAATCTCGCAGCGATTTAGTGTAGGGTAAAAAATGTGTAGTGTTAATTTAGGAAATTTTCAACGAATCTCCCTAGCTACCATTTCAAAAGGGAATTTGCTCAGCCTCATTCTCATCTTCTCTATCACCAAAGACCAACCAAAAAAGACTCGGACTGATTATTTCTTTTTCTTAATCAGATCCATTGTTTCTTTTATGAATTTGTCCTTGCCTAACACATACGCTCCTCGGTCATTTCTAAACGTTGAAGCCAACTCGAGTTTCAGAATCTCATATTGTTTGGCGCGCTCTTTATTTTCATTCAAATAGTCTCGAAATAATAGTTGCTCCCACATGACATTGTCTTTTGGACACATGTGAATGTGATAAATCTGTTCCTTTTTTCCATCAAATCTATAGCCTTTTCCAAATGACATATAGGCGGGAACATGATTTCTTTCTGGCACTTTGAAGTAAGTGTAACCCAACGATTTAAATTTTAAAATTAGGTCTTTGTTAAAGAGTAATTCTTTAGGGATTTCTATAAGCAAATCGATATAAGGCTTCGACTTGATAGTTGAGATGGAAGAACTTCCAAAGTGTTCGACCCTGAGAATTGAATCAGACCCTACGTTGGATAGGATTACTTTTTTTTCTTTTTCAAAAATAGATTTCCAGTTCGGATTATGATCCACCAACTCAATAGGAAAAAGATTATTCCATTCCTCTTTGGTTAAATCGTAAAGGGTTTTGCTCATTTCAGTTATCTGATTTTATGCCAATAAAATATAAAAGAAATATAGAATTTGGGTAAGTTAATTGCAAGAAACACATCAATAATATTTACATAATATATTGAAAATAAGTGTATTGCGATCAATCAATTCAACCAGTTTACTCATTATCTTATAAATACTATTTCACCTAATGGTAAACTAGTTCAGCCGCTCTAAGACAAGCAATCGAACATCTATAAATTGTGGTCCCTTAATTTCTGAAGCTTTTAATGTTAGGGGATGATGTCCCTTTTCAAATTCAATTACCCCCATTTCCAACGGCAAAAAATCCTTCTCATAGGATTCATCACGAATAGAGCGGTCGTATTTTACCGCTGCAAAATCAGGATCATGGACTACTTTTATTACGGTGTTGATTTCTTTTTGTCCTTGCCTTAATACTAAGATAGAGCCAACTGACGAAGCCTTGCTTGTGTAATAGACGATGGCCTGGTATTTACCAGAAGTGAGAATATCTGTATCCCAAGTAATGCTATCTGCAGTGGATTTCCAATTGGTGAAAAAGGACGAGTTTGGATGTATGCTGGATCGCTCGATGCCACCATGTGGGATACCATCTCTAGCTGGAAGAAGGGTGTATCTACTATCTTTGAAGCCCACAGGAAATACTTCCTCTCTATTGCGGTTGAGTTCTGATAACACCGTGTTTATCCAGTCTTCTTTGGCATTTTCCAATTCAGATAGTATCGTCTCTGAAGGTGCTTCTAAAGCATGAAATTGTCCAGGATCTGCAGTTAAGTCAAATAATTGGTTGTCGTTATCCAGCATATAATTCTGATTTCTGATGCTGACCTTTCCATTCCAATGACTATAAACATATCGCTCTTTCCAAGGGCCTTCAGATTCCGTTAGGAGCGGCTTCAAACTTACACCGTCTAGAGGTTTGTCGAAAGGATTGGAGATACCGGCCAAGTCTACTAATGAAGGTAGAATATCAATCGCGCTCGCTAGTTGAGAGATGATTTGTGGTTTCAAGTGATCTTTCCAATACATTATGAAAGGAGAGCGTACGCCACCTTCATCTGTACTTCCCTTGATGCCTTTCAGTCCGTCATTCCACCGCCATCCATTGGGACCATTGTCTGACATATAGATTACTATGGTGTTTTCCAGGAGTTGTAGGCTATCTAGTTTGTCTATAACCCGTCCGACATTCCAGTCTAGATTTCCGCACAATGCATAGGCTGCACGTGTCTTATCTAAATTTTCTTTCCCTCCATTTCTATGTGCGGTATCAATCGCGACATCCTTGTATTTATTCCACCATTTATCCGGAACCTGCATAGGACTGTGAGGAGTATTATATGCCAGATAAACGAAGAATGGCTGCTCCTTATTCTGTTGAATATAGCTCAGGGCATTGTCTGTTAAGTCGTCAATGATAAATCCATTACCCTTGGTTATGGCTCCATTTCGCTCAAGCATTGGGCTAAAATAATTTCCCCAATGTCCTGAAGTGAATCCATAGAATTCATCAAAACCTCTATTGTTGGGATGATAAGGAGGCTGTGAACCATTATGCCATTTTCCAAAGGCTGCAGTGTGGTATCCATTTGATTGAAATATTTCAGCAATCGTTTTTTCGTCAAGGTCCAATCGTTCGCCACCTTCCGAGGTAGAATATACCCCACCTCGAGCATGATATCTGCCCGTCAAAATCTCCGCTCGGGTTGGCGAGCAGACTGGATCCACATAAAATCTACTGAATTGAACCCCCTGTTTTGCCAGTTGATCAATGGTTGGTGTCGAAACCTGAGAATTTCCATTAATCCGAAGATCTCCCCAACCCTGATCATCCGACACGATGAGCACTATGTTTGGTTTGGTTTTTATATTCGATTCTGGTTGGCAGGATTGGAAAAAAAGTAATCCGACTGCAACGAAAAGGTTTAAAATGCTTTTGGAGATTTTCGTCATGGTTTGAAAGAGGATTGATAGGTAGGCTATAAGGTATTGCTTTGCTATTAATTTAAAAATCTCTTCATCCTGAATTTCCCTTTTTGTCCAAGCCAGATAGCTTAATTTAAACTGAAAATATCATAATCTTTAAACCACAACTGCGATACTAATAAAAGTATAAAATTTATACTTCTCCGCTTAACTTTTCTAATGGAATTCATTAGCAGGTTGGACTGCCAAAAATGTTTATTTATGAGATTTTTGTTAACCAGAGAATAGTGATAGAAGAACATTTTTATTTTTCAATCCAACATCTGAGAGATAAAGATCGGCTAAAGGCTGTAAACCTTTTTGACTGTCAACCAATAAATAATGTAAGGGGAGATGTGAAAAAAATTGATATCAATTCTAGTATGTAGTGGGGTAGTTTTGGCTTATATTTCAGCCTTCTCCTCATTATTCATTGATATAAATAGCTCCTTTAATTTCTATTTCAGTTGGCTTTTCGAACCAATTTTCCATGAAATCAAACTCTTCTTTACTTACTTCAAATTTAAAAGTTTCACCTTTTTCTGTATTTCTTTTCTCCACTCTTTTTAGCCGAATATCTTTAACTATATCTAAATAATGTAAGGTTAATTCAAAATTATTCCTAGCAGCAAATTCACGGAACTTTTGCCGGTGGTCATATTTTGATAATCCCAAATCAAGGATGGAATCAGTTTTTGAATTTTCCAACTGCTGAACCAACTCCATTATCATATATTCAGCTCTGTCGATTCTTTAAAGAAACCAATCTATTCCATCAGTAGACAGTAGCTTTTTTATCAGCAAGAAATAGAGTTTTATTCCACTTGTCGATTGAAAAAATAACACCATTGGTTTTCTTTCTCAGCGCGTTAGAATAGGTTGTCTTCCCGGCGCCGGTGTTTCCGACTATTAAATGTATCATCTCCTCTTTATCTAAAACTCAATCTAAAAACTGTCTTTTCATTGGGTACCGAACGCACTTCCAAACTTCCCCGATGAAGATTCATGATCTGACGGGAGATGGCCAAGCCAATACCGGAACCAGTTTTTTTTGTAGTGTAAAAAGGAACAAAGATGCGCTCCACAGCCTCCGGCACAATACCTGGCCCAGCGTCTTCCACTTCTATTATCAAACCTAAATCTCCCTGTCTAACAGCACTCATTTTCACTGATCTATCCGCTTGATTCTGAATTGATTCTGAGGCATTCTTAAGTAGATTTATCAGAATCATGCTGATCTGAGCTTGGTCACAAAGGATTTCCAAATCAGGAGGTAGAATGCTGGTTTCTACTTTTACCTCAGCAGTTTTCAATTCCTCTTTCATAAGGTTCAATACATGCTCAAAGAGAAGCTTTACTTTCAGTAAATCCTTCTGAGGTTTGGGTATATTGGTATAATCGCGATAGGCATTTACAAAAGTCACCAATCCTTTACTTCTGTTCGCGATCGTGTCGAGTCCTTCCTGCATGTCCATGAAGCCTTCTCTTTTAACCAGAAATCCTTCCTGCTGCACGTAGCTGTCTTCATCCAGGATTGTTCTCAGAGACTCAACCAAACTTGAAATGGGGGTAATGGAATTCATAATCTCATGTCTCAAAACTTTGGTGAGATTCTGCCAAGCTTCCAGTTCGTTGGATTGCAGTTCGGCGTTTATATCCTGTAGAGAAAGTAGCGTCCAGCTTTGACCACCCATCTTAAGGGACGTGGATTGAATAATAAGATGCATCGAAGGAGTTACTCGCTGTGATATTCGCTGACCAGGTTTCATTTCCATCACTTCAGCCAACAAGCTTGGAGAGAGCCTGCCTAAATCAGTAATGTTTCTGAATTGGGGGATCTGAAGCAGATGCTTGGCGGCGTTGTTAATCACGCCAATTTTTCCTTCTGTGTTGAAAGAAATAATTCCAGTATTGATATGTTGGATTATGACTTGGAGAAAAAGCATTTGCTCTTCCTTTTCTGCACGGGTTTGCTTGAAAACTTCCATCACCTCGTTGAAGGATTTATTGACGGTTCGGAAGGATTGTCCCATACCACTGTCTGAAGTGAAGGTACTTGAGAAATCAGCGTAGCGGATAGAGTCCAGAAAGCGCGCTATTTTGTGGTTGATAGAATTGACATAATAGATCAATTCACCAACTTGTACGATGATGATGATTCCCAAAATCACCGGGGCTAAATATAGATTTTGACTATAATAAAGCCATAAAGAAGTGAAAAGACTCATCGTAACCCCCAAGATTCGTACAGCTACTCCAACTGAAAAGTGCTTATAAACCATATTTTTCTAACCTTCTATATAATGATGAGCGAGTGAGGCCAAGTTCCTCCGCTGCACGAGTAATATGACCATTGTGCTTTTGAAGCGCTTTTCGGATTAAGATTCTTTCCACGTCTTCAATGTTAAGATGGTCAAGACTAACTGATTCATTCTGTTTTTCTGGTTGATTCATTTTTTGAAGAAAGAGATCTTCAGGTTGGAGCACATTGTGGTTGCTCATAATTACGGCGCGCTCAATGCTGTTCTGAAGTTCGCGGATATTTCCAGGCCATTGGTATTTCTGCATTCTTTTGATCAAAGGTTCAGAAGCTTTGCGGATATCTTTATGGTACTTTTTAGAGTAGAAAGTAATAAAATGATCTGCCAGCAATGGAATATCTTCGAGCCGCTCACGTAATGGTGGAAGTTGGATTTCTATAGTATTGATTCTATAAAGCAGATCCTGGCGAAATCCATTTTCATAAACCATAGTATGAATAGGCATATTTGTCGCAGAGATCAACCGAATATTGACATCCACAGCCCGATTTGCACCTACTCTGGTCACTTGTCTATTTTGCAATACGGCCAGTAATTTGGCTTGAAGAGGAAGAGGAAGATTTCCGATTTCATCCAAAAACAACGTTCCTTTATTGGCTTGCTCAAAGCGGCCTGCCCGATCTTCCTTGGCATCGGTAAATGAGCCTTTCTTATGCCCAAAGAGTTCAGATTCAAAAAGGGTTTGCGTGATTGAACCTAGGTCAACGCCAACAAATGTTTCTCTATTTCTTCTGGAATGTCGATGAATCGCCCGTGCTATCAACTCTTTTCCAGTACCATTCTCTCCCAAAATTAACACATTAGCATCGGTGACTGCTACGCGCTCTATAGTCTCAAACACCTGCTGCATCGCATCGCTTTGGCCGATAATATCTATGAATTTATTATCCAAATCCTGCTGAAGTGTATCTTTTTGATCTTTGAGCAAGTTCACTTCTAATTTTTTCCTTCTCAGGTTAAGTGCGGAATTGAGCGTGCCGAGTAGACGTTCATTTTCCCAGGGTTTCAATACAAAATCTGTGGCTCCTTCCTTAATTGCTTTCACGGCCAGATTCACATCACCATACGCAGTGATTAACACGACCACAGCGGCAGGGTCAAGTTCCAAAATACGATCCAGCCAATAGAATCCTTCTTGTCCCGAACTTACATCCTTAGTAAAGTTCATGTCCAGGAGGATCACATCGTATTGTTCGTTGTGCGTAAGAATCGGAATTAGGTCGGGGTTGGTTTCAGTATCCACTTGAGCAAAGTGTCTTTTCAAAAAAATCTTTGCTGCTTTCAATAGATCTTCGTTATCATCGATGATCAGGATCTTTCCAATTTTGTTTTCACTCATAAGTTAAAGAAGTTTTAGATTCCAAGCCCGAGAGATTCAGGTGTTGATTGATTGTTCCAAAAGTATACCGAAAAAGGATACCGCTATTTTTAGGGTGAAAAGGTGTGTTTTTGTAGTGATTAGGCATTTTTTTCATGTAGGAGACTGACCTTTAAGATAGTGAATTGTTGAGCCGTTTTAGCATTTTTTGGTCGTAATCGGACAATTATGTTCGCCATTCTATTACCTCAAAAAATCGAAATTGTTGAATCAAGCTAGTCAAGGCATTTTTTCGCATGGCATACCATTTGGCATAAGGAGAATGAGCCGAGAAAAGGCAATGACTCACTATGGATAGAAAAATAGCTAAGAAAACTTGGACCCCGAAACTGATCGCCTGGATAGTTGGTGGAGTGATTTTGATCGCGGGAATTGTATATCAGATTGGATTTGCAGATCACCGGTCTACCATGAACGTGGAGAAAGATCGGCTCAGCATCGCTACGGTCAGCAAGGGTGAATTTACCGATTACATACTGGTGTCTGGACAGATTGAACCTGCACAGACTTTTTTCCTAGATGCCGTTGAAGGTGGAAGGGTAAGTGAACTCATCCGAGAATCCGGTGCCCTTGTGAATGTAGGAGATACTATTTTGATTATGGACAATTCCAATCTCCAGTTGGATGTCATGCAGCGTGAAACAATGCTTTATGAGCAAATAAATAATCTTCGCCAGACTAGACTTTTTCTAGATCAAAATGACTTGGCCCAGCAAGGTCAGTTGGCAGAAATTAATTACCAGATCAGTTTATTGGAACCCCAGTACCGAAGATTCAAAGAATTGCATGAGAAGAAGCTAGTTTCAGACAGAGAATATGAGGAGGTTGCCGAGCAATATGAATATAATGTCAAGCGAAAGCAATTGACCTACAAGTCATACAAGAGCGATTCAATAGCAAGGTCTTACCAGCTCAAGCAGCTTAGCCAATCGGAAAACCGAATGAACGCTTCCTTGGACGGAGTAGGTCAAATATTAAATAATCTAGTGATTAAAGCTCCTATTTCAGGTCAGTTGGCAATGGAGCAAATTGAGATCGGTCAGTCGATCACTTCCGGTTCGAGGTATGGACAAATCGATGTGTTGGATGAGTTTAAAGTTCGGGTTCCAATAGATGAATTGTATCTACCAAGGATAGGACAGGGCTTAAAAGGGAAATTTACACTCAGTGGAGTAGACCATGAATTAGAAATCATGAAGATTTACCCAACGATTACAAGCGGTCGATTTGAGGTAGATATGAGATTTACCGGCGAAAGTCCAAAGGGCATCCGAAGAGGTCAATCGGTGCGAATTCGACTTGAATTGGGAGATAGCGAGCAGAGTTTGTTGATTCCTACAGGTGGGTTTTTCAAGGATACCGGTGGAAATTGGGTTTTCGTGATGAACAATTCCGGCAACGCCGAGAAGCGGAACATACGATTGGGTAGAAAAAACCCAGAATTCTATGAGGTGCTAGAAGGATTAGTAGAAGGTGAAAAAGTGATTGTTAGTGGTTATGAGAATTTCGGAGATAATGAGGTGTTGAATGTGAAGTGACGGGTGTCGGAAGGCGGGAGTGGGGAGACCGAAGACTTGAGCTGCTTTGACTGTAATAGATAATTATATTAAAAAGAATGACAACCTTATTGCCCCTTCAGTGGCAGTATCATTAAGAAGAAAACGAGAATGCTATGAGTTTTAAATTTAAAAATTAATTATTTAGCAAAAAGCTATGGATTTATCAGAAGAGATTAATGAATTGGCAAAGTGTTTCCCCAAAGAAGAAATATATAATTTTAACAGTGAAATCCGTTGTGCATCTGACTCTATAGCACTCAATATTGCAGAGGGATCTATTGGACAGGCAAACCCAGAACAAAGTAGATTTATTAGCTATGCCTTAAGAGCTTTAGCTGAGGTAGTGTCTTGTCTACATAAAGCAAAAAGAAGAAAATATCTTAACGAGGATAATTTTTCAAAATTATGTAGCGATTGCTACAATCTGATGAATATGATAATAGGATTCAAAAAACTTTAAAATCTTAAATTATATGTGAAGCTAAGAATATTTCGATTTTCTATTTTCCCTCTTAAACATAATTATAATCGCTGAAGATTCAAGGCTACTTCGTTCTTCCGTCTCCTGTCTTCCAACTCTAACTACATGAACATTATCAAAACAGTAAATCTCCGCAAAATGTACGCTACCGAAGAGGTAGAAACAACTGCATTGGATAGTATCCAAATTGAAATTAAGAAAGGTGAATTCGTCGCCATCATGGGGCCTTCAGGTTGTGGCAAATCCACACTTCTGAATATCCTCGGACTGCTTGATAATCCTGATGACGGTGAATACCATTTTCTCGATAGTGAGGTAGCCAAATTTTCTGAGCGTCAACGCTCTTCTCTGAGAAAAGGAAATATAGGATTTGTGTTTCAAAGCTTTAATCTGATCGATGAACTTACAGTTTTCGAAAATGTAGAGCTTCCTTTATTGTATCTGAAAATCGCTACTGATGAGCGTAAACGACGCGTGGAAGAAGTGCTTACCCGCATGAACATCATGCATAGAAGAAACCACTTTCCTCAACAGCTATCAGGTGGACAGCAGCAGCGTGTGGCGATTGCCAGAGCAATTGTAGCCAAGCCATCTGTGATTCTTGCCGATGAGCCTACAGGTAATCTGGACTCAGCCAATGGAGAGGAAGTAATGCGTCTATTGGAAGAATTGAATAATGAAGGAACCACCATCGTGATGGTAACTCACTCACCACACGATGCCAATTATGCACATAGGATTATTAACCTATTTGATGGCAAAGTGGTGACTGAGAATATCAGAGAACAGTTTCACGTTTAATACTGTCCAATGTTAGATGACGGGTGTCGGGTGTTCTAATCGGTCATCAACCATCAGTCATCGGACAACTTTTACATGACTCAACATCAAAGAACTAACAACACACAATGCTCCGCCATCAACTCACACTCGCCTTTCGAAGCTTCATGAAGCACAAAAAGATCTTTGCGATCAACCTGTTTGGTTTAGCCATAGGGTTGACCACGGTGATACTGATCATGATGTGGGTCAAGGATGAGTTGAGTATAGGTCGCTACCATGAGAAGATAGATCGTATTTATGCGGTGATGACAAATCACAATAACAGTGGAGGAATTGTCACGATTGGGATTACACCTGGCGATATGGCAGAAGCCATGAAGGCTGAGCTTTCACAGGTAGAATTGTCTGCTGGATCTTCCCCATTTATTGATGGAGTTACTTTTGAAACTGGAAATACCAAGATGACTGGAGCGGGTTTATATGTGGATCAGGACTACTTCGATATTTTTGATGTTGATTTTCTCAAAGTAAGTCCAGCCCGGATTATGACTGGAATTAACAGTGTTGCGCTGTCTGAAACGATGGCTACAAAACTGTTTGGTTCACCCGCTGAAGCTATGGGGAAATCGCTGAACTGGCAGGTTTTTGACTTTACTAACGAGGTGGAGGTCACAGGAGTGTTTAAGGATTTTGGAGCTATGGACGTAGATAAAATTGACTATTTCCTGTCTTTTTCTTACTTCAAGCAAATGCTCGGTGAAAGGATTAACTGGGGTAATTTTAACACATCCACTTATCTATTGCTTCGTTCAGATACAGATGTAGCTGCCTTTAATGAGCAGATAGCAGGTTTTATCAAAGCAAAGGAAGAAGGAAGTAACGTGTCGGCTTTTGTGCAAGCGTATGGTGACACGTATCTGTATGGTACGTATGAAGATGGGAAAATAGCAGGTGGAAGGATTAGTGATGTGAAGCTGTTTGCAGCTATCGCAATCTTTATTTTGATCATTGCCTGTATCAATTTTATGAATCTGACTACCGCCAGATCCATGAGTAGATTGAAAGAAATCGGAGTGAAAAAAGCCATGGGAGCAAGCAGAGGAGGTTTATTTGGACAGTTTATGGTGGAATCACTTTTACTGACATTCTTTGCCTTAGTGCTCGCGATCATTGCCACATTTGTATTACAACCATTTTTCAATAAGTTGACATCCAAAACGTTGAGCCTGTCATTCCAGCCAGAGTTGATTTTGATTTTATTGGGGATTTGGTTGCTGACTAGCTTTTTGGCTGGAATTTATCCTGCAGTTTACCTCTCCAAATTCAAACCTGTGAAGGTGATGAAATCAAATATCAAGGGAAGTTTTGGGGAATTGTTGGCGCGTAAAGGACTGGTGGTCTTTCAGTTTGCCATTTCCCTTTTACTGATCATCGGGATCTCCGTGATCGGTAAGCAAATGTCTTTTATCCAAAACCAAAACCTGGGTTACAATCAGAGCCAACTTATTCAGATCAATGCTTCTGGTGTGAATCCCAACCAACTGGACTCCTTTTTGAAGGAACTCAAACAATCTTCTGGGGTTGAGAATGCCTCTAGTTTGAGTCATCCATTAGTGGGATTAAATAGCTCTACAATAGGGCTGACTTGGGAAGGTAAAAATCCTGATGAGCAGGTGAAATTTGAAAATATGTCTGTGAACATGGACTTGATCGAAACGATGGGTTTTGAGTTAGCGGATGGCAGAGCTTTTTCTAAGGACTTTGGGGATGAAGAATCCAAAATAATTCTGAATGAAGCGGCAGTTCGTGCAATTGGTTTTGAGTATCCGGTCGGTAAAATCATCAACCTCTGGGGGGATGATAAAGAAGTGATTGCGGTAGTTAAAGATTTCAATTTTGAATCCTTGAAAGAAGCGGTGAAACCAGCTTTCTTGAAATATGATCCGGGCTTTGCTCAAAAAATCATGGTACGAATTGGCGCTCAAAATCAACAAGAAACTTTGGCTTCGATTGATGCCCTTTTCATTAAGCAAACAGCTCAACCCATGGATTATTCGTTTATGGATGCCGATTATCAGTCGCTATATGCTTCTGAGCAGCGAGTTTCCAAGCTGGCCAAATACTTTGGCGTGATGGCAATTTTCTTATCCTGTCTTGGACTGTTTGGATTGGCGGCATTCACTGCCGAAAAGCGAAAGAAGGAGATTGGTGTGCGCAAAGTAATGGGAGCTACCACGTTTAGTATTCTGACTTTGGTCTCCAAAGACTTCGTCCAGCTTATCCTACTATCGATCATCATCGCTGTGCCATTGGCTTGGTATTTTGCGAACAACTGGTTGAAAAGCTACGCCTATCAGACGAACCTGAGTTGGTGGATCTTTGCAGGATCGGGAGTATTGCTGGTTCTGATAGCGGTGATCACGGTAGGAGTGCAGGCATATAAAGCAGCTTCTGACAATCCTGTGAATTCGCTCAAGAGTGAGTGAGGAGATTTACGATTTCGGATTTTGTGATTTCGTCATTGGGAGCGACGTAGGAGCGAAGCAATCTGGATTTTAAATAGCCTGTTTCTGTGTGTTTCACAGACCGAAATATCCGAGTATCAAGAAGAGGTCTATGAGCACACAGACCACGGTGGCAATTCGTCATTGCGAGACGAGGAACGAGGCGCGGCAATCTGATTTTTGAACACCCTATTTTAGGTATCTGATAGGATATTCTCAATTATAAAAGTATCGCTCCGAGGAACCCATATGTTTTGGATTAGGAATTGTAAGGAATTCAGTTAATTCTGTGCTGGTTCCAATTAGAGGGTAGAAGTTGATAAAGGTCTTTTTGTTTATGGCTCTGTATTCGTTCAAAGACATCCTTCAGCCATGTAAATTCATTGATCTTGTTTTTTTTGCAGCTGGCCATGAAGGAGTACATCCCGGCAGCCATCTGGGCTGCCTGATGTGATCCCGCAAAAAGAAAGTTCTTTCGGCCGATTGCCAGTGGCCTCACTGCATTTTCTATCAGGTTGTTGTCAATTTCCATCTGGCCATGAAGTGTGTACGTACTCAGTCCTGCCCATCTGGGCAGGGTATAGTCGATGGCTTTTCCCATCGGACTCTGGGGCCTGTAGCGCTCTTGGTGCTCCTTCATCCATTTCTCCAGTCTGTCCAGAACGGGGCGGGCATGTTCTTTTCTTTCCTCCGTGCGTTGCTCCCAGCCCAGTTCCTGTTCCCTCATCCGCTGCTCCAGGGCATACAGCAGCTGCATTTCATCCAGGACATAATTGGCCTGTTTTTCGTCATCTTTGACCGCATCGACAAATTTGCGTCT
>Ga0307486_1001355_pt1 | contig 19141 bp, 16 predicted proteins | sample CBIW02metaG_FD_203663 | JGI IMG/M metagenome (GOLD analysis project Ga0307486, IMG submission 203663) | Sea-ice brine microbial communities from Beaufort Sea near Barrow, Alaska, United States - CBIW 0.2 | ecosystem: Environmental > Aquatic > Marine > Coastal | place: USA: Alaska | collected...
TGGATCGGAACAGATCGACGAGGCAACTCTCGCGACGCGGTACGAGTCACTCTGTGACCCTCGCCTCAACCACATGCAGTCGCTTGAGCTCGCGTTCTTGGTAGCTGAAGAGCTCCGCGCTTTCTAGTCGACACAGTGCTTTCTAGCCGACACAGTGCTCGCTAGTGGGTTTTCTCTCATTGAGAGAGCGACCTGCTAGCGAGCATTTTGCTTGCGCAGGATGCGTTGCCTAGCCGTAAATTGTGACGTCAGACCCACGTTTGATCATGGCGCCTGCCTCGGGGTCCTGATCAGTGACAACGGCGGGACCAAACTCCCAAAAGCTTGGCGGCAAATTAGTTTTAGTTTCAACTTTCACGACGAAATCCAGAGCTTCTAGCTCTGTTTTCGCGCTTTTGATGTTGTCGCCGATCACATCAGGCATCTGCACGAGGTCGGGTCCACGAGAGATGATCAGTGTTGCGGTGTCGTCCTCACGGAAAATTCGTGAATTGCCGTCGGAGTCGCGCTCAGGGTCGATACCAACGACGGTGCCCTCTGCGCAGTCATTGAATACTTCGGAGCCGAGTTCCGCGTTGAGGTTTACCCCGGCAAGAATTTGCGTAGCTTCGTCGACGGAAGTGCATTCGACGTTGGGAAGGCCGCCGGCGGAAACGATCAAATAGACGTCCTGCAATTCTCCGTAAGTTTCAGTTCCAACGATGGATGTCTCATCGGCGCCGAGCACATTGATGACGAGCCCGGCGGCGATTTCACTATCGAACTGTTTGATTACGGGCTCAACAAGGGTGAACGGTGCCGCTGCTATCGCATCGCGCGCTTCTTGCTCCGTCATGCCGGCAAACGCGGGCACAGCGATGGGGCTCGGGCCCTGGGAGATTAGGAGTTGCACTGCCGAGCCGTTCGGTGCCGCAGCGCCAACCGCGGGCGTCGAATTAGCGACCAGGTCGATAGCCACTACAGGGTCGAAAGTTTCGCCGAGTTCGTCGCTAACAACGAGCCCCAGTTCCTCCAGGATAACTCGCGCTTCGTCGGGGGTAACTCCCTGGATGCTCTCGGGGATAGTCACTTGCGAGCCTGGGCCCGAACCGAAGTACCACCCGGCTCCCGCAGCGCCGCCGACGAGGAGCACGACGAGTACGAGCAGCCACCATCCGCGGGACTTTCTCTTGGTCGCTTTAGTCGACAGCGCCGTGGCGTTCTCCGAGACTTGTGCTGGCGCTGGCGCGGCTACCCGCTGCAGTTCGGCACCAAATACTTGAGTATCAGCGGTTGAATTCAGAGGTTCTGTCGCTGGCGCGCTCGGTAGCACCATCGTGCGCTGGATCGCCGTGGATGCTGTGGGAGGGAGTGCCGTCATCAGCGAGCTGTGCGTTTGGTAGAGCTGGTCGAGCAGCGCACGGGCATCCCGAGGGCGATCATCGGGCTCACGGGCCGTTGACCACAGCACGAGGTCGTCAAGTTCGGCTGGGACCAAGTGGTTTGCGGAGCTGGGACTCGGCACCGCATCATTGGCGTGCTGGTAGGCGATTTGCATCGGCTGCTCACCCTTGAATGGCTGCTCGCCAACAAGCATTTCGTACATCATGATGCCGACCGCGTAGATATCGCTTCGGGTGTCTGCTATCCCTCGCGTTACGAGTTCGGGGGAGAGGTAGGCGATAGTGCCGAGCAGGGCGGCACCGGTAGCAGTGTTCGCGCTTGCGGCTCTGGCGAGACCGAAATCGGCGATTTTGATTCGTCCGTCATCCGCGAGCAGTACGTTCTCGGGCTTCAGGTCCCGGTGAACGATCCCGGCTTTGTGGGCTGCGGCGAGGCCAGCGAGTACGGCCTCCATGATGTCAAGTGTCTGCTCGGTCGTGAGGATCTGGTGCTCTACGAGCAGATCGCGCAGCGTGATGCCCGGCAGGTACTCCATGACGAGGTAGGCCATGTCGCTGTCTTGACCCTGATCGAAGACGTTGACAACGTTGGGGTGCGCGAGTCGCGCCGACGAACGTGCTTCTTGAACGAAGCGTTCTTTGAACTTGCTGTCATCGGCGAGATGGCCGTGCATTATCTTGATGGCGACCTTGCGCTCGAGGCGAAGATCGGTCGCGAGGTACACCGTCGCCATGCCGCCGCGGGCGATTCGCGAACGGATCTGATATCGACCGTCAAGGAGACGGCCAATCATCGGATCAGTACTGTTCGCATTCACTCTCAGAGTCTAAAGTTCTGAGCCTCGAGAGTGCCGCTAGACACGGCTGTTCGGCGGGTTACCCGAGTTCTTGCAGCCATGAACGGGCAGATGCTTCCCATTTTGCGTATGCGTCGGGGTGCGCCGAGATCTGCACGGCCTGTGCAGCCTTCGTTAGGCTCATGTTCTGCCAGCCGGAAATTTCAAGCAGTCCCCGGGTTATTCCCTTGTTCGGATTGCTGGGTCCGCCGTAGAACAGGCGCGCTGCATGCGCAGGTGTCGTGAGTTGAGCGGCAGTTCCCCATCCTGCGCTTGGCCGTTGCTGGAAAAGTCCAACAGAGTCGCGGTCGCCCCAGTTGAGGTTGCGAAGACTCGACTCCTGCATCGCCGTGGCGAGCGCGATGGTGATGCCATAATCCGATACTCCCAGGTCACGACCGACCTGGATGATGACGAGCGCGTTGGTGCGCATTTCCGCGGTCAGGTAGGTAACGCTGCTGCCGCTGCTTGCGGGAGAAGAGCTCGACGAAGGAATCGTGAGTTTGTCACCGATGTAAATGACGCTCGATTGGTTGAGACCATTGGCGTCGAGTAGCGCCAGCGTGGAGAGCCCAGATCGTTTCGCGATTGCCGAGATGGTGTCGCCAGAAACTACGAGGTATGTACTGCCAGCGACAGGCGCGGGCACTGGTGCCGGGGCAGGAACAGGCGCGGGTGCTGGGGCTGGTGCAGGAGCTGGAGCGGGGACGACTGCCTCTTCTGCGACGTCAGCGTCCGTAACTTCCGGAGTATCGGTCGAGCTGTCGGTCGCCGTTTCTTCAGTGCCAGCGTCGGCGCTCTCGTCAGAATCAGCGCCGCCACCCGTTGGCGCATCCGGTGCATCGACGTCGATGTCGTTAGCTGGGGCGCTGAGATTACCGGGAACGACGATCAGCTGGCCAGGGTAAATGATGCTCGACCACCCCAAGCCGTTGGCTGACATCACTGAAAGTGTGGAGATGCCGAACTTGGCGGCGATTCCGCTGATGGTGTCGCCGGCAACGATCGTGTACTCACCGTTGGTGGTTTTGGTGTGGTTTACGCTCGGCAACGGTGCTGCCGTGGCCTTTGTGAGCGTGAGCTCTTGCCCAGGGAAAATCATTGACGACCAGCTCAGGCCGTTCAGTGCAAGTACGGATGCTGTCGACAGGCCGAACCGAGAAGCGATGTCACTGACGGTGTCACCTTCGGCCACCGTGTAGCTCGCGGGGGCAGGGCTCAATGATGGAGACGAAATCTCCTGTGCGGCTGGTGCGGTCACAACCGCTGGCTTATTCGCGCGTTCTGCTGACAGGCGCGGATCATTGGTGTTCTTGGCGTTGACGGTTTCAACTGGTCCAGTGAGGTTGAATGTCGCGGCGGCGAGCGAACCAACAAGGATGACAGGAACTGTATTCATGAGACTGCGGTTGACGCGGGCTCGCTGCTGGGCGAGACGACGTGCTCGCTCGCCATCCTCGACTGCTGTGGGTACTAGTCCAGCGAATACGGTGTTAGCGACATTTTCGGTGTCGTCCATTGTGAAGTGTGTCATTGCGTTCTTCCTCTCCCGGCCCCGAGAAGGTGTCAGTGATCACCTAGACCACCGGCACAACGCTGTCACAGAAGCATTCTTGTGTCAACTAACGTGGCAGGTGTGGTGTATGTGGGTGGTGTTACTTGAGTTCACTCGTGAATATTCTGCGTATGCCATGCGAACTCTCAGGTTTCACAAATTGGGCATGGCACTCTTAAGGGGTGACTGAATCACCGACCATAAACTGGCTGACCGTTCCTGACCTCACCGAGCAGCTCGGGCTCAAGGTGAGCCAAGTGCGTCGCCTTATCGAAGAGGGCGCGCTACTCGCGAGCAAAATTGACGGCACGTGGCAAGTTCCCGATGTCTTCGTCGTTGACGGTGCACCCGTGCGCGAACTCAAAGGCACAGTGGTTGTACTCAGTGACGCGGGATTTAGCACTGAAGAATCCATGCGTTGGCTGTTGAACAGCGAGCCAAGTCTCGGTGTTTCTCCCATCGAGGCTCTGCGTGCGGGGAGAAAAGCAGAAGTACGTCGGGTAGCTCAGGCGCTCGGCTTCTGATTCGTGGATCCTTGGCTACGACGAACGAGTCGTCGCCGCATTAGCTAGCTCAAGCAATCGAGCTTTGGCTGTCGGTGCCACAGCCGCATCCTCAATAGCCTCGCAGGCTCGTTCTAGATTGCGCGCGATGACCTTCTCGATCTGGTCCACCGCTCCAGATTCCTGCAGGGTCGAACGAATCATATTCACTTGTTCAGTCGTGAGATCAGGGTCTCCCAGTAGCTCGTCGAGAATTGAGTTTGCGCTCGACGGCAGCTTCTGTCGTGCGACCGCGATGATGGCGGTGCGCTTACCTTCTCGCAAGTCGTCTCCAGCAGGCTTACCTGTTCGTTCAGGGTCTCCAAAGATTCCGAGGATGTCGTCGCGAAGCTGGAAAGCAACGCCGAGCGGAAGCCCAAATGCGCGGAGTGCCGCGATCTGCTCGTCGCTGCCGGCTCCGAGGTTTGCACCAACGGCTAGAGGGGCTTCAACGCTGTACTTCGCGGACTTATAGATCAAAACTCGCTGTGCGCGGTTGAGTGCTTCGGACTCCGGATAGCTCGCCCAGGCGCTCTCGTCATGGATGTCGAGAAACTGGCCAGCCATCACTTCGGTGCGCATGGTCATGAATTCCTGGCGTGCCGCCAATGCCGCGGGACGAGGAAGCATTGCGAGTCCACGGCCGAGTAGTTCATCACTCCAGCCGAGGAGCAGATCCCCGAGAAGCAGCGCAGACGATTGCCCATAGGTCTCAGCGTTTCCGAACCACGCGCCGTCTTTGTGCATCTGTTCGAAACGGCGGTGCGCTGCGGGTGCGCCGCGGCGCGTATCGGAGCGATCCATGATGTCGTCGTGCACGAGCGCGGCCGCATGAAAGAGTTCAAGCGCGGAGGCGGTCAACAGCACCCCGGGAAGTTCGCCGGACTTGATGTCGCTGTTGAGCGGGTCATCAGAGGAGGGGAGACCAGCGACTGCTTGCCAGCCCCAGTAGCAAAAGAGAGCCCGGAATCGCTTTCCTCCGGAAAGCAGCGAGCCGCCCACGTCGGTGAGTGCCGTGAGCTCGGGCGCAATGCTGTTGAGCTCGTTTCGCTTTTCGGCGAGGAATTCGTCGATTTTCAGCTGGACAAGGTCAACTAACTGGTTACTCTCAGGCACTCGTCTAGCCTAGCGAGTGAATCGGGGCGTACTATAGATACTTAGCCGTGGATCCCAAAGAGAGGGGAACGAAATGCCGCTTTCAGAGCAAGAGCAGCGGGCCCTCGATGAGATGGAGCGCAGCCTCTATCAAAACGACGCTGATTTCGTAAGCACGGTCAGCCCGCACCGGGGAAAGCCCAACTACCGCATGATGGTGATCGGTGTACTCGTTGGAGTTGCTGGCATTATTGCGCTGCTCACTGGAGTAGTTATCCAGCAGCCGTTGATCGGTGTGCTTGGTTTTGTCGTTATGTTTGTCGGCGTCCTCCTGTTTGTCTCACCACCGCGGTTAACTGCGGCAGATGCAGAGACCGCAGCGCCGGCGGCTTCGTCGCGTCGCTCGCCTAAGCGCGGAGCATCGTTTATGGACACGATCAATGATCGTTGGGATCGCCGCCAGGACGGCCGCAGCTAAACCCAACTAACTCCACTTTCTAGGACCAGCCTTCGGGCTGGTCCTTTTTTTGTGCCCTGAACGGGGTTAGTGGGGAGGTTGGGGCGATTTCACTCCATTTTCCTCCACCTCAATTTCCCTTGTGTTTACTGGGTACACAGGGTGTATTTCAAAGTTTTTGCCAAGAAACCTTAGATTAGTGGTTGAAAGTGGAGTAAAGTGGAGTAAACCTGAATCCGGGCCGGAGAATGAGGGGAGGCTGCCATGTTTCTAGGCACCTATGCCCCCAAGCTCGACGACAAGGGCCGCATCATCTTGCCGGCGAAGTTTCGTGAGGAACTTGCTTCTGGTGTCGTGGTTACTCGCGGCCAAGAGCGTTGCCTCTACGTCTTCAGTCAGCGCGAGTTCGAAGTCATGCACGAGACGATCCGCAAAGCTCCAGTGACGAGCAAACAGGGCCGCGACTTTTTGCGGCTATTCCTCTCTGGGGCAAACCAAGAGACACCAGACAAACAACACCGCGTCACGATTCCAGCCGCGCTGCGCGAATACGCCGGTCTCGGCCGCGACTTGACGGTCATTGGTGCGGGCAACCGCGCTGAAATCTGGGACACCGAAGCCTGGAACAACTACTACGAGGCCAACGAGGCTGACTACGTCAACACCACAGAGGAGGTGATCCCGGGACTCTTCTAGCTCTGTGGCGCCGACTCCCAGCCGAACGCCCTGATTTTCTTCCCCGATATCAGGTCGCATCGGATGGGGATCAGCTTCACAGAACTGGCCCTTATCACCATGGCTGACAACACCATCCACACCCCAGTTCTCCTTGAGCGTTCGATTGAACTGCTTGCACCAGCACTCGATGCACCCGGTGCCGTCCTCGTTGACGGCACGCTCGGCATGGCCGGGCACGCGGAGGCATTTCTCCAGCGATTTCCCGACCTCACCCTTGTGGGTATTGATAGAGACGAGGACGCCCTTGATATCGCTCGACGTCGGCTTGAGCCTTTCGCTAGCCGCACGCACTTTGTTCATGCTGTCTACGACGAAATTCCGACGGCGCTCTCTTCGTTGGGAATCAAGGCTGCCCAGGGCATCTTCTTCGACCTCGGCGTCTCCTCGCTCCAGCTCGACCGTGTTGAGCGCGGATTCTCCTACTCTCAAGATGCTCCGCTAGACATGCGAATGGATGCCTCGACTCCCGTCACGGCAGAGCACATCCTCGCTACCTACAGCGAGCTCGAACTTCGACGCATTTTCTACGCCTACGGTGACGAGAAATTGGCACCCCGTTTCGCGAGCCGCATCGTGCAGTTCCGCGAACAGCAGCCGCTAACAACGTCGGCGCAGCTGGTCGAGCTCATCATCGCCGCAACGCCAGCTGCCGCGCAGCGAGCCGGGCATCCGGCAAAACGGGTGTTTCAAGCCCTCCGCATTGAGGTCAACCAGGAGCTCTCGGTCCTTGAACGTGCAATTCCTGCCGCAGTCAACTCACTGGCCCTCGGCGGACGCATGGTCGTGCTGGCGTACCAATCGCTGGAAGACCGCATCGTCAAGCGTGAACTTCAGCGACGCTCTCGATCGACTGCTCCTGCAGGACTTCCCGTTGAGCTCCCCGAACATAGGCCCGAATTGAAGTTGCTAGTTCGCGGCTCAGAGCAAGCAAGCGACGCAGAACAACTAACCAATCCTCGAGCCAAGCCCGTGCGCCTACGAGCAATTGAACGAATGCGAGTCATCTCATGAGCACTAACCTCGCTTATGCGCAGCCCCAGCCACAGCAGCGACCCGACCAGCGACCATCACACATTGAGATCGTCACGACCAAGGCGCAGCGCAAGGCGCGCCCGAGGGCTCTCTATGCGGTAGTCACCGTGGGAAGCATGTTCGCGATCTTGGCGGCCCAGTTGCTCTTGAGCATTGTGGTCACTCAGGGCGCGTACCAGATCGATTCTCTACAGTACGAGCAGAAGATTCTGAATCGCACGGAGCAGAGCCTGCTTGAGTCTCTCTCACTGCGATCATCCTCCCAGAACCTCGCCGCCCAGGCTGCTGGGTTCGGAATGATTCCGAACGCGACCCCGTATTCGCTCAATGTGTCCAACGGTTCTGTGTTCCGGCTTCCCGGAAGCGCAGATCCCGCCGGCTGCGGCGGAGCGTGCGGACTGGTCGGCAACAGCCTCCTGACGGGGATGCCACTGGCAAGTGTTGAAGCTGCTGCCGCGACCACGGCCGCGAAGGCGGAAGCTGCGGCCACCGCGGCGACGGCAACGACAACGACAGGAGCATCCGTTGCCGCCGCGCCAGAGCCGGCGAATAACGCAATTCCTGCTCCAGTGACCCGATGATTGAACTGATCGATCTAGGGGACGACAGATGAAACCACGCACAACCCGTGCCAGGGTCGCCTTTGTCGTGTTCATTGTTCTGGCGTTAACCGCGGTATTCATTGTTCGACTGGTTGATTTGCAGGTTGTGCAGGCTGAGGCGCTCACAGCGGAGGCCGACACTAAGCGGACTCTTACTCGAGTGACCTATGGCACCCGAGGTGACATCGTCGACACGAACGGCGCGGTACTCGCAGACAGCGTTGAGCGCTTCGACATTGTCATATCGCCCCGTGTAACTTTGCTGCGCAAAGACGCATCGGTCGCGGTTCTCGAAGATCTCACGAAGATCACGGCAATTATTGGGGGAGACCCCACCGCTCTGCTGACGATGATCCTAGACAACTCCGATTCAGACTTTGAGTACTTGGCAAAGGGCATCACGCTTGAGCAGTTTCAAGCTGTTGACGATCTCGACATCGCGTGGCTGTACTACGAACTTCGCCCTGAACGCAGCTATCCCAACGGAGAAATTGCCGGCAACCTTGTCGGATTCATCGGAACTGACGGTCCCTTGGCTGGGTTCGAATTGGGAGCCGACGAATGCTTGGCGAGTGAAAATGTCGAGGCAAGCTATGCGCGAGGTGAAGATGGTGTTGCCCTCCCTGGGAGCTCTGTTGAAGCGCTAGAGCCCAAAGACGGCGGAACTCTCAAACTCACTATCGATCGTGATCTTCAGTTCTATGTTCAGCAGCGAATGGCTCAAACTGCGCAAGCGCTTGGCGCAACGTGGGCAACCGGTGTTGTGATGCGTGTCAGCGATGGACACCTGATGGCGGTGAGCGACTGGCCAACGCTAGACCCCAATGATTTCCAGAATGCCGGTGATGCTGATCGTGGATCTCGAGCTTTCGCTAACCCGTATGAACCGGGTTCGACGGTAAAGGCACTCACGGCGGCATCGCTCATCGACGCGGGAGTTGCCAATCAGCGCACGCAAGTGGTGTCGCCCTATGCCCTCGAACTCGCCAACGGCGGCGGAGTGATCAGCGATTCGTTCTACCACGAAGATCAGCGACTTACGCTTGCTGGTGCGCTTGTAGAGTCCTCGAACACCGCAATCGCCCAATACACAGACCTGTTGGATGCGTCGAGCAGGCACGACTATTTGCAGAAATTTGGTCTGGGGGAGACGACTGCCGTCGACTTCCTCGGTGAATCCACCGGACGACTGTACGAGGCCAGTGAGTGGGACCCACGCACTAACTATGCTGTGCAGTTCGGCCAAGGACTCAGCACAACGTCGATCCAGATGGCGAGCGCGTATCAAGCACTAGCCAACGATGGCGTTCGACTGCCTGCGACCCTTGTCGAGGGCTGCTACTGGCCTGACGGCAGCATCACAGACACCCCGTCCAAGGACGGCACGCGGGTAGTCTCCAAAGCCGCATCCGAGCAGACTCTGCAAATGATGGAAATGGTGTACAGCTCAAGCGGCTCGGCACCCAACCTTCAGATTCCCGGATATCGAGTGGCCGTAAAGAGTGGAACTGCGCAGGTTGCCGAGGACGGCGGGTACGGAGGCAGCGTCGTTATCTCGTACGCAGGCATCGCTCCGGCAGAGAACCCTGAATACGTTGTCATCGCAACGGCAGGCATCCCGGATAGCATCTATTCGGGCGCGATTGCCTCGACTTTCCGAGACATCATGGCCCAAACGCTTACCAGCTACCGTGTCACTCCCTCAAGTTCTTCGGGACCGGATCTGCCTCTACGCTGGTAAGTTCTTGCTGCGTTGACCCAACCTTGGAGCACACCACGTGATCGAACTGAGCATCTCTGAGATTGCAGCCGCTGTTGGCGGAAAGCTTATCGACGGCGTCGATGCTGAACAGCGCATACCTGCTGTCGCGGTGCAGACCGACTCGAGACTGAGCACCGCAGGGTCCATTTTCGTAGCGCTGCGTGGCGAAACCACCGATGGTCATCTCTTCGCGCACTCCGCTGTCGAGAACGGCGCGACGCTCGTAATTGCCGAGCACGCACTCGAAGTCGACACCGTGCAGATCATCGTGGACGATAGCCTGACGGCGCTTCAGGCCCTCGCACGCACCGTCGTCGCCCGAGTTCGTGACCGGGGCCGCCTCAAGGTCGTCGCCGTAACCGGATCTAACGGCAAGACCACAACCAAGAACATGCTGCGGAGCATTCTCGAGCTAGATGGCGAAACCGTCGCACCCCAGGGCTCGTTCAACAACGATGTTGGTGCGCCGATCACGATGCTTGGTGTCACTAACCACTCAAAATATTTGGTCGTAGAGATGGGTGCAGACGGCATAGGCGATATTTCACGCCTGCAGTCGATCGTGATGCCCGACGTGGGAATTGTGCTCATGGTTGGGCTTGCGCACATCGGAAAGTTCGGCGACGCAGCAACCACGGCACTCGCAAAATCCGAAATGGTGAGCGCTTTGCCCCCCCACACCACTGCGGTACTCAACTATGACGATGGTCGAGTCAGGGTAATGGCCAAGCAGACTGAGGCAACCGTCAACTTCTTCGGTCTTGATTCGAACGCGGATGTGTGGGCCGACGAGATTGAAACAAGCGCACGGGGAACCTCATTTGAGCTGCACGATGGCGACACAGTCATCCCAGTGCAACTGCGGATTCTGGGTGAACACCACGTCACGAATGCCCTCGCTGCGATTACCGCGGCGCGCGCTCTCGGCATCGCACCCGAGCGTTCCGTTGCTGCACTCGAATCGATCGAGCGCGCCGAACGTTGGCGAATGGAACTGCTTGAAGCGCCAGACGGCATCACCGTTATCAATGACGCCTACAACGCGAGCCCAGATTCGATGGCTGCCGCATTGAAGACGCTTGTGCAGGTCGTGGGGCCAGACAATCGATCCGTCGCTGTGCTCGGCGAGATCGCCGAGCTCGGCGACTATGCCGACGAGGAACACGACAGAATCGGTCGCCTCATCGTGCGTTTGAACGTGCAGAAATTGATTGTTGTTGGCCACGCCGCCCGCCATATCCACAACGCTGCCGGTCTCGAAGGTTCGTGGGATGGAGAGTCGGTACTCGTCGATAGCGTCGAAGAGGCATACGCTGTCCTGCGTGAGGAACTCCGAGGGGGCGATGTGGTGTTGGTGAAATCGTCGAACTCTGCCGGTCTTCGACACCTCGGTGACCGCATTGCCGGGGTGACCGCATGATCGCGCTCCTGATTGCGGCGGGCTTCTCGCTCATGTTTACCCTGCTGCTGACGCCACTGTTTATCAAGCTCTTTGTTCGCTTGAAGTGGGGGCAATTCATTCGCGACGATGGCCCAGAAAGCCATCACACCAAGCGCGGAACACCCACCATGGGTGGAATCGTGTTCATCCTGGGTGCTTCCGCCGGATACTTTGTCGGCCACTGGGTGGCCCAAGAAGCCGTGACCCTGTCTGGCGTTCTCGTGATTTATCTCATGGTTGGACTTGGCCTCATCGGCTTCATCGACGACTTCATGAAGACCCGGAAGCAGCGAAGCCTCGGACTCGGTGGGTGGTCCAAGATCGCTGGCCAAGTCATCGTTGCTGGCGGTTTTGCGGCGTTGGCGCTCAACTTTCCCGATCCCGGCGGTCTCACGCCAGCGTCATCCATGATCTCAGCGGTGCGTGACATCTCATGGCTCGACCTCGCCACCTTCGGTGTTGTCGCCGGCGCTGTACTCTTCGCGATCTGGGTGACGCTCATCATTGTGAGCACCTCCAATGGAGTGAACGTAGCTGACGGCCTCGACGGGCTAGCTACTGGTTCCGCAGTGTTCGCAATCTCGTCATACATCTTTATTGGGTTTTGGCAGAACAACCAGTCGTGCAGCAACCCCGGAATCGACCGTGAAGTTCTGTACAAGTGTTACGACGTGCGGGACCCCCTAGACCTCGCAATCATCGCCGCCGCTATCGCGGGTGCGCTCATCGGATTCCTCTGGTGGAACACCTCACCGGCGCACGTCTTCATGGGCGACACCGGTTCACTTGGACTCGGCGGCGCACTTGCGGCCCTCGCCATCATGAGCCGCACCGAACTGCTACTCGTCCTCATCGGCGGACTGTTCCTTATCGTCACCGGCTCGGTGATCCTGCAACGTGCGTACTTCAAGATTTCCGGCGGTAAACGCGTCTTCCTGATGAGTCCGCTCCATCATCATTTTGAGCTAAAAGGATGGGCAGAAGTCACGGTCGTTGTGCGGTTCTGGCTCATCGCCGCCATGTTCGTTGCCGCAGGCGTCGGACTCTTCTACCTCGAATGGATTAACCAGTAGCTGTGCGCGACCTCGACTCTCTCATCAGCTGGAAATCACCGTGGAGCGACCTGAAGGTCGCAGTACTCGGGCTGGGAGCCACCGGATTCTCGGCGGCCGACACCCTCGCCGAGCTCGCAGCGGATGTACTCGTGATCGCGGATTCGGCATCCGACAACCGCATCGACATGGCAAACGTCATCGGCGCGACGCTCGCCCTCGGCGGAACGCCTGAGGAACAGGTAGCAGCGCTCGACGGTCACTCGCCAGACGTGGTCATTGTTTCGCCCGGCTATCCACTCGATCACCCGCTGCTCGAATGGTGCCGCACCGAGAGCGTTGCGATGTGGACCGAAATCGAACTCGCGTGGCGACTGCGTGACAAAACCGGAACGCCAGCCGAATGGATTGCGATCACCGGCACCAATGGCAAGACAACCACCGCCCAATTGACGGCGCACATCCTCACCACTGCAGGATTCAGGGCTGGCGCTGTCGGTAACATAGGAATTCCGGTGCTTGATGCGATTCGCTACCCGGATGGATTCGACTTTCTCGTCGTGGAGCTCTCAAGTTTTCAGTTGCACGGGATGCCAAGACACGGAGTCGGGGCGATCTCTCCGCTCGCCAGCGTGTGCCTTAATCTTGCGGACGACCACCTCGACTGGCACGGCACTCTTGCGGCATACACGCAAGCGAAAGCTACCGTCTACGCCAACACAAAAGTCGCAGCCGTGTACAACCGTGCCGTACCCGCAACGGTGACGATGGTCGAAGACGCAGATGTCATCGACGGCTGTCGTGCGATCGGGTTCGGGCTTGATACTCCGGGGCCAAGTAATTTTGGGATTGTGAGCGATTTGCTGGCCGATCGCGCATTCGGGGATGACCGACACAATGCCGCTATCGAGCTCTTCACCCTCGATGAGCTTCGCCAAGCCGGCCTCGCCGCCCCTCACATGATCGCAAACGTTCTGGCCGCAAGCGCACTCACCCGTGCCGCCGGGATCAGCGTTGAAGCTCTCAGAGCGGGCGTCGCCAGCTTCGAAATCGACGCCCACCGAAATCAGCTTGTACTCGTCAGCGGGGGAGTGTCGTGGGTAAACGACTCCAAAGCCACAAACTCGCATGCGGCAAGCGCCGCACTCTCGGCAGTCGACCCTGTCGTCTGGATTGTGGGCGGGCTGCTCAAGGGCGTGGATGTTGCGCCCCTCGTAAACCAGCATGCCAAGCGACTCAAAGCGGTAATCATCATCGGCGAGGACCGGCTGCCAATCCTCGCGGCATTCGAGCGACACGCGCCCCAGATTCCGGTCTTCGAGGTGGACTCGACTGACACTGAACACGTGATGCCGCGCGCCGTTGAAATGGCGCACGGAATTGCGACAGAAGGTGACACGGTCTTGTTGGCGCCGGCAGCGGCATCCATGGATCAATTTGTTAGCTATGCCGATCGCGGAGACAAATTTGCGGCCGCAGTGCGCGAGCGAGTAGGAGGGAGCGACCATGACGCCTCCTCAACGACCCCAGCGTCCGAGTAAGCCGGCGCAGAAAGCGCCCGAAACCGCATCGACTTCGCGGTCGAAGGATTCCAAGAACAACCACGAGTCAGCCGCGCCACAGACCGCCGATCCTGTCGCCGACCGCGTACCGGTCAAACGGATCTTCTCGGCAGAGTCGAGCAACTTCTTTCTCCTGCTCGGCACGACACTTTTTCTCGTGATCTTCGGGCTCGTGATGGTCCTCTCCTCATCGTCGGTGGAATCTTTCACCGCCGATGAAGGATTCTTCGGACGATTCTTGCGCCAGGGCATGTTCGCCGTGATCGGTATTCCGCTGATGCTGATCGCTTCACGCGCTCCGACGAGGTTCTGGAAGAGATGGGCTTGGCCAGGACTCGTCCTTGGTGGTGTGCTTCAGCTCCTCGTATTTATTCCCGGCATCGGCTACGGCTATGGCGGAAACCAAAACTGGATTCGTTTCGGATCGTTCACCGCCCAACCCTCTGAGTTCGTCAAAGTTGCGGTAATCGTGTGGGTGGCTTGGGTGCTGGCAAGCAAACAAGATCTGCTTTCTGACTGGCGTCACGTGTTGCTGCCGGTCGGCCCGGTCGCCGGGGCCGCCATCGGATTTGTTCTCATCGGAAACGACTTAGGAACAGCATCCATCATGCTGCTGATCGTATTCGGCTGCCTCTTTTTCGCAGGTGTCCGATTGCGTTTCCTCGGATTAGCCCTGTCTGTCGTAGCAGTTGGCGCGCTTCTGTTTGCGGGTACTAGTGGTTCCCGAAGCAACCGAATCAGCGTGTGGATCAATGGATGCACCGAGCTCGACTATCAGGACGCGTGCTGGCAGATCGACCACGCCTATTGGGCTTTAGCTGGCGGTGGAATCTTCGGAACGGGTCTCGGCAACTCTGTCGCTAAACGTGGTTGGCTTCCGCACGCGGACAACGACTACATTTTTGCAATTATTGGCGAAGAGCTTGGCCTTATCGGCGCGGTCGTTGTTTTGCTGTTATTCGTGGTCTTGGCGATCGCGTTTATTCGCATCATCCGTTCAACTAACGACAGTTTCGTGAGGATCGCTACGGCGGGCGTAATGATCTGGACGGTGGGGCAGGCCTTCGTCAATTTCGCGGTCGTGCTCGGAGTACTTCCCGTGCTTGGTGTTCCGCTTCCGCTCATATCGACGGGCGGCTCTGCCCTGATTGCGACTTTGCTCGCTATTGGAATTGTGCTGTCATTTGCGCGAGCAGGCAATCGCACACCACCGCAGCCAACCGCTGCTGCGCCCACTATGCCCCCGGCGCAAACTGCCGCAGACCGTTCACGGATGCTTGCAGCCGATCGAGCTCAAGGACGACGATGACAACCTATCTACTTGCCGGTGGGGGAACTGCCGGCCACGTTAACCCCCTGCTCGCCGTCGCCGAGCGAATTCGCGTTCGTGAACCGGAGTCCGAAGTTCTCGTTCTCGGCACCGAGGAGGGCCTCGAGGCACGCTTGGTGCCCGAGCGTGGCTTTGAGCTGCTCACGATCGACAAGCTGCCTTTTCCTCGACGGCCTAATCGCGCGGCCCTGTCGTTTCCGGGGCGGTTGCGCGACACCATCGACGAGGTCGCCGCGCTCATCACCGAACGCGGTGTGGATGTCGTGGTTGGTTTCGGAGGCTATGTTTCGGCTCCCGCGTACTTGGGTGCCCGCAAGGCGGGAGTCCCGCTCGTAATCCACGAAGCAAACAGTAGGCCAGGAATTGCGAATCGACTTGGTTCGTTCTTCACGTCCTTTGTCGGCACAGCTTTCGACCGCACACCGATTCGAGGCGGTGTTGTTGTCGGAATGCCGCTTCGAGCGGAGATTGAAACGCTTGACCGGTTCGCCGCACGAGCGGAAGCAGATGTTTTCTTCGGTCTCGATCCGAAAAAGCCGACACTTTTGGTGACCGGCGGCTCGTCGGGAGCGAAGAGAATCAATGACACTATTGCGGGTTCGGTGACCAGAATTTTGGGCGCGGGCTGGCAGGTCGTGCACATCACGGGTGAATATCGCGATGCGGTTGAGGACCCTCAACTGCCAGGCTACGTTGTCGTGAAGTACTGCGACCGAATGGAGCTCGCGCTTGCCGCGGCTGACTTGGCGATCGCTCGCGCGGGAACATCGACCGTTACCGAATTGACCGGACTCGGCATCCCCGCGATCTATGTTCCGTATCCTGTCGGTAACGGTGAGCAAAAATATAACGCTCGAACTGCTGTCGATGCTGGGGCCGCTGTGCTCGTCGCCGACTCGCAATTCACTGCTCAGTGGGTGACTGGCGAACTAGTTCCGATGCTTCGTATGCGCGCCGTAATCGCCGACATGGCAGCGCGCGCATCGACCATTGGATCGCTCGATGGCACTGACCGGATGATTGAACTCGTCGATCGGGCGCTCGGTCGCGATCTACCATTGACATCATGATCTTTCCTGACCTGTCTATGCCGCTTCCCGGCCCGTTGAGCTCCGCCCACTTTGTTGGCGTTGGCGGTTCTGGCATGAGTGGCATTGCTCAGATGTTCTTGGATGCTGGCATGACAGTTACGGGTTCAGATCGTGCAACGAACGCGAACATTGAATCGCTGCGCGCAGCTGGGGCAACAATCAGCATCGGCCATGACGCTGCTCATCTGGGTGATCCGGATGCGTTGGTGTACACGGGCGCACTCTGGCCAGATAACCCCGAGTATCTTGCTGCCGTCGAGCGGGGAATCCCGGTCTTGCATCGTTCGCAAGCACTAGCGTGGCTTGTCGGCGACACTCGGCTTGTTGCGGTCGCTGGTGCTCACGGCAAGACAACGTCCGCTGGCATGATCATTACTGGTCTTCGCGAGTTGGGTACTTCGCCGAGTTTCGTTAACGGTGGCGTCATCCAGGGGTTGGGCACGAGTTCCGGCTCTGGAGTCGATGATCTTTTTGTCGTTGAGGCGGACGAGTCCGACGGTTCGTTTCTGTTGTATTCGACGGCGATCGCGCTGATCACGAATGTCGATGCCGACCATTTGGACCATTACGGTTCGCATGAGGCGTTCGATGATGCGTTCGTTGAATTTGCTTCGCGTGCTTCCGAAGCGGTCGTCGTCTCGAGCGATGACCCTGGAGCGATCCGGGTCACTCAGCGGTTGACTCACGCAAACATTGTCACTTTCGGTGAGGCTGAGGATGCAACGGTGCGCATCCATTCGATCACGAGCGAAGGCCCGGTGGCATTCTCCATCGTCGTCGACGGTCGCGACGAACGAGTGCAGCTCTCGATTCCCGGGCATCACAACGCCGTAAACGCTGCCGGTGCGATTGCTGTGCTGGTGGGGCTCGGACACGAGCTTGGTGCGGCCATTGATGCTGTTTCCACTTTCGCTGGCACTCAACGCCGTTTTGAATTGCACGCAGTTACTGATGGTGTGAGCGTCTACGACGACTACGCCCACCACCCCACTGAGGTTGAGGCAGCGCTCAGTGGCGCTCGAAGCGTTCTCGGCACTGGCAAGCTAATTGCTGTTCACCAACCGCATCTTTTCAGCCGCACGCGGGACATGGCAACGCAGTTTGCCGAGGTCTATGAGCGACTTGCAGATCACACAGTCGTCCTTGATGTCTTCGGCGCACGCGAGGATCCGATCCCCGGTGTCACCGGCGAGCTCGTTTCTTCGAACTTCGCTGATTCCACGCGTGTTGACTTCGTGCCGGATTGGCAGTTGGCGGCGAATCGCGTTGCTGAAATTGCCGGCAAGGGTGACATCGTCATGACTCTGAGTTGTGGGGACGTCTATCGCATCATCCCGCAAATTGTTGCGGCGATAGAGAGCCGAAATTCGTCGATCGCAACAGCGGAGTCTTCCGCAGATCAGGTGCCGAGTGAAGAGGCCTGAGGGTTTCGATAAGCCGGTTGCTGATTCGAGCGCTCAGCGCGCGAAGCCACGACGCAAGCGTGGAGACGGCGCACAGCAGTCGCACGCGAATAAGCCGAGCGTGACGCCGAAATCGAAGCGCCCGGGTACCGGTTCAGGTGCCGGTGCAAGTCCAGGTGCAGGCGCCGCGTCAGGCAATGTGCCTTCGACAGGTAAGCCGGCTGGGGCAGGGCGTCGCCCTAAAACCGAGTCGCCCGAGCGCGCCGCCACCAGCTCGTCCGCGCGCAAGCCGCGGCCTCAGCGTTCCGAGCGGCGGCAGCCTCGATTGCGTGGGCGTGAGCCGAACCCGGATGCCCTGGCAAAGAAACAACTCCGCCAAGCTGGCCGAGCGCGAAAGCGTGCAGAACGGGCGGAGCTGCGCCGGTTCACTCGGCGTGCGCGCAACCGCAAGCTCGTTCTCTTGTCTATGGCTGGGGTGGTTGCCACGCTCCTCGGTCTGATTGCAGTCGCCGTATTTTCGCCCATTTTGGCGCTGCGCACGGTCGTGGTCGACGGCGCTAACCGCATTGACCCCGCCGAAATTCAGGGTGCTGTTGAAAAGCAAATGGGTACGCCGCTTGCACTACTCAACTTCGATGCAATTACCGAAGAACTCTCGGTGTTTCCTTTGATTAGGAGTTACGTTACGGAGATTGTTCCTCCCGATACATTGCTCGTGCATATTGTGGAGCGCGAGCCCATTGGTTCGATCAAAATTGACGGCGTGTTTCGACTTGTCGATCCCGCCGGGATCACGATCGAGGAGTCCGCCGATCGAATTGCTGGCGTTGCGCTGATCGACGTCGGTGGGGCGGATGCCTCAAGCCCCGCATTCGCCGCAGTCACAGAGGTGCTCCTCTCGTTGCCGCCAGATCTTCGAGCGCAGGTTGAAAGCGTTACGGCGAGCACGAAAGATGACGTGTCCTTCGTGTTGGCTGGAGTCGGCCAACGCGTGGTGTGGGGCAGCGCGAGCGATTCTGCTCGAAAGGCAGCGTTGTTGGCGTGGTTGATTTCGATTACGGATGCCGGCAAGGCGGGGGAGTTTGACGTTTCGGCTCCCAGCAATGGCATCTTCCGCCCCAGCTAGCCGGTGGCAGCGGTGAGATTTCCGCTAATTGCCCAAACACTTTCCGACACGCGGTTCGCGCTGCATCTTTGTGGGGTGCTTCCCGCATATTCTCAACAAAAGAAATACATACTGAGCATAACTTTAAACCTCAAG
>Ga0307486_1001356_pt1 | contig 19120 bp, 15 predicted proteins | sample CBIW02metaG_FD_203663 | JGI IMG/M metagenome (GOLD analysis project Ga0307486, IMG submission 203663) | Sea-ice brine microbial communities from Beaufort Sea near Barrow, Alaska, United States - CBIW 0.2 | ecosystem: Environmental > Aquatic > Marine > Coastal | place: USA: Alaska | collected...
GATCTGTACACGCTTGACTACTACCTCAAGCTTGCCGACCAAATCATGGAGAGCGGCGCCCATGTGCTCGCGATCAAGGACATGGCCGGTTTGTTGCGGGCCGAGGCCGCAGAGACACTCGTTACTGCATTGCGTGAACGCTTCGACGCTCCCGTTCACGTGCACACTCACGACACCGCGGGTGGCCAGCTCGCAACCCTTCTCGCGGCATCGCGTGCCGGTGCGGATGCGGTGGATGTCGCTAGCGCCCCCATGGCGGGAACGACAAGTCAGCCGTCAATGTCGGCTCTTGTCGCGTCGCTCGCGCACACCGAGCGAGACACCGGGATCTCGCTCGATGCGGTGTCGAACCTCGAACCCTACTGGGAGGCAGTGCGCCACGTGTACGCGCCGTTCGAGTCGGGACTTCCCGGCCCAACGGGTCGCGTCTACCATCACGAAATCCCCGGTGGCCAGCTGTCGAATTTGCGCCAGCAGGCGATCGCGTTGGGCCTTGCCGATCATTTCGAGACGATCGAGAACCTGTACGCCGCAGCAAACAAGATGTTGGGTCGTCCACCGAAGGTCACGCCGTCATCCAAAGTCGTGGGAGATTTGGCCCTTGCCTTGGCCGCAGCCAACGCCGACCCGGCTGACTTCGAGGAGAATCCGGACAAATACGACATTCCTGATTCGGTTATTGGGTTTATGGCGGGGGAGTTGGGCGAATTGCCCGGCGGATGGCCTGAGCCGTTCCGCACAAAGGTGCTGAAAGGCCGCAACATCAAGATTGGTGTTGAGGAAGTCAGCAAAGAAGATCAGGCTGCGCTCAACGGTGAGCCGAACGATCGTCGATCAGCTCTCAATCGACTCCTCTTCGCTGGTCCAACTCAGATCTTCGAGACAGCTCGTGAGGCGTACGGCGACTTGTCTGCACTTGCCACCACCGACTACCTCTACGGTTTGCAGCAGGGCCATGAGCACGTCGTGGAGATCGCCAAGGGCGTTCAGCTCTTTGTTGGGCTTGAGGCAATTGGTGAAGCAGACGACAAGGGAATGCGCACTGTTATGGCCACTCTCAATGGTCAGATGCGGCCTGTGTTCGTTCGCGACCTCGGCATTAAAGTCACCACGACTGCGGTTGAGAAGGCGGATGCCACGAAACCGGGTCATGTCGCGGCACCGTTCTCTGGCGTCGTCACTGTTCAGGTTGAGGAGGGCGACAAGGTCGAGGCTGGACAACCCGTTGCGTCTATCGAGGCGATGAAGATGGAAGCCGCGATTACCGCATCCATCTCGGGAACAGTAAAGCGACTCGCTATTCCTAAGACTCAGCAGGTCGAAGCAGGGGACCTTCTCGTCGAGATCGAGCCAAGCTAGTCCACGATTGACACGACATTTAGGCATGACTGTCTAACAAACGACTGTCATGTCTACCTCGATTCCGGGTTAGAGTGGTGTGTTTGCTTTCTGAAAGGGATCAACAAGTGACTACCAAGCGCAATGAGCCCGACGTGCGGTTGTCCGCGGACGGAAAGAATTCCTCGGACGAAGACGACTCCAAAGACTCGACAGTTGAGGAGACTCCAAGCAACGAGAGCCTGACTTTTACGCTCTCGCTACCGGTGACCGTTCGTGAGACTCCCGAGCATGAAGCCGCCGTTGCAATCGACGATGTCGCTGTTGACGCTCACCACGTCGACCCGGCGGCAATGTCCACAACATCGATCGCACTTACTCCGGACCTGGTCGTGACGACGCCTCCAGAATCTACCCCCGAGGTTGCGGTAATTCCGGAGCTTCCGCCGGTCGACCATCACGCAACGCGTCGCGGACGTCAGCGCACTGAGGTGCGCGGTGCCCCTGAAGCGGCCACGATGCTTACGGCTGAGCGTCTCATCAATCAGGGCAAGCAGAATCGTGCACCAGCCCCAGAAGGCTTCCTGCAGGCGCTTGTGTACGCAGTTACGTTTCGTCTCGTTAACGTAGGCGATTCGTATCGTGCACGGGAGCGCAAGGCGCTCGAGGCCCGTATAACCAAGACATTTGTCGGCGGAACGCGCTTCGTGCCTGTGCTTACCCGCAAGGGCGGTGTGGGCAAGACCACGATCAGCGCGCTGTTGGGTATGGCGATGGCTGACACTCGCGAAGACCGCATTATTGCGATCGATGCGAACCCCGATCGGGGAACTCTGGCAGAACGCATCGATAAGCAGACCCGAGCTACTGTTCGTGATGTTGTGCTGCGAGCAGATTCGCTCCACACCTTTAGCGAGTTCCAGACGGTTGTCTCACGCGACGAAACACGACTCGACGTTCTTGCCTCTGACACAGACCCGCATGTTTCTGAGGCGTTTGACGAAAATGACTACAACGTCGTCGCTGACATGGCAGAGCGATTCTACTCAGTTGCCATTACCGACTGTGGAACCGGCATCGTGCACTCTGTCATGCGCGCAACGCTCCAACGGGCTGACTCGATCGTCATTGTCTCCGGAGGCAGCGTCGACGAAGCACGTTTGGCATCCGAGACGCTGACGTGGCTCGAGTCAAACGGCCATGCTCATCTCGTCAAGAACGCTGTGGTTGCGCTCAATACGGCAACTCAAGGCACCAACCTGGTCAAGCTTGAGGAAATCGAAGCGCATTTCAAGTCGCGCGTGCGTGAAATTGTGCGGATCCCATATGACCCAAGCCTCGCTACAGGCTCGGTAATCAACTACCGCAACCTCAGCAAGCTCACCAAGACGGCGGCCCGCGAACTCGCTGCAGTTGTCATGGATGGCCTTCCTGAGATCCGGACCAACTGACCCTATGGCCGTTCGTGAGATTCGCCTCTTTGGCGATCCCGTCCTTCGTTCTGTTTGCGACCCCATAGCTGTGGGTGACCCGCACGCGGCAGCGCTCATCGCCGATCTCCTTGAGACGGTGCAAGTGCCTGGCCGTGCAGGCGTCGCAGCTAACCAAATTGGCGTTGGCTTGCGCGCCTTTAGCTACAACATCGACGGCGAGGTTGGCTACGTCATTAATCCAGTGTTGGTCGAGGTTTCAGGTGAGCCGGAAATGGTGGATGAGGGATGCCTTTCTGTTCCCGGCTTCTACTTTCTGCGCAGTCGCTACCCCTTCGCCAAGGTCACCGGAATCAACCTCGCAGGTGAACCGATTGAGGTTAGCGGCGACGGCGTCATGGCGCAGGCATTGCAACACGAAACTGACCATCTTGATGGCCATCTGTATATCGAGGGACTCGATTCTGAGACCAAGCGAGACGCGATGCGTGCCATCCGAAAAGCGTCGTGGTACTAGAGCGACCCTAGTAATCCGTTAATGACATGACCCCCGTCGCGTAGCTACGCGACGGGGGTCATGTGCATCAAAGTGTTCCGTGCCAACACCTAGTGCTTGAGTGAAATGCCTTCGGTGTTTGGCGAGTTTGAGTACATCGAATCAATGACATCGGCAAAGTCCGCCAGGATCACGCCGCGTTTGATGCTCATTTTCGGCGTGAGGTGGCCGCTGGCTTCGGTAAGGTCCGCGTCGAGGATGTGGAACTTACGAACCGACTCCGCGCGTGAGACTCGAGCATTACCGACATCGATCGCCCGCTGCACTTCAGCAAGCACCTTCGGGTGCTTGGCCGCCTGCTCGAGCGTCCAGGTTGCATCGAGACCATTGTTGTTGAGCCAGACAGGAAGCATCTCTTCATCAAGTGTGACAAGTGCCGCAATGAACGGGCGCTGTTCGCCGACAACAATGACTTGGCCGATGATCGGATTGGCGCGAATGGGGTCCTCGAGTGCTGCGGGAGCAACATTCTTGCCTCCGGCCGTGACGATAATCTCTTTCTTGCGTCCGGTGATCTCCAAGTACCCGTCTTCATCGAACTTGCCGATGTCGCCGGTCTTGAACCATTCGCCGTCGAAGACTTCGTCGGTCGCTTCTTGATTTTTCCAGTAGCCATCGAAGACACAGACACCCTTCGCCTGAATCTCGCCATCTTCCGCGATCCTCACGGAGACACCGGGTAGCGGGGGACCGACCTTGCCGATCTTGAAGTTTGACGGCTTGTTGACCGAGATTGGCGCGGTGGTCTCAGTGAGTCCGTAACCTTCGAGGATCGTGAGGCCCAAGCTGCGGTAGAAGTGTCCCAGACGCAGACCGAGGGGTGCTGAACCCGAGACGGCGTACTTGACACGTCCTCCCAGGGCAGCGCGAATCTTCGAAAGAACCAGTCGATCGAAGATGGCGAACTGAATCTTGAGCCCGAGCGGCACGTGACCGGCATCAATGGCCTTTGAGTGCGCGATGGCAACGTCAGCAGCCTTGCGGAAGATCTTGCCCTTGCCGCCAGCTTCGGCCTTCTGCTCCGACGAGTTGTATACCTTCTCGAACACTCGCGGTACCGCCAAGAGGAACGTCGGTTTGAACGATGCCATCGAGGGCAACAGCAATTTGGTGTCTGGCTGGTGACCGACCTTCACCCCACCGTGGATGCACAGGATCGAGATGAAACGAGCGAAGATGTGCGCCGTAGTGATGAAGAGCAATGTGCTCGACTCCGGGTTGACGACTTCAGGGATCGCCTTCTGAGCGTTGCGACACAACTCTACGAAATTGGAGTGTGTGATTACGCAGCCCTTGGGCTTTCCTGTTGTGCCAGAGGTATAGATGAGCGTGGCGAGATCGGAACCCTTTGCGAGCGAGCGGCGGCGTTCAATCTCTTCGTCAGTAACGTCGCTACCTGACGCGGCGAGTTTGTCTAGGTCACCGAGATCGATCTGCCACACGTTTGCTATGCCAGGAACGTCGGCCCGAATCTCATCGAAACGCGCGAAATGGTCGGGCGTTTCAGTGATCATCGCGATCGCGCCGGAATCGGTGATGTTCCAGTGAATCTGACTGGGGGAGCTGGTCTCGTAGATCGGAACAAGCACTGCGCCGGCAAACCAGACCGCGAAGTCGATCAGAGTCCACTCATAACGCGTCTTGCACATCAGCCCGATCTTGTCACCGGGCTGGATGCCCGCAGCGACGAGGCCTTTGGCGACCGACTTTACTTGAGCTAAGAATTCAGACGAGGTGACATCACTCCAGCCGCCATTGGCGGTAGGTAGCGAGAACAACGCACCATTGGGCGTTGCTGCTACGCGATCCATCAGAAGATCGGTCGTGTTAGCGTCGGGGTCAGCCTCAACAATGGCGGGTACATCAAACTGTTTCACGGCAACTCCTTTGGCACCGGTACGGTGGATTACTCCACTCTAGCTAGGTGGAGGCCGCCTAGCTATGCGCGAATTGGCGCGTGAGTACATTTGCACCCGTTTGTGGGGTGCGTTCTCGCTAGCGGTAGAGTAGAAGCTCCAGCGAGCAGGAGAAAGAGGCACCATGTTCTATTGGTTTATGAAGAATCTGGTTGCCGGTCCGATCTTGAAGACGGTGTTCCGGCCCTGGGTATCCGGGCTCGAAAATCTGCCGCGCAAGGGCGGTCTGATCCTCGCCAGCAACCACCTTTCCTTTATCGATTCGGTGTTTCTGCCTCTCGTGATGGATCGCCGTATCTTTTTTCTCGCGAAGAGTGACTATTTCACTGGCCGCGGCCTTCGCGGTTGGCTTTCGCGCGCGTTCTTCAACGGCACAGGGATGCTGCCAATCGATCGTTCGGGAGGTAAAGCTTCTGAGGCGTCGCTCAATACTGGTCTTGCGGTCCTCGCTCGCGGCGAAGTGCTCGGCATTTACCCCGAAGGCACGAGAAGCCCAGACGGAAAAATGTATCGGGGTCGTACGGGCGTCGCCCGAATGATCCTTGAGGGGCACGTTCCCGTGGTTCCGGTAGCGATGATCGACACCGAAAAAGTTATGCCGATCGGCACCAAAATTCCTCGGATGGGTCGGATCGGGATCGTGTTCGGCGAGCCCCTAGATTTCAGCAGGTTTGAGGGCATGGAGGGCGACCGTTTCATTTTGCGGTCGATCACCGACGAAATCATGTACGAACTTAACCGCATCAGCGGTCAAGAGTATGTGGACGTCTACGCAACTTCGGTCAAGGAACGTTCCGCTCCTGCCATTCGCCAGCGGTGACATTGGCCACTCTGTTCTGCCGGTAGGCTCTTATAGGGTCACAAACCCACTCACTTTCGCAGTATTTGTATTAAGGAAACTCCTCGTGGTCGACCCGTCAGAACCAGTCGTGCTTGCTGATCCCGCCGTGATTGCCGGTCTCGACAACTGGCGAACACTCCCCATCAAGCAACAGCCGTCGTGGCCGGATGCTGACGCCGTTGGCGAAGCTTCCAGCAAGATCGCCTCATTGCCACCGCTCGTTTTCGCTGGTGAAGTTGATCGCCTGCGTGCACGCTTGGCGCGCGCAGCTCAGGGTGAGGCTTTCTTGCTCCAGGGCGGCGACTGCGCTGAAACTTTTGCAGGCGCTACGGCTCAGCAGATCAGCGATCGCGTAAAGACAATCTTGCAGATGGCGGTAGTTCTTACTTATGGCGCATCGAAGCCCATCGTCAAGATGGGTCGCATGGCCGGCCAGTTTGCGAAGCCACGATCCAGCGATTTTGAAACCCGTGGAGATGTCACTCTTCCGGCGTACCGCGGCGACATTGTCAACGGTTTCGATTTCACACCAGAGTCGCGCACCGCTGACCCGGCCAGGCTGGTCGAGGGATACCACACCGCTGCATCGACACTGAACCTGATTCGTGCATTCACGCAGGGCGGTTTTGCCGACCTTCGTCAGGTGCACTCCTGGAACAAGGGTTTCGCAGCGAACCCCGCGAACCGCCAATACGAAAGCTTGGCCAAGGAGATCGATAAGGCAGTTCGCTTCATGGAAGCAGCTGGCGCAGATTTCGACGAGCTCAAGCGCACCGAGTTCTACTCAAGCCACGAAGGCTTGCTTATGGATTACGAGCGTCCGATGACGCGGATTGATTCGCGTACCGGTACCCCGTACAACACGAGCGCCCACTTCTTGTGGATCGGTGAGCGTACGCGTGACCTCGACGGCGCTCACATCGACTACTTCTCGCGCCTACGTAATCCCATCGGTGTCAAGATTGGCCCGACGACTACCGCTGACACGATGAAGAAACTCATCGATAAACTCGATCCTGAGCGTGAACCAGGGCGACTGACGTTCATCACCCGCATGGGCGCAGGCAAGATTCGGGATGCTCTTCCGCCCCTGCTCGAAGCAATCAAGTCAATGGATGCGACACCGCTCTGGGTGTCAGACCCGATGCATGGCAACGGACTCACCACTCCTACTGGCTACAAGACTCGTCGTTTCGATGACGTCGTTGACGAGGTCAAGGGATTCTTCGAAGCGCACCGTGCTGCGGGAACCTACCCCGGCGGCATCCACATTGAGCTCACCGGTGACGATGTCACCGAGTGCTTGGGTGGATCGGAACAGATCGACGAGGCAACGCTCGCGACACGTTACGAGTCCCTCTGTGACCCTCGCCTCAACCACATGCAGTCGCTCGAGCTCGCGTTCTTGGTAGCTGAAGAGCTCCGCGCTTTCTAGCTGACGCGGTTTTCGCCAGCTGACGCGGTTTTGCCAGCTGACATTGTGCTCGCTAGCGGGTCTTCTCTCATGGAGAGAGTGACCTGCTAGCGAGCATTTTGCTTGCGCTGGAAGAATTGCTTAGCCGTATATTGTGACGCCAGATCCACGTTTGATCATGGCGCCAGCCTCGGGATCCTGATCGGTAACAACGGCAGGTGGAAAACTCCAGAAGATTTGTTGGATTGCGGTATCGACCGTGACGACAAACCCGGCACCCTCAAGCTCGCGTTTCGCAGCGGAGATGTTGTCACCGATCACATCGGGCATCTGAACGAGGTCGGGTCCACGAGAGATGATGAGTGTTGCGGTGTCGTCCTCGCGGAAAATTCGTGCATTGCCGTCGGAGTCGCGCTCTGGGTCGATACCAACGACGGTACCCTCCGCACAGTCGTTGAATACTTCGGAGCCGAGTTCTGCGTTGAGGTTGACTCCGGCAAGAATTTGCGTAGCTTCGTCGACAGAAGCGCACTCGACGCTGGGAAGGGCGCCGGCAGAAACGATCAAGTAAACATCCTGCAACTCGCCGTATGTTTCAGCCCCAACGATGGACGACTCATCGGCGCCGAGCACAGTGATGACAAGCCCGGCAGCGATTTCACCGTCGAACTGTTTGATTACGGGCTCAACAAGTGTGAACGGTGCTGCCGCGATCGCATCCCGCGCTTCTTGTTCCGTCATTCCTGCAAACGCGGGCACAGCGATGGGGCGCGGGCCCTGAGAGATCAGCAGTTGCACTGCTGAGCCATTCGGTGCTGCAGCGCCAACCGCGGGCGTCGAATTGGCGACCAGATCGATAGCAACAACGGGGTCGAAAGTTTCGCCTAGTTCGTCGCTAACAACGAGACCCAGTTCCTCCAAAATCACTCGCGCTTCGTCGGGAGTAACTCCCTGAATGCTCTCGGGGATAGTAACTTGCGAGCCTGGGCCCGAACCGAAATACCACCCGGCTCCCGCAGCGCCGCCAACGAGTAAGACAACGAGTACCAGCAGCCACCAGCCGCGTGACTTTCTCTTGGTCGCTTTTGTAGACAGCGCCGTGGCATTCTCCGAAACCTGTGTTGGTGCGGGCGTCGCCACCTTCTGCAGTTCGGCACCAAATATTTGGGTGTCAGCAGTTGGGTTCAGATCCGCTGCTGCTGGGGCGCTCGGTAGCACCATCGTGCGTTGGATCGCGGTGGATGCTGTAGGAGGGAGTGCCGTCATCAGCGAGCTGTGCGTTTGGTAGAGCTGGTCGAGGAGCGCTCGGGCGTCCCGAGGGCGATCGTCCGGCTCACGGGCTGTCGACCACAGCACGAGGTCGTCGAGTTCGGCCGGAACCAGGTGGTTTGCTGAGCTGGGACTCGGGACCGCGTCGTTGGCGTGCTGGTAGGCGATTTGCATCGGCTGTTCGCCCTTGAATGGTTGCTCGCCAACAAGCATTTCGTACATCATGATGCCGACCGCGTAGATGTCGCTTCGGGTGTCTGCTATTCCTCGCGTTACGAGTTCGGGGGAGAGGTAGGCGATGGTGCCGAGCAGGGCGGCACCGGTAGCAGTGTTTGCGCTTGCTGCTCTGGCGAGACCGAAATCGGCAATCTTGATTCGTCCGTCATCCGCGAGCAGTACGTTCTCGGGTTTCAAGTCCCGGTGGACGATTCCGGCCTTGTGGGCTGCGGCGAGGCCAGCGAGTACAGCCTCCATGATGTCGAGCGTCTGCTCGGTCGTGAGGATCTGATGCTCCACGAGGAGATCGCGCAGCGTGATGCCAGGCAGGTACTCCATGACGAGGTAGGCCATGTCGCTGTCTTGACCCTGGTCGAAGACATTTACGACGTTGGGGTGTGCGAGTCGTGCCGATGATCGTGCTTCTTGAACGAAGCGCTCTTTGAACTTGCTGTCATCTGCGAGATGGCCGTGCATTATCTTGATGGCGACCTTGCGCTCGAGGCGAAGGTCCGTCGCGAGGTACACAGTCGCCATGCCGCCGCGGGCGATTCGCGAACGGATCTGATATCGACCGTCAAGGAGACGGCCAATCATCGGATCAGTACTGTTCGCATTCACTCTCAGAGTCTAAAGTTCTGAGCATCGAGAGTGCCGCTAGACACGGCTGTTCTGCGGGTTACCCGAGTTCTTGCAGCCATGAACGGGCAGATGCTTCCCACTTTGCGTACGCGTCGGGGTAGGCCGAGATCTGCACGGCCTGCGCAGCCTTCGTCACGCTCATGTTCTGCCAGCCGGAAATCTCAAGAAGTCCCCGCGTTATTCCCTTGTTCGGATTGCTAGGTCCGCCGTAGAACAGGCGCGCTGCATGGGCCGGTGTCGTGAGTTGAGCTGCGGTTCCCCATCCGGCGCTTGGCCGCTGCTGGAACAGTCCGACAGAGTCTCGGTCGCCCCAGTTGAGGTTGCGAAGACTGGACTCTTGCATCGCCGTGGCCAGCGCAATGGTGATCCCGTAGTCCGATACGCCCAGGTCACGACCTACTTGGATGATGACGAGAGCGTTGGTGCGCATTTCTGCGGTCAGGTAAGTGACGCTGCTGCCGCTGCTTGCGGGGGCAGAACTCGACGAGGGAATCGTGAGTTTGTCGCCGATGTAGATGACGCTCGATTGGCTGAGACCGTTAGCGTCGAGTATCGCTTGGGCGGAGAGTCCCGCTCGTTTCGCGATTGCCGAGATAGTGTCGCCAGAAATTACGAGGTAGGTGCTGCCAGCGACGGGTGCTGGTGCCGGTGCGGGCGCTGGCTCAGGCGCCGGTGCCGGGGCGGGAGCGGGGACGACTGCCTCTTCTGCGACGTCAGCATCAGCAACTTCCGGAGCATCGGCCGAGTCGTCGGTCGCCCCTTCTTCAGTGCTGGCGTCGGCGTTTTCCTCGGAGTTCGTACCGCCGCTTGGCGCATCCGGTGCAGCGTCATCGATGTCGTTCGCTGGGGCGCTGAGATTACCAGGAACGACGATCAGTTGACCAGGGTAAATGATGCTTGACCAACCCAAGCCATTGGACGACATAACCGAAAGGGTGGAGACGCCAAACTTGGCGGCGATTCCGCTGATGGTGTCGCCGGCAACAATCGTGTACTCGCCGTTGGTGGTCTTGGTGTGGCTGACACTCGGCAACGGCTCGACAGACGCCTTCGTGAGTGTCAGCTCTTGCCCGGGAAAAATCATTGATGACCAGCTCAGCCCGTTTAGCGCAAGCACAGACGCTGTCGACAGGCCGAACCGAGAGGCGATGTCACTCACCGTGTCTCCCTCGGCGACCGTGTAGTTCGCTGGGGCGGGGCTCACTGATGGAGACGAAATCTCTCGTGCGGCTGGAGTGGTCACGGCCGCCGGCTTATTCGCGCGTTCTGCTGACAGGCGCGGATCATTGGGGGTCTTGGCGTTGACGGTCTCAACTGGTCCGGTGAGATTGAATGTCGCAGCGGCGAGCGAACCGACCAAGATGACGGGAACTGTATTCATGAGGCTGCGGTTGACGCGGGCTCGCTGCTGAGCGAGACGACGTGCTCGTTCGCCATCCTCAACTGCGGTGGGTACTAGCCCAGCGAATACGGTGTGAGCGACATTGTCAGTGTCGTCAATTGTGAAGTGTGTCATTGCATTCTTCCTCTCCCGGCCCCGAGAAGGTGTAAGTGATCACTGAGACCACCGGCACAACGGTGTCACAGAAGCAATCTTGTGTCAACTAACGTGGCAGATGTGGTGTATGTGACTGGTGTTACTTGAGTCCACTCGTGAATATTCTGCGCATGCCATGCGAACTCTCAGGTTTCCCCAATTGGGCATGGCACTCTTAAGGGGTGACTGAATCACCAACCATAAACTGGCTGACCGTTCCTGACCTCACCGAACAGCTCGGGCTCAAGGTGAGCCAAGTGCGTCGGCTCATTGAAGAGGGCGCGCTACTCGCGAGCAAAATCGACGGTGTGTGGCAAGTGCCCGATGTCTTCGTCGTTGACGGTGCACCTGTGCGGGAGCTCAAAGGCACCGTGGTTGTACTCGGCGACGCGGGGTATAGCACTGAAGAGGCCATGCATTGGCTATTGAACAGCGAGCCAAGTCTTGGTGTTTCTCCCATCGAGGCTCTGCGCGCAGGGAGAAAAGCAGAAGTACGCCGTGTAGCTCAGGCGCTCGGCTTCTGATCCGCGATTTCTTGACTACGACGAGCGAGTCGTTGCCGCATTAGCTAGCTCGAGTAATCGCGCCTTGGCTGTCGGTGCGACAGCGGCGTTTTCGATAGCCTCGCAGGCTCGCTCTAGATTGCGCGCGATGACCTTTTCGATCTGGGCTACCGCTCCAGATTCCTGCAGCGTTGAGCGAATTATGTTCACCTGTTCGGCCGTGAGATCAGGATCTCCGAGCAGCTCGTCAAGTATTGCGTTTGCGCTTGACGACAGCTTCTGTCGTGCGACCGCGATGATTGCTGTGCGCTTGCCTTCTCGCAAATCGTCGCCGGCAGGCTTGCCTGTTCGTTCAGGATCGCCAAAGATTCCGAGGATGTCGTCCCGAAGTTGGTACGCAACTCCGAGCGGAAGCCCAAATTCGCGTAGTGCCGCAATCTGCTCGTCGCTGCCGGCTCCAAGATTTGCGCCAACGGCAAGCGGGGCTTCAACACTGTACTTCGCTGACTTGTAGATCAGGACGCGTTGCGCGCGGTTGAGCGCTTCGGACTCCGGATAGCTCGCCCAGGCACTCTCATCATGGATGTCAAGAAACTGACCTGCCATAACTTCCGTGCGCATGGTCATGAATTCCTGGCGTGCCGCCAATGCCGCTGGGCGGGGAAGCATCGCGAGTCCACGGCCAAGTAGTTCGTCGCTCCAGCCGAGGAGTAGATCCCCGAGAAGCAAGGCAGACGATTGCCCATAGGTCTCAGCGTTTCCGACCCACGCGCCGTCGTTGTGCATCTGTTCGAAACGGCGGTGTGCTGCGGGTGCGCCACGGCGAGTATCGGAGCGGTCCATGATGTCATCGTGCACGAGCGCGGCCGCATGAAAGAGTTCAAGAGCGGACGCGGTCAACAGCACGCCGGGAAGTTCGCCTGACCTCACGTCGCTGTCGAGCGGGTCCTCAGGGGAGGGGAGGCCCGCCACTGCTTGCCAACCCCAGTAGCAAAAGAGAGCCCGGAATCGCTTTCCTCCGGAAAGCAGTGAGCCGCCCACGTCGGTGAGTGCCGTGAGCTCGGGCGCAATGCTGTTGAGCTCGTTTCGCTTTTCGGCGAGGAATTCGTCGATTTTCAGCTGGACAAGGTCAACTAACTGGTTACTCTCAGGCACTCGTCTAGCCTAGCGAGTGAATCGGGGCGTACTATAGATACTTAGCCGTGGATCCCAAAGAGAGGGGAACGGAATGCCGCTTTCAGAGAAAGAGCAGCGGGCCCTCGATGAGATGGAGCGCAGCCTCTATCAAAACGACGCTGACTTCGTAAGCACGGTCAGCCCGCACCGGGGAAAGCCCAATTACCGCATGATGGTGATCGGCGTACTCGTTGGAGTTGCTGGCATTATTGCGCTACTCACTGGAGTAATTATCCAGCAGCCGTTGATCGGTGTGCTTGGTTTTGTCGTCATGTTTGTCGGCGTCCTCCTGTTTGTCTCACCACCGCGGTTAACTTCGGCAGATGCAGAGACCGCAGCGCCGGCGACTTCGTCGCGTCGCTCGCCTAAGCGGGGAGCATCATTCATGGACACGATCAACGATCGTTGGGACCGCCGCCAGGACGGCCGCAGCTAAACCCAACAACCTCCACTTTCTAGGACCAGCCCTCGGGCTGGTCCTTTTTTTGTGCCCTGAACGGGGTTAGTCGAGCGTTTTGGGGGTAATTCACTCCATTTTCCTCCACCCATTTTTTCCTTATGATTGCTGGGATTTTCGGATGTATTGCAAAGTTTTTAGTAAGAAACCTTAGATTAGTGGTTGAAAGTGGAGTAAAGTGGAGTAAACCTGAATCCGGGCCGGAGAATGAGGGGAGGCTGCCATGTTTCTAGGCACCTATGCCCCCAAGCTCGACGACAAGGGCCGCATCATCTTGCCGGCGAAGTTTCGCGAGGAACTTGCTTCTGGTGTCGTGGTTACTCGCGGCCAAGAGCGTTGCCTCTACGTCTTCAGTCAGCGCGAGTTCGAAGTCATGCACGAGACGATCCGCAAAGCTCCCGTGACGAGCAAGCAGGGGCGCGACTTTTTGCGTCTATTCCTCTCTGGTGCAAACCAAGAGACACCAGACAAACAACACCGTGTGACGATTCCGGCCGCACTGCGCGAATACGCCGGTCTCGGCCGCGACTTGACGGTGATTGGTGCGGGCAATCGCGCTGAAATCTGGGACACCGAAGCCTGGAACAACTACTACGAGGCCAATGAGGCTGACTACGTCAACACCACAGAGGAGGTGATCCCGGGACTCTTCTAGCTCTGTGGCGCTGACTCCCAGCCGAACGCCCTGATTTTCTTCCCCGATATCAGGTCGCATCGGATGGGGATCAGCATCACAGAACTGGCCCTTATCACCATGGCTGACAACACCATCCACACTCCAGTTCTCCTCGAGCGTTCGATTGAACTGCTCGCACCAGCACTCGATGTACCGGGCGCCGTCCTCGTTGACGGCACGCTCGGCATGGCCGGGCACGCGGAAGCTTTCCTCCAGCGATTCCCTGACCTCACCCTTGTGGGTATAGATAGAGACGAGGATGCCCTTGATATCGCTCGACGCCGGCTTGAGCCTTTCGCTAGCCGCACGCACTTTGTTCATGCTGTCTACGACGAAATTCCGACGGCGCTCGCTTCGTTGGGATTCAAGGCTGCTCAAGGCATCTTCTTCGACCTCGGAGTCTCATCGCTCCAGCTCGACCGTGTTGAGCGCGGATTTTCCTACTCTCAGGACGCTCCGCTAGACATGCGAATGGATGCCTCGACTCCTGTCACGGCCGAGCACATCCTCGCTACCTACAGTGAGCTCGAACTTCGACGCATTTTTTACGCATACGGTGACGAGAAATTGGCACCCCGTTTCGCGAGCCGCATCGTGCAATTCCGCGAAGAGCAGCCGCTAACAACGTCGGCGCAGCTAGTCGAGCTCATCATCGCAGCAACGCCAGCAGCGGCGCAGCGAGCCGGGCATCCGGCAAAACGGGTGTTTCAAGCCCTCCGCATTGAAGTCAACCAGGAGCTCTCGGTTCTCGAGCGAGCGATTCCTGCCGCAGTGAACTCATTGGCCCTCGGTGGACGGATGGTCGTCCTGGCCTACCAATCGCTGGAAGACCGCATCGTCAAGCGTGAACTTCAGCGACGCTCACGATCCACTGCTCCTGCAGGACTTCCCGTTGAGCTCCCCGAGCACAAGCCCGAATTGAAGCTACTGGTTCGCGGCTCAGAACAAGCAAGCGACGAAGAACAACAAACGAATCCTCGAGCCAAGCCCGTACGTCTGCGAGCAATTGAACGAATGCGAGTCATATCATGAGCACTAACCTCGCTTATGCGCAGCCTCAGCCACTGCAGCAACCCGGCAAGCGACCATCACACATTGAGATCGTCACGACCAAGGCTCAACGCAAGGCGCGCCCCAAGGCTCTCTACGCGGTCGTCACCGTGGGAAGCATGTTCGCGATCTTGGTGGCCCAGTTGCTCTTGAGCATTGTGGTTACTCAAGGCGCGTACCAGATCGACTCTTTACAGTACGAGCAGAAGGTTTTGGATCGCACGGAGCAGAGTCTGCTTGAGTCGCTTTCACTGCGATCATCCTCCCAAAACCTCGCAGCTCAAGCTGCTGGGTTCGGTATGGTTCCGAACGCGACTCCATACTCGCTCAATGTGTCAAATGGTTCTGTGTTCCGTCTTCCCGGCAGCGCAGATCCCACCGGCTGCGGAGGAACGTGTGGCCTAGTCGGTAACAGTCTTCTTACGGGGATGCCACTCGCCAGTGTTGAAGCTGCTGCGGCAGCCACGGCCGCGAAGGCGGCAGCTACGGCCACTGCGGCGACAGCAGCAGCAACAACAGGAGCATCCGTTGCCGCCGCGCCAGAGCCGGCCAATAACGCAATTCCTGCTCCAGTGACCCGATGATTGAATTGATCGATCTAGGGGACGACAGATGAAACCACGCACAACCCGTGCCAGGGTCGCCTTTGTCGTGTTCGCTGTTCTGGCTTTGACCGCAGTATTCATTGTTCGACTGGTCGATTTGCAGGTTGTGCAGGCTGAAGCGCTCACCGCAGAAGCCGACACAAAGCGGACCCTTACTCGAGTGACCTACGGCACTCGAGGTGACATCGTCGATACGAATGGCGCTGTACTTGCAGACAGCGTTGAGCGCTTCGACATTGTTGTATCTCCCCGTGTCACTTTGCTGCGCAAAGATGCATCTGTCGCGGTGCTCGAAGATCTCACGAAGATCACGGAAATTATTGGGGGAGATCCCGCCGCTCTGCTGACGATGATCCTAGACAATGCCGATTCAGACTTCGAATATCTGGCGAAGGGGATCACGCTTGAGCAGTTTCAAGCGGTTGACGAACTTGACATCGCGTGGTTGTACTACGAACTTCGCCCGGAACGCAGCTACCCCAATGGAGAAATTGCCGGCAACCTCGTCGGATTTATCGGAACTGACGGTCCATTGGCTGGGCTCGAACTGGGAGCCGACGAATGCTTGGCGAGCGAAAACGCCGAGGCTAGCTATGCGCGAGGTGAAGATGGTGTTGCCCTCCCGGGGAGCTCTGTTGAAGCGCTCGAGCCCAAAGACGGCGGCACCCTCAAACTCACGATTGATCGTGACCTTCAGTTCTATGTGCAACAGCGGATGGCTCAAACTGCGCAAGCACTTGGCGCAACGTGGGCAACCGGTGTTGTGATGCGTGTCAGCGACGGACACCTGATGGCAGTGAGCGACTGGCCAACGCTGGACCCCAATGACTTCCAAAATGCCGGTGACGCTGACCGTGGATCTCGAGCCTTCGCTAACCCGTACGAACCGGGTTCGACCGTTAAGGCGCTCACGGCGGCATCCCTCATCGACGCGGGAGTTGCCAACCAGCGAACGCAAGTGGTGTCGCCCTACGCCCTCGAACTCGCTAACGGCGGCGGAGTGATCAGCGATTCGTTTTACCACGAGGATCAGCGACTCACCCTTGCCGGTGCGCTCGTAGAATCCTCGAACACCGCAATCGCCCAGTACACAGACCTTTTGGATGCGTCGAGCAGGCACGATTATTTGCAGAAATTTGGCTTGGGGGAGAGAACCGCCGTCGATTTCCTCGGCGAATCCACCGGACGACTGTACGAGGCGAGCGAATGGGATCCACGCACCAACTATGCCGTGCAGTTCGGACAAGGACTCAGTACGACGTCGATTCAGATGGCAAGCGCGTATCAAGCACTTGCCAATGATGGCGTCCGACTTCCAGCCACTCTTGTCGAGGGCTGCTATTGGCCGGACGGCAGCATCACAGACACCCCGTCGAAGGACGGAACTAGGGTAGTTTCCAAAGCCGCATCCGAGCAGACTCTGCAAATGATGGAGATGGTGTACAGCTCAAGTGGATCCGCACCTAACCTTCAGATTCCCGGATACCGCGTGGCCGTAAAGAGCGGAACTGCGCAGGTTGCTGAGGATGGCGGGTACGGCGGTAGCGTCGTTATCTCGTATGCAGGTATCGCTCCAGCAGAGAATCCTGAATACGTTGTCATCGCCACGGCGGGCATCCCGGATAGCATATATTCTGGCGCGATTGCCTCGACCTTCCGCGACATCATGGCCCAAACGCTCACCAGCTACCGTGTTACCCCCTCAAATTCGTCGGGACCGGATCTGCCTCTACGCTGGTAAGTTCTTGCTGCATTGACCCAACCTTGGAGCACATCACGTGATCGAACTGAGCATCTCTGAGATTGCAGCCGCCGTTGGCGGCAAGCTTGCTGACGGCGTCGATGCTGAACAGCGCATACCTGCCGTCGCGGTGCAGACCGACTCGAGACTGAGCACTGCCGGGTCCATCTTCGTAGCGCTACGGGGAGAAACCACTGATGGTCATCTCTTTGCGCACTCCGCCGTGGAGAACGGTGCCACGCTGGTAATCGCCGAGCACACTCTCGAGATCAACGCTGCGCAGATAATCGTGGAGGACGGCCTGACGGCGCTTCAGGCCCTCGCACGCACCGTCGTTGCCCGAGTTCGTGACGGCGGCAACCTTAAGGTTGTTGCCGTAACCGGATCGAACGGCAAGACCACGACCAAAAACATGCTGCGGAGCATTCTCGAGCTCGATGGCGAAACCGTCGCACCTCAGGGCTCGTTCAATAACGATGTTGGTGCGCCAATCACGATGCTTGGCGTCACGAACGACTCAAAATATTTGGTCGTAGAGATGGGTGCAGACGGCATCGGTGATATTTCACGCTTGCAGTCGATCGTGATGCCCGACGTGGGAATAGTGCTCATGGTCGGGCTTGCGCACATCGGCAAATTCGGAGACGCAGCAACCACAGCACTAGCGAAGTCCGAAATGGTGAGCGCCCTGCCCCCAGACGCCACGGCGGTACTGAACCATGACGATGGTCGAGTTAGGGCGATGGCTCAGCAGACCGAGGCATCCGTCAACTTCTTCGGTCTTGATTCAAACGCGGACGTGTGGGCCGACGAGATCGAAACAAGCGCACGAGGAACCTCATTTGATCTGCACGTTGGCGAAGATGTCATACCAGTGCAACTTCGGATCCTGGGCGAACACCACGTCACGAATGCCCTCGCTGCAATTACCGCGGCCCGTGCTCTCGGCATCGCACCCGAGCGTTCCGTTGCTGCACTCGAATCGATCGAACGTGCTGAACGCTGGCGGATGGAACTGCTCGAAGCGCCGGGAGGCATCACCGTCATCAACGATGCCTACAATGCGAGCCCAGATTCGATGGCCGCGGCGCTGAAGACTCTTGTACAGGTCGTTGGGCCCGAAAATCGTTCCGTCGCCGTGCTCGGTGAGATCGCTGAGCTTGGCGACTACGCCGACGAAGAACACGATCGAATCGGTCGCCTCATTGTGCGTCTGAACGTGCAAAAACTGATTGTTGTCGGCCACGCGGCCCGCCACATCCACAATGCGGCCGGTCTCGAAGGTTCGTGGGATGGAGAGTCGGTACTCGTCGATAGCGTCGAAGAGGCATACGCTGTTCTGCGTGAGGAACTCCGAGGGGGCGATGTTGTGTTGGTGAAATCGTCGAACTCTGCGGGCCTTCGACACCTCGGTGACCGGATCGCAGGGGTGACCGCATGATCGCACTCCTCATAGCTGCAGGCTTCGCGCTCATGTTTACCCTGCTGCTAACGCCATTGTTCATCAAGCTCTTTGTGCGCTTGAAGTGGGGGCAATTTATTCGCGACGATGGCCCTGAGAGTCATCACACCAAGCGCGGAACACCCACCATGGGTGGAATCGTGTTCATCCTGGGCGCTACCGCCGGCTACTTTGTCGGACACTGGGTGGCCCAAGAAGCCGTGACCCTGTCTGGCGTTCTCGTGATTTATCTCATGGTCGGACTTGGCCTCATCGGCTTCATCGACGACTTCATGAAGACCCGCAAGCAGC
>Ga0307486_1001358_pt1 | contig 19116 bp, 20 predicted proteins | sample CBIW02metaG_FD_203663 | JGI IMG/M metagenome (GOLD analysis project Ga0307486, IMG submission 203663) | Sea-ice brine microbial communities from Beaufort Sea near Barrow, Alaska, United States - CBIW 0.2 | ecosystem: Environmental > Aquatic > Marine > Coastal | place: USA: Alaska | collected...
TGCTGTTCCCAGATTGGATAAATCGTCTGCCAGTGCTCTCGGTTTCGTATAAGTCGGTAGCTATTTCACTCACCAAAAGCAATTGCTGGTTGTTAAGGCTGTTGGATTGTGTTAGGGTTGAAAATTTCACAACCTGGGTATACATGAACCATACAGCTACGGCTGCAAGGGCTGCCAAAAGCAAATATCCTATTATGACCTTTAAGGTGATGGATCGGTTCGCATTTTTCATATAACAAATATTGCCAAAATTACGCCATTTCTTTTAAAGTTCCATAATAGGGTTAAAATTCAATAAAACCTTGTTATATTTGCGGCATATCTCAAAGGGGTGTCAGATTCTGGAACAAATTCAGTACGAGACTGAGATTATACCCAACGAACCTGGGCAGGTAATGCTGCCAAGGGAAAAAGATACTTTAATGTATCACTTAAAAGTATAGAACCCCCTGTTAAATCGGAATGAAGGATTTAATTAGGGTTTTTTTATGCGCTTTTTTTAAACTATTAATCAAAGAATAATTGCCCCTTTTATTCGTTAAATTTATTTATTACGAATGAAGCTTTTATTTGTTTTTCCAGCCGTGTTGTTGATCTCAACACTTTGTTTTTCACAAGAAACCGAAAAGGATACTATTGGCAATCCGCCAGAATTGCTGGATGAAGTCCTGGTGCAGGCCGTTCGCGTAGATGCCGATTCCCCCGTAACACATTCCGATATTGATAAGGAGGAATTAAAAAAGCGGAACCTTGGCCAGGACATACCGTTTTTATTGAATTATTTGCCTTCGGTTGTGAGTACTTCCGATGCCGGAGCAGGCGTGGGTTATACTTCTATTCGCGTTCGCGGAAGCGATGCCTCCCGGGTAAATGTTACCCTGAATGGAATTCCGTTCAACGATTCCGAAAGCCAGGGTTCCTTCTGGGTAAACCTTCCTGATTTCACTTCTTCAACGGAAAATTTACAGTTGCAGCGAGGGGTTGGGACTTCCACCAATGGTCCCGGGGCTTTTGGCGCAAGCCTGAATTTACTCACCGATGCGGTGTCAAAAGAAGCCTATGCGGAAGTTTCAAATTCCTTTGGTTCTTTCAATACAAGAAAGCATAATGTGAAATTTGGCACCGGACTTCTAAACAATCATATAGAAGTTACCGGCCGACTTTCGGCAATCGCTTCTGATGGTTATATAGATAGGGCTACTTCCGATTTGAAATCTTATTTTCTTCAGGCTTCCTATGTCGATGAGAATACCCTGATAAAAGCCATCACTTTTGGCGGGCGCGAGTTGACATATCAGGCGTGGAATGGAATAGATAAGGAGACTTTGGAAACAAACAGGACTTTTAATTCTGCCGGGATGTACACAGATTCCAATGGGAATCTTCGATTTTACGACAATGAAGTAGATGATTATAAACAAGATCATTATCAGTTGCACTGGAATCAACGTTACAATAACAACTGGTCCACAAATTTGGGACTGAATTACACGTATGGCCGGGGCTTTTTTGAACAATATAAAGAGGACCAAAAGTTTTCAACCTACGGATTTACGCCCATTGAAATTGGCGGAGAAGTTATAGATAGAACAGATTTGATTCGCCGCCGCTGGCTGGACAATGATTTTTATGTGATAAATGCCAATGCGAGGTATAAAAATAATCAACTTGAAATTAATTCGGGCGCATTTTTCAGTACGTATAAAGGAGACCATTACGGAGAGGTGATCTGGGCCAGATCTGCAGACAACTCAGAAATTAGGGACAGGTATTATTTTGGTGATGCCACAAAAGATGAATTTACGGTTTTCTCAAAAACAACTTATAGGATTAATGGGAAATGGCAGGTTTTTGTGGATCTTCAGGGCAGGTTTATAAGCTATAAAACAGGAGGGATCACCTCAGATATTGTAGCTATGGACGTGAATGAAAATTTTAAATTTTTCAATCCAAAGGCTGGGGTGAGTTTTCAAATAGACCCGGCAAATCAGCTTTATGCATATTACGGAAAAGCGCACAGGGAACCAGCCAGGAACGATTTTGAAGAAGGAATTACGATCCCCGAAAAGTTAGACGATTTTGAGCTGGGCTGGCGCTATGCTTCCGAAAAGCTAAAGGTAAACTCCAATATTTTTTATATGGATTACAAAGACCAGTTGGTACTTTCAGGAGAATTAAATGATGTAGGATCGGCGCTAAGAACCACAAGTGGCAGTAGTTACCGGTTGGGAATAGAGATAGATGCTGAACTTCAGTTATCCGAAAAATGGAAATTAATGCCAAATGTAGCCCTGAGTTCAAACAAGAACCGGGATTTTGTGGCCTCCATTGATGGAGGATTAAGGAAATTGGGAACCTCCAATATTTCATTTTCCCCGGAAATTGTCGCGTCTAATATGTTATTATTTCTTCCAAGCCCTAATTTCCAAATTGGATTTCTTTCCAAATATGTTGGGGAACAGTACATGGGAAATATAGATAGCGAAGCCTCGATCCTGGATAGTTTCTTTGTAAATGATTTAAATATCTATTATGAACTGAGAAATATACCGGTTTTCAAAGCTATTGTTTTTTCCGGATTGGTCAATAATATTTTTGATGTGAAATATGTGTCCAACGGTTATTTCTATACCTATGACGACGATTTTTCAACCCCCGGAACTATTACTACCATTGAAGGTGCAGGTTATTATCCGCAAGCCGGAATAAATTTTTTGGCAGGGGTTACGATGAAATTTTAAAGCAGAAGAAACCTTTCTTTCCTATGAACCTTAAAAGGAAGGAAAGGTTTCTATTCTTGAAGGATCCTAAAAAATTAATTAAAAACCTCCAACACATTTCCGTTTCTTCTAACCCTGTAGGGTTTTAAGGAATATTGACCCGAACCTTCGGTAAGCTCTCCCGTTAGTATATTATAGGTGTTTCCATCGTTACAATTGCAGGTAACCAGGATGCCTTCCACCCTTAATGTAGAGCAATCGGTTAGCGGATGGTTGGGATCGCTCAATTCAAAAGCAGTATATTGGGTATTGTTGATATTATAGATCACAACCCCGTTTATCCCATAATTATTGGTGTAATAACTATTCCCTGGAAAGTTAAGGCTATTGAATTCCGGTAAACTCAAATTCAGGTCCATCCTAAAGCTTACATCGATTAGATAAGGGTTGTCATTCCTCACTACATCGTCTGTCGCACAGGAAATAGTGATAGCCATCAGAACCAGTGACAAAATTATTTTTTTAATCATTTTTAAGGGTTTTACTCTAAAGAATTTAATTGTTTTCAAGGTTTAAATTTATTATATTTGTTTCAATAAATCCCGTCGAGCATGGGATTTTTTGTATTTATTATTAGAGTTGGAATCTAAAAAACACACAAAAAAGATCTTTTTAGTTAAACCAAAATCCGGCATCTAAAGGGTTTTGGTTTTTTATAAATCACAAATTAAATGTTAAAATTAGGGATGATGGATTAAATTTCCCAAGCCTTAATTGTTAAACGACAAAGTTATGAGCAAAGTATCTTATTATTCACCTGAAGGATTAAAAAAGCTGAGAGATGAGCTTAACAGGCTTCGGGATATTGAACGGCCTAAAGCCTCTCAGGCAATTGCAGAAGCAAGGGATAAAGGCGATTTAAGTGAGAATGCAGAATATGATGCCGCAAAAGAAGCGCAAGGCATGCTGGAAATGCGGATTGCAAAAATGGAAGAAGTAGCCTCCAACGCCCGTATCATAGACGAATCTCAACTGGATGATTCCAAGGCCCTGGTACATTCTATGGTTAAAATTAAAAATTTGACCAACAAAATGGAAGTGACCTATAAGTTGGTGGCCCAAAGTGAATCCGATTTAAAAACCGGAAAAATCTCCGTAGATTCTCCAATTGGGAAAGGCCTTTTGGGCAAAAAAGTTGGTGATATAGCCGAAATAATCGTGCCAAGCGGAAACCTGAAATTTGAAGTCCTGGAAATCTGGAGGGAATAAATATTAGATATTAGGCAAGAAATATAGAGATTGTTGCAGTATTGTAGTGTCGGACGGACATCCGACCCTACCGGACCACCAATCACAAACCAAAAAACCAACAAACCATGGCTAGCGTATTCACAAAGATTATTACAGGGGAAATCCCTTCATATAAAGTAGCGGAAACAGACCAATTTTTGGCATTTTTGGATATCAATCCCAATGCTGAAGGGCACACCCTTTGTATCCCCAAGGAAGAATCCAACAAAATCTTTGAACTTGATCCTTCTACTTATGCGGGCTTAATGGAGTTTTCCCGAAAAGTGGCCATTGCCCTGGAGAAAACCGTTACGTGTAAGCGGATAGGAATGGCAGTTGTCGGGTTGGAAGTGCCACACGTACACGTTCATCTAATCCCCTTGAACAGTATGAAAGACATGGACTTTAGCAATAAACTTAGCTTTCCACAAGAAAGGATGCAAAGGTTGGCCGACCAGATAAAAGCTAATATTTAATGGATCTTTCGGAATTTAAACTGAGTTTAGAACTTCGAATAGACTGGAGTGATCTGGACATGTATAAACATGTAAACAACCTTACGTTTATGAGATTTATGCAATCCGGACGCGTCAAATTTTGGGAGAAAACAGGACTCTCTAGAATTTATGAAGAAACCAATCGCGGACCTATGATCGTTTCTTCTCATTGTGATTTCAAAAAATCCCTTTATTATCCCGGAACTGCAGTTGTTAAAACAAAGCTGGCGTATCTTAAAAATTCCAGTTTTGGAATAGATCACATTATTTTAAATGAAAATAACGAACTTTGTGCACAAGGAAGGGATGTTGCAGTTTGTTTTGATTTCAATTCCCAAACCACCTATAATATTCCGGAAGATTTAAGAGAGATTATGAGTAGGTATTAAACTTTTTTAAAGCGATTTGAAAAGTAGTGCCCTTATTTATTTCACTTTGAAACACCCTGATCTTTCCCTTGTGGTATTCTTCTATAATTCTTTTGGCAAGGGATAGCCCAAGACCCCAACCACGCTTTTTTGAGGTGTATCCCGGCTCAAATATCAGGTTGTGCTTGCTTTTTGAAATGCCTTTCCCGCTATCTTTAATATAGATAAACACCCAATTTGAATCTTGTTTGATTTCAATGCTCAATTTCCCTTTGCCACGCATCGCATCCATTGCATTTTTCACCAAGTTCTCTATGGTCCAGCTGTAAAGGGTTTCATTTAAATTGACATAAATAGGGGAATATGGGGTTGAAATTTGAAATTCAATGAGGTCTGAATTGCGGGATTTCAAATAAGTAAAACTCTCTTTGGTAGCCTGAATGATCTCGGTCTTGGACAAGATGGGAGCAGAGCCTATTTTGGAAAATCGATCGGTAATAGTGAGAAGGCGTTCAATATCCTTTTCAATTTCTGAAATATAGGATTTATTCACATTCTCTTCTTTCAGGATTTCTGTCCAACCAATTAATGAAGATAGCGGAGTGCCAATTTGATGTGCTGTTTCTTTTGCCATTCCGGCCCAAAGCTTGTTTTGTTCACTGGATTTTGTGGTAGTATAGAAAAAATAAACCACGCCAATAAACAGAAAGATGATCAACAGCAAGCCGATAGGATAAAACTTGATTTTGGTGAGCAAAGGGGAATCACCGTAATAAATTTTGTGAACCTGGTTTTTTCCAAGGACCATTTCTATAGGTTCATTTTCTTCCTTCAGCAGGCTGAGGTAATCCTGGAGTTTATCAGGACTATTTCGGGTTTCAGGAGAAATATTCATCCCGTCGATAATTTTCTCGTTTTCATCTACCCAAATGGTTGGAATACTTGTGTTTTTGTTTAAGATCTGAAGGGTTAGCGCAATGTCCGTGTCTTCATCGGCTTTGCCGAGAAAAGCTTGTGCGGCGGCCCAAATTTCCATTTTTTCACGCTCATCCAGTTTTAGGCGTTCAAAAAATATGGAGGTATTCCATAAAATAAGTCCTACGATTAGTAAAGAAGAAATTATAATAAACCAACGGGCAAAATTTCGTTCATCTGTAAATATCATGAAACCAATTTAATGAAGCTTTAAAGATAACCGTTTTATGTTAATATTATTGTTGTGATCGGGTTTTTCATTCCTAAGGCTATTTGTTACCTTTGTCAAAAATTGCGAAATGCTATCTATTGATCCAAATGAAATTAGTACGGGAAAACTGCATCAGTATTTGTTGGGTGCTGTTGGGCCAAGACCTATAGCTTTTGCGAGTACGGTAGACATAAACGGAAAACCCAATTTGTCTCCCTTTAGTTTTTTCAATGTTTTTAGCGCAAATCCACCAATTTTGATCTTTTCGCCTGCCAGAAGGGGACGGGATAATACTGTAAAGCATACCTATTTAAATGCAAAGGCGACGAAGGAAGTGGTGATAAATATTGTAAATTTCAAAATGGTTCAGCAAATGTCGCTTTCCAGTACCGAATATGCTGAAGGAGTGAACGAGTTTGAAAAAGCGGGTTTTACGATGCTTAAATCAGATATGGTGAAACCATTCCGGGTGGCTGAATCTCCGGTTCAATTTGAATGTAAGATTCAGGAAGTTGTAGAATTGGGGAATGAAGGCGGGGCAGGAAACCTTGTGATTTGCGAGGTAGTAAAAATGCATATTGACGAAGCTGTTTTAGATGAAGACGGACATATCGATCAGCATAAAATAGATCAGGTTGCCAGGATGGGTGGCAATTGGTATACTCGTGCAATAATGGGAATGTTTGAAGTTCCAAAACCCCTTTCGTCAATAGGAATTGGGGTGGATGAAATTCCGCAGGAAATCAGGAATAGCCGGATTTTAACCGGTAATGATCTTGGGAAATTGGGTAATGTGGAGATTTTGCCTTCAGAAGAAGAAATTAAACTATTTTTGCAAGAAGATTTAAGTGCTTCTGAAGTATTGAAAACCGGAGATTTAGATAAAATTCATTTACAAGCGCAATTATATTTAGAAAAGGAAGAACCAGTAAAAGCCTGGAAATTATTATTAGCAAAAAAAAATTAAAATGGAAGTACAAGGAAAGATTAAATTAATTGGAGAAACCCAAACTTTTGGTGCCAATGGGTTTAAAAAAAGGGAATTGGTAGTGACCACAGAAGAACAATATCCACAACACATTATGGTCGAGTTTGTTCAGGACAAAACAGATCTATTGGATAATTATAAGGTGGGTCAACCGGTGAAGATCGGGGTGAATATAAAGGGCCGCGAATGGGTAAATCCTCAAGGCGAAGCAAAATATTTTAACTCTATTCAGGGTTGGAGAATTGAAAATTTAGAAGCCGCAGGAAATCCCGGTGCGCCAAATGTAGCGCCACCGGCAGATCAATTTGAGCCTGCAAAGGATTTAAACGATGAAGATTTTGACGATCTTCCGTTTTAAAACAAAGGCCCATTCTCTTCTGAATGAGGAATAAAATATATAAAAAAGCTTAGCCTCAATAAAATGAGGCTAAGCTTTTTTATTCTGTGACTTTCTATTATTTTTAATTTTCTAACTGCTTTCAAAAGTGGATAAATTCAGTTCATATCAAAAGTTCCCTCCGGTAGAAACTGCTGATGAGGACGGCCTGCTTGCCATTGGAGGGGAATTGTCGGTAGAACGGCTAATAGACGCTTACAACCACGGCATCTTTCCCTGGTATGATGCTTCACAACCCGTTTTATGGTGGAGTCCGGATCCCAGGATGGTGCTTTTTTCCCAAAAATTGAAAGTCTCAAAAAGTATGAAAAAGTTGATTCTGAACAATGCTTTTGAAGTGACTTTTAACCGGGATTTTAAAGCCGTTATTGAAAATTGTGCCAACATCTGGCGACAAGGTCAGGCTGGCACCTGGATCACCGAAGAAATACAAAAAGCTTACCTGGAATTACACAGACTGGGAATAGCTCATTCTGTTGAAGTTTGGGACGGAAATAATTTGGTTGGCGGACTCTACGGAATTTACCTGAAAGACAAAAAAGTATTTTGCGGCGAAAGCATGTTCGCGACCGTGAGCAATGCCTCAAAATACGGTTTTATAAAATTGGTCGAAAAATTAAGGGCGGAAGGAGTTAAGCTGATAGATTGCCAAATTTATACAGCGCATCTGGAAAGTCTGGGCGCGGAAGAGATATCCAGGAAAGAATTTTTGGGTTTTTTAATGTAGTGAAACCCTACCAGGGTTTCAAACCCAATTCTATCAATATTTCAAACACAACCCTACCAGGGTTTCAAAACCAACCTTATCAATCTTTCAAACCCTTGAAAGATTTTACACATCTTTATACCTGAAACAATCCACTTCATGGTCATTCACCATTCCCGTGGCCTGCATATGCGCATATATCACGGTAGAACCCACAAATTTAAATCCGCGTTTTTTTAGGTCTTTGCTCAATTTATCGCTTATTTCAGTGGTTGGAGGAGCCTTTTTATAATCCTGAACGGAATTCTTAATGGGTTGTCCAGCCACAAATCCCCAGATATAGTTGCTAAAACTCCCGAATTCTTCCTGCAGCTTCATAAAAGCCTGAGCGTTGGTAACAGTAGCGCGAACTTTCAGTCTATTTCGTATGATCCCTGCATTCAGTAATAACTGTTGAATTTTTTCTTCCGGATATTCCGCAATCTTTTTATAGTCAAAATCATCAAAAGCTTCCCTGAAATTTTCCCTTTTTCGAAGAATTGTAATCCAGCTTAAGCCGGCCTGAAAAGTTTCCAGTACCAGGAATTCAAATAAGGTTTCATCGTTATATACTGGCACGCCCCATTCCTCGTCGTGGTAAGCTTCGTAAAGCGGGTCGCCCACACACCATCCGCAGCGTTTTAATTCACTCATTAGCTTAAGGCTTGAAATTATATGTTATAGTGCCGGGTTGCGAATTACGGCCGGGCAAACGGCTAAAAACAGCCTGAGCTGCATATTCAAGGGCTTGGTCGGCCAAACATTCATTGGTAGTTGAAGAACTGCCTTTATTTACCGACGTAGAAGTAACCCTGCCTTCTGCATTCACCGAAATATTTATGACTATTTTACCTGATCTGTCACAGGTATAAACGGGGTTTGGAATATCCACTGCGCTTCTGCCTAGAAGGGAAAAGGAGATGGAACTATGATCTATACCTCCCTTTTTTGTAGAAGTTATTTCTGAAGTTTTGTTCCCATCAGATTTTTTTTGAACCTGCTCTTTCTTTTTGTCCTGAAAATTGAAATTTCCTGAAGAATTTGAAGTTTCATTCTCGCTGGCTTCGGTTTGCGAGGCGCTGTTCTTTTCGAAAATTTCCTTCAGTTGTTGGTCGAAATTTTCTTCCCTGTCTTCTAGATTCTCATTAAATGCCTGATGTGTTTGGGCAGTTTCCCTGGTGTTTTTTTTGGGTACTTCTTCCGGTTCAGTTTTTTCAACCTCCGCCTCTTCTATTTTTAAATTATCCAGATCCATTAGAAACTCCCTTGCCTTCCGGTTTTTGTTTGCCAGGTTGAAATTGAACAATCCCAGCAGCAATACCGCAAAGAACAGAAGCGTGATAATTAAGGCTTTATGTCTGTCAAAAAAATCCATAGAATTAAAACTACTGAACCTGTTTTTATTTCTGCAATTTGGGCAACAAATCTTCAAAAGAGGAAAGGTTCAAAGAATCATCTACATTAAATGTGCCGATTTTCGACCGCCTTAATTCCGAAAGATGCGCACCGCTACCTAAGGCTATTCCAAAATCGTTTGCCAGGCTTCGAATGTAAGTGCCTTTGCTGCAAACCACCCTAAAATCAACTTCTGGAAAACGAATATTTGTAATCTCAAATTCGGTGATCTCAATTTTTCTCGCCTCTATTTTTACTTCTTCGCCGCTTCGGGCATATTCGTAAAGTCGTTTTCCGTCTTTTTTTAATGCTGAAAATACCGGTGGAACTTGTTCTGTTTCGCCTATAAAACCAAAAGTAGCTTCAGTTATATTTTCTTCAGAAATATGACCGGTTTCAAAAACCTGGTCAATTTCAGTTTCCAGATCATAAGATGGAGTAGTGCCGCCCAAGGTAAAAGTCCCGGTGTATTCTTTTTCCATCCCCTGATACTCAACTATACTTTTGGTGAATTTCCCGGTGCAAATTATAAGTAAACCTGAAGCCAGCGGATCTAAAGTTCCGGCGTGCCCAACTTTTATCTTTTTAATTTCGCAACTTTTTCGGATCAGCCATCTCACTTTATTTACCAATTGAAAGGAAGTCCATCCCAAAGGTTTGTCGAAAAGCAGTACTTGTCCCTCTTTAAAATCTTCGGCTTCCATTATATTACGGTGAGTGGGTTGATAAAATAGTTGTAAAAGAGAATAAAAAATCCAAAAATAATCCGGTAATAACCAAAAACTTTGAACCCGTGTTCACTTAAATAACCGATAAAAGATTTTATAGCAAAAATAGCGACCAGAAAACCAATTACATTCCCAATGATCAACAGATTTATTTGCTCTGAATTCAATACGAATCCATCCTGGTAATAATCATAACTTTTCTTTAATGTCGCGCCGAACATTGTGGGTACCGCTAAAAAGAACGAAAATTCCGCGGCGGTAGTTCTTGAAAGTTTCTGGCTCATTCCTCCTACAATTGAGGCGCCGCTCCTGGAAACTCCGGGAATCATGGCAATGGTCTGAAAAAAGCCAATTTTTAAAGCCGTGAGATAGGTGATCTTATCCCCATCAGAAGATTTAAACCATTCATCTACCTTCAAGAGTATAAACCCACCAATAATTAAGGAGATTGCAACTACCAACGGACTTTCCAGAAGTTCATCTATCACATCATTAAATAATAATCCGAGGACAACTGCCGGCATGAAAGCCACTAAAAGTTTCAGATAAAAATCTACGCTTTGAAAAAATCGTTTCCAATACAGCACAAAGACAGACATGATGGTTCCAAGTTGGATTGCAATGGTGAAAAGTTTTGTGAACGATTCCTGGGCAATTCCAAAAAAGGAGGATGCAATTATGAGGTGACCTGTAGAAGAAACAGGCAAATATTCTGTGATGCCTTCAATGATGGCCAGAATAATAGCTTGAATATAATTCATTTATTTTTTATTCGGATTTACTAAAATAGCATACACTTCAATTCCAAATCCAAGTAATACCAAAGCCGGCGCTAACCGGATCCTTCTGAAATTGTAGATATCCGGATTAAAAACAGTTGGATCGTCACTTCCGCCACCTGCCATCAGGAGAAAACCCAATGCAATTACCGCAAGGCCAATGAACATAAAGGTGTAATTCTTTTTTCCGAAGACAAAATTCAGGTCTTGTTTATGTAAGGGTTTTTTGCTTTTATTCATTTTTTATTAAACTTTTAGCCACCAATGCTCGAATAATTTTATAAAATAATTACTGGGGGATTTTTCTGTTGGCTCCAAAATTAACCAAAATTGATTACAAATAATCGAAAGTCTATATTCTATTGTCTTTTTTCTAACTTCTAATAATAAAGCTCATCAGTCTTAAGGTTTAAAAACCTCGAAGTTGCAAAGAATGTACTTAACCAGGAGATCAAAATCCCCATAAAAAATATGCCGAAAAACAACCCGGCAAGTATACCAACATCACTTAGCAATTCCAATTCCGGGAAGCTGTTGTTTAAATAATATAATACGATCGCCATTCCAATTAATGCGAGAATTGCTCCGATAAATCCCAGTTTTACACTTTGCCAGATAAACGGGCCGCGTATAAAACTCTTGGTGGCGCCAACCATTTGCATGGTTTTAATTATAAACCGTTTGGAATACACAGCCAATCGGATTGAACTGTTTATCAATAATACGGCTATAAAAGTGAATATTCCGCTCACTACCAAAACCCAGAAAGTTATCTTTTTCACATTTTCGTTCAGCAGCGATATCAAGGGTTTGTCATAAACCACTTCATCCACAAAATTCTTGGAACGCAGGTCTGTTGCAATAGTATCGATTTGTTCCGGGGAAACATAATCGGCTTTCATATAAACATCAATGGAGTTTTGAAGCGGGTTATAACCCAGAAATTCCATAAAATCTTCGCCAATTTCCTTGCTGTGTTCTTCTGCAGCTTCTTCTTTTGAAATAAAAGTGCTTGTTTTGGTATATTCCGCAAGGGCAAGGGATTTTTTCAACTGCTCTATTTCTACATCCTTGGCGGTATCTTTCAGGTAAATGGTAAGGGCGATCTGTTCTTTAAAATGGTCGGCTACTTTTTTGGTGTTCAGCACCAATAATCCCAGTAAGCCCAGTAAAAAAAGCACCAACGAAATACTAATGACTACAGAAAAATAGGACGAGATCAACCGGCGTTTTTGATATCTTTCAAAAGATGTACTCATAAAGTAGTTTCAGATTTTGTGTAAAAATAAGAAAGAAAATGATTTCCTATCTTTAAAACGTTCAATCTTTCTGTTTTATTCTGTAATGACTAAATTTGAAAAAACACAAACAAATTATGAGGATCTTAATTTACGGAATTGGTGGCGTAGGAGGATATTTTGGAGCAAAACTGGCCAAAGCGGGTTATGAGGTGACTATGATCGCAAGAGGAAAGCATCTGGAAGCCATCCGGGAAAATGGTTTGGAAGTAGAGAGCATTAATGGAAATTTTAGGGTTTTCCCAAAACTGGCAACCGATAATTTAGAGGAAGTGTCAAAACCGGATTTAGTGATTTTAGGAGTGAAATCCTGGCAAATAGAAGAAGCCGCATCTTTAATAAAACCCATTATTGGAGAAGAAACAATGGTATTGCCTCTTCAAAATGGGGCTAATAATGTAGAAAAACTTTTAAAAATTTTACCGAAGAAAAATGTTCTTGCCGGATTGTGTTTCATTGTGAGTTTTATAGAATCTCCGGGAAAAATCAAACATGCCTCATTTGAGCCGCTTATTACTTTTGGTGAAACAGACAATATTATGTCCCCAAGAATTAAAAAAGTCCAGGAAATTTTTAATAATTCTGAAATCACCAATAACATTCCGGAAGATATTCAGCTCGAGATCTGGAAAAAATTCCTCTTCATAGCTACCATAAGTGGAATTGGGGGATTAACGCGTGTGCCAATTGGAAAGATCAGGGAAAGCGAATTTTTATTCGATGTGATGAAAAATTCAGCACTTGAAATAATGGCGGTGGCAAATGCAAAAAATGTGGGCTTAAGCCTTGAACATGTGGATAAAATATTTGAGATGATCAGTAAACAACCTCCTGAAACCACAGCGTCTACGCAAAGGGATATTATGGCTGGAAAACCTTCTGAATTGGAAAACTTCAACGGATATATTGTAAATGAAGGGACCCGGCTTGGCGTTCCGACCCCGGTAAACAGGTTTATTTATGAATGTTTGCTCCCTATGGAAAATGAAGCCAGAAACAGGTAAAAGATTCTGTATAAGATAGATTCTCTCAAGAAGTTTAAAATTGTAAATTTGCAGCTATTCAGAAATTAGAGCAATGAGTTACCATTTTAATGAGATTGAAGCCAAATGGCAAAAATATTGGGCCAAAAACCAAACTTTTAAAGCCGAAAATAAGTCAGATAAACCAAAATATTATGTGCTGGATATGTTTCCCTATCCCTCCGGGGCAGGGTTGCATGTAGGCCATCCGCTGGGTTATATCGCCAGCGATATTTACGCCCGTTATAAACGCCACACTGGTTTTAATGTGTTGCATCCACAGGGTTATGATAGTTTTGGGTTACCAGCAGAGCAATATGCCATTCAAACCGGCCAGCATCCCGCTGTTACTACCGAAGAAAACATCAATCGTTACCGTGAACAACTCGACAAAATAGGATTTTCCTTCGATTGGAGCAGGGAAGTGCGCACCAGTGATCCCGATTATTACAAATGGACACAATGGATCTTTATTCAGCTTTTTGAATCCTGGTATGATATTGAAGCCGATAAGGCACGGCCAATTTCTGAATTGACCGAAATTTTTTCTGCGGAAGGAAATTTAAAGGTGAATGCAGCCTGTGATGATGAAATCGATGAATTTTCGCCAGAGGAATGGAATTTATTTTCTTCAGAAGAAAAACAACAAGTATTACTGAAATACAGGCTCACCTACCTTGCAGAATCTGAGGTAAACTGGTGCCCGCAGTTGGGAACCGTTTTGGCGAACGATGAAATTGTGAACGGCGTTTCCGAACGTGGCGGTTATCCTGTTATTCGAAAAAAAATGACACAATGGAGCATGCGGATTTCAGCGTATGCCGAAAGATTGCTTCAGGGACTGGAAAATATAGACTGGAGCGAAAGCCTAAAGGAAAGTCAGCGCAACTGGATCGGGAAATCGGTCGGGGCGATGGTGGAGTTCCCCATCCTGGCCTTCCCCGAAGGGGAGGGAAATCAGAAAGGGATTAAGGTATTTACAACTCGCCCGGACACTATTTTTGGAGTCACTTTTATGACGTTGGCGCCGGAACACGAATTGGTTTCAAAAATCACGACGCCGGAACAAAAGGAAGCGATTAATGCTTATGTATACGCAAGTGCCAAACGCAGCGAACGCGAACGTATGGCCGATGTAAAAACCATCAGTGGAGTTTTTACCGGGGCTTATGCAGAACATCCGTTCACCAAAGAACCCGTTCCCATCTGGATCGGGGATTATGTGCTTGCAGGTTACGGGACCGGAGCGGTAATGGCCGTCCCCTGTGGAGACGAACGCGACCATGCTTTTGCAACCTTTTTTAAAGGGCAAAACGGAATGTCGGAGATTAAAAATATATTTGAAAATGTAGATGTTTCCGAAGAGGCTTTTTCAGGAAAAGAGGGAACCGTGATCGCCGATTCAGGTTTTTTAAGCGGATTGCCGTATAAGCAGGCAGTGAAAAAGGCAATTGAAGAACTTGAAAAAATAGGTCAGGGAAAAGGAAAAATAAATTACAGGTTGCGGGATGCGGTATTTTCCCGTCAGCGATACTGGGGAGAACCATTTCCGGTGTATTATGTAAATGGAATGCCGCAAATGATCGATGAAAAAAATCTGCCTTTGAGATTGCCAGAGGTAGAAAAATACCTGCCTACAGAAGAAGGCGAGCCGCCTTTGGGAAGAGCAGAGAAGTGGTACTGGGATGAAGATAAGAAAGAGGTAGTTTCCAAAAAAGAATTTGAGGGTATTTCCATCAAAAAAGGAGGGAGCCTCGAACTCAACACCATGCCGGGATGGGCGGGAAGTTCATGGTACTTTTTTAGATATATGGATTCCGAAAACCAAGAGCGTTTTGTTTCAGAAGATGCCCAAAAATACTGGGAAAATGTAGATTTGTATATTGGCGGAAGCGAACATGCCACCGGGCACTTATTGTATTCCAGGTTCTGGACAAAATTCTTAAAGGACCGCAAATTTGTGACCGTGGAAGAACCCTTTAAGAAGTTGATTAACCAGGGAATGATTTTGGGGGAAAGTGCATTTGTTTATCGATTATATTTTCATATTGTTGATCCTGAATTATTAGATTCAAATAAGAGATTTGCATCTATTTTTGTTAATGAAAAAACCAATCTATATACCTCCTATAATTATCTAAAAGAACTTTTTGGAGATGAATCCAATATTTCAAATTTTGAATCTGGTTTAACATATTTGACAAAAAATTTAACTCTGGCCAAACATCTTTTAGAGAACAATAATGTAAATGATGAATTGATAAAGAATGTTTTGTCAAAAAAATACGAACTTAGAGTATTTTTTGATCCTATTAGAGTACCGGTTTCTTATGTTAATACTCATAATGAGTTGGATATTATATCCTTAAAGAGAGAATTTCATCAATTATCAGAAGCTGATTTCCTATTTAATAACAAATTTATAGTTGGAAGAAGTGTCGAAAAAATGTCCAAATCCAAGTACAATGTAGTGAGCCCGGACGAGATATGTGTGCAATATGGCGCAGATAGTTTGCGGCTTTACGAAATGTTCCTTGGGCCACTGGAACAGGCGAAACCCTGGAATACCGCGGGAATTACAGGAGTGCATGGTTTTCTGAAAAAACTCTGGAAATTATACAGCAAGGAAAATAGTTTTGAAGTTTCTGAAGGAAAAGCTTCAGCCGAAAGCTTAAAGACACTACATAAAACCATCAAAAAAGTCACGGAAGATATTGAAGCTTTCAGTTTCAATACTTCGGTTTCAAGTTTTATGATTTGTGTAAACGAACTTACGGCCCAAAAATGCGATCAGCGGGAAGTTTTAGAACCATTGGCGATCTTGATTGCGCCTTACGCACCGCATATTGCCGAAGAATTGTGGCAAAAATTGGGACATGGTGAGTCGGTTTCAACTGCTGCTTATCCGGAATTTGAAGAGAAATACCTTGTGGAAAGCAACAAGGAATACCCAATCTCATTTAACGGAAAAACACGGTTCACCCTGGAATTGCCTTTGGATTTGAGCAAGGACGAGATAGAGGAAGCGGTAATGGCCAACGAAAAGACCAAAAATCAACTGGAAGGTAGAACTCCTAAAAAGATTATTGTTGTCCCCGGGAAAATCGTGAATATTGTAGGCTAGTTTTTATTTGGATCCTTTTTTGAAAAACCGGAAACCTGTAAAACCAAAGAGGCTTTTAGTTATATTTGATATATGGAATATCTATTTATAGGACTTGCGGCAGGAGCTATACTCGCATATTTTATATTTGCGAGATTTAACAAATTCCGCAGAAAAGAGCGCACCGATGAACAATCGTTGATATTGATCGATAAGATCAAAAGCGTTTGCAAGTTAATTACTGTTGAGGGCGATTTTTCGGAGATCTATCATTATGAAAATCTCAAGGAAAAATACGTGAGTCTTTTCTTTGGAAAGAAAAAGGCCATTATCCTTATAAATGCGAAAGCTCATATAGGTTTTGATCTCAGTAAAATAAGGATGGAAAGCGATAATGAGGCTAGAAGAATAATCCTCACTAATTTTCCTCAGCCGGAAATATTGACCGTAGAAACCGATTTTAAATATTATGATAAGCAGGAAGGCTGGGCAAATCCTTTTACCACTTCAGATCTAACGGATATCACCCGGGATGCCAAAAAGCATATTGTCGATAAAATACCGGGAAGCGGATTGATAGAAAAAGCCAATAAAGAAGCCTTGGGCACTATTTTTCTCATAGAAAAAATCGTTGAAACCATTGGTTGGAAACTGGATTATACAGCACTGGAAACAAATGTTTCGGAAATTCCGAAACTAAAAGAATAACTGGCTTTCCTTTGGGGAGTGATCAACCTGGGTTCCTATGGATATTGAAACTTTCAGAAATTATTGCCTTTCCAAAAAAGGCGTTACCGAGGATCTTCCATTTGGCCCCGATACCCTTGTCTTTAAAATTATGGGGAAAATGTTCGCCCTGGCTTCGCTTGATGAGGTTCCCCTGAGGGTCAACCTGAAATGCGATCCCGAACGGGCCATAAGCTTAAGGGAGGAATATCCCGAATGGATCCTGCCCGGATATCATATGAATAAAATGCACTGGAATACCCTGGTGTTGGATGGATTTCTTCAAAAATCAATTGTCTTCGGGCTTGTAGATCATTCCTATAACCTGGTTCTTCTGGGCTTGCCGAAGAAACTTCAACAGGAGCTGAAAGCCCTGTAAATAATGAGTAAAAGATTTATGACCGTATTCGATTTTTATAAACGCGAAAAATATAATCAGCAACAGAATTTAGATAAGGCCAATAGCCGGCTTAATATTTCCAGTTTGGTAAGATTGCTTGTGTTTCTGGCAACGGCTTCCGGAATTTATTATTTTTTCGCGGAAACTAAAATAGCCGGCCTGATCACTTTCGTAGGGATCATTGTTTTTTTATTCCTGGTTTCCCGACATACCGATCTAAAATATAAACGCGATAAGATCCTTGAACTTGTAAAACTAAATGAAACCGAACTCAGGGTTTTAAAACGGGATTTTGCAGATCTTCCATCGGGAAACGAGTTTGCAAACCCATTGCATCCCTATAGTCAGGATATAGATCTGTTTGGGGAAGGATCCTTTTTTCAGTATTTGAACAGGTCGGCTTTAAAAGAAGGAAAAAACAAATTGGCGCATTTGTTGACCGAAAATTCAATTGTTGAAATCAGTAAAAAACAGGATGCAATCAGGGAATTATCCGAAAAAGTGTTGTGGCGACAGGAATTTTCGGCGGTGGCAAAATTGGTAAAGACCGAAACGCCTTCAATAGAAGTTGCAGGCTGGTTCAAAAATTACAAAATCTTCGTCCCCAAATTCATCAGTTGGCTCCCCTGGGTGGTTTCAGCAATATCCATTGCTTTGATTATAGGTTTCTTTGCAGATTTGATTACAGGATTGCAATTGTTCTTATGGTTTATTGCCGGGTGGCTTTTTAGTGGGATATATCTTAAAAAGATCAACTTGCTCTCCGGAAGCGTGAGCAGGGTGCAGGACACTTTTCACCAATATTACCAATTGTTGGAAATGATCGAGAATACCACATTTCAATCGGAATTCCTAAAAGGGAAACAAGCGGAAATACTCTCGGAAAAGAACAAAGCTTCCCAGGTTTTAAAGAAATTTTCAAAGGCAATAGATTCCCTGGACCAGAGAAACAATATGATCTTCATGGCTGTTGGGAACGGGTTTTTGCTGTGGGATCTCAGGCAATCCTATCGCCTGGAAAAATGGATCTCTGGGTATCAGGAAAATGTAAATAAATGGTTTGAGGTGATCGAATTTATGGATGCTTTCAACAGTCTGGGAAATTTTGCGTTTAATCATCCGGATTATGTTTTTCCCAATATCACTCATGGGGAATATGTGATCAAAGCAACCCGGATCGCCCACCCGCTTTTGGATCCTGAAAAAAGGATCCCGAATGACTTCAAGATCAAGAGCGAGTCATTTTTTATAATTACTGGGGCCAATATGGCCGGGAAAAGTACATTTCTGAGAACGGTATCCCTTCAAATAGTTATGGCAAATCTTGGAATGCCGGTTTGCGCCACGACCTGCGATTATAATCCTATCAAGCTTATCACCAGCATGCGCACCACCGATTCCTTGAATGATGATGAATCCTATTTCTTTTCGGAATTAAAACGCCTTCAGTTTATTGTCAATGAAATTAAAACGG
>Ga0307486_1001360_pt1 | contig 19107 bp, 28 predicted proteins | sample CBIW02metaG_FD_203663 | JGI IMG/M metagenome (GOLD analysis project Ga0307486, IMG submission 203663) | Sea-ice brine microbial communities from Beaufort Sea near Barrow, Alaska, United States - CBIW 0.2 | ecosystem: Environmental > Aquatic > Marine > Coastal | place: USA: Alaska | collected...
GCTTTCCCTGACCGCAGCAGTCGGGGCGAACGGGATCGATAATCTCCCGGCCTACCTTGCCCTGGAGCCGGTTGGCGATTCTCCGATCCGACTGGTCGCACTGCTCATCGGTGTGAACGCCGGCCCGCTGATCACACCCTGGGCATCCCTGGCCACACTGCTCTGGCATCAGCGACTCACCAATATGGGCGTCACCATCTCATGGTCGCGCTATGCGCTGCTCGGACTGGTGGTCGCGCCGATCACCGTCATGCTGGCCACACTGGTCGTACACGCCGGTTAGCCAACGAAGCGCTCCAGTGTCGGTGAGTGGTCCTGGGCACGATCGTCTGAGAACTCAGCAGTCGGTGGACCGCTTTTGAACGCCGTCTACAGGGCCTCGAGCTTGCTTTGCGTCGTGCAGGCCCGGCGCAAAGCATCCTCGTCATCAGCGTCAGCTAATCCCGCCATTCGAAACAGAAAGAATCCTGCCAAAAAATTCAGAAAGCCACACGACAGCTGTCTCGTAACTAATGATGAGTGCGCCAAGCCATCCAGCCACTTCCGAGACATAGTTGTGAGAATCAGCGGGTCGCGCATTCTTTCGGAACACCGACCTACCGACGTCGGGATGGCGAGACGCGCCGTATCTCTAGGGATACGAGACCACTCATCGCCGCCGGCTCCACCAACGAGAACGGCACAGATGGCGCTCGAATTGTGGCTCAATGAGCCTGAGCTTCGGTGGAGGGCCTCCGACGGCAAAGAATCAAATGCGCCGAAATTCACAGGGAATATAGGGGCTCGAAGCCTTGCGAGGTTGGAAACTACTTGTCGTCGTTTGATTCCACGACACGCCAGCGTCGCGGATCGGGACCAGCTGCAGCCCTGTCAGCGGCTTCTTGTTTCTCGGTGGGGCGCCTTCGTTTGGTAGATACGACGAGCACGGTGACACCAGTGATCGCGATTACAGCGCACCAAATCCACGCGAGATTACCGTCACGGAAAAGGCCGAGCCCGATGAACCCGCCAAGTACCAGCAAGGTCATTCCCAGCACGTACCATAGGCGCCAGCGTCCGAGGGTCATATGGCCGAGTTTAGACCCCTCAGAAGCCCACGCGGCCGGTCCAACACGATCGCCAACTCTTGTCGGCGGCCATCGAAAAGTGCCCAGACGCGGCCAGTAGTGAATCGGGTCATTCGCTGCCTATGGCCATTGAAGCTGCCCACTGGCGGCCAAACGAAATGCACCCTTCAGCCGGCGGTTGCCCGCCGAATTCCGGGTCTGCGCCTATCGCACTCGGTATCGGGTGCCGACTCGTCGGGGCTGCCGGTCCGCCGTCGAACCGATGCCAGCAATCGTCCCACATTTGCCCCAAGTGACCTGTGGCGGCAAGGAACAGCGCCAGATCCGGACAGGGGAGTTCAAAGGGATCCGCGTTCCCACAACGACACAAACAGGGCGGGGATTCGGCCCGAGTAAACGTATCGGCCGGCGTCCAATTCGGGAACGAACTCCGACGAAGTGCCTGCCCACTGACGGCCATCGACTGTTGGCCGTATATGGGCTCGCCCGTGGCCGGGTATGGGCCGTTCTTCATGGCCGCTAACAAACTCTCGAGAGTGCTGCGGCGGCGATGACGTCGCGAAACAAAATTAGATGACGGCCGAGTCTTGCCTGGGTTCGTGAGTCGATTGTCCAAAAGACGCGCACAACTCTTCGAATTAGAGCGACCACCCGTCATTCAGAAGATTTGACAGCGTCGGATGAGACGCCTCAAATCCCGGGAGGACAAGACACCGATGCCGGCTCCGGAACGACGCCGGTTTACAGCTCAATACGCCACACAGCGATCACAGAACGCCGCCACAGAACGCCAAAAGTCACAGAGGTGGCCACCCGTGGGCGTGAGACGTCTTATATCCGATGGGATGTGCGACAACTCGAAGTCCGTAATGCAGCATCGAGCGGCCCCGGAATACCGCCTCCTATTTGCGGATTTCGGTGCTTTATGGCGGCATTCTGTTGGCGGTCTGTGTCGTTTTGATCTTCGGCGAGCGACCAGCGCGTCGTCGTAAGCGACACTGCCCGCGCACTCGTAATCGGGGCTATGTGCTTCTCCCCGATCTCGGTCTACGGCCGCCCACACGTCGACGATGCCCGGTTAGTGGGTTGTGAAGCACCCCTGATTTGCTGTGACCCAGGCCGCGAGGGTGGTCGCGGGACGGCCGGTGATGCGCTCGACGTCGTCGGTCTGGACATCGGCGTGATCGAGTCCATGGCGAACGACTCGCGCGAACTGGAGCCGGAGACCCTCCGCCGTCCAGGCGTCGGCGCCGCCGAGCCGGATGACGCCGGCGAATACACGGCTGGGCAGATGCACGTAACGTACCCGCCGGCCAAGAACCTTCGAGAAGGTGCCGGCGACTTGAGCTGATGTGAGCAGCTCCGGCCCGGTGATGATTGGTTCGGCACCGGTGTGCACTCCCGTCCGCAGAATTGTCGAGGCGACCCTGGCGATGTCATCGGCATCCGTCCACGCCACACGACCCCGCCGAGTCGTCTGCGGGAAAAAGCCGCGCCTGATGGGCGCCGCGAACTCGGTCAGGTTCTGCATGAACGCGGACGGGCGAAGAATCGTCCACTCCATCCCCGAAAGCTGAATGAGTTGATCGGTATGCCATGGCGCACGCGCCCAGGGGATGTCCGATTCGGGATTCGCGTCTGCCGTCGACAGGTGGGTGATCGCTCGAACCCCCGCTGCCCGAGCCGCCAACACCACGTTCCTGCCGTGCACGGCTTGTTTCGGACTCGCTGCCGTGACGAGCATCACCTGATCCGAGCCCTGGAATGCTTTCGTGAGGGATTCGACGTCATCAAGGGTGGAGAGGACAGCATCGATTCCTTGCGACATGAACTGGGAGACCTGCTCCGGCCGCCGAGCAACAGCACGCACGTCGGCACCCGCCTTGTGAAGCATGTGCAGGGTTCTCCCGCCGATCTCGCCGGTCGCGCCCGTAATGGTGATGGTGTGACTCATATCGCTCCTAAATCAGCTTTCTGATTTCAACGGTAGTCTTCGTAGGATGAGTAAATGCCGCACAAAGCTCAGATCACAACCGCCGAAATTGATGCTGTAATCGGGTGGACGGTCATCCGGGCTGCACGCCGGGCAACGCGGCTCCTGGCTGCCGCATTAGCGCAACACGGTCTCACACCGGTCGAATTTGGAGTTCTCGTGCAACTCGCCGCCGCGGACGCGGAGCTGAGTCAAGCGGACATCGCAAGGGCTGTCGAGATGCGACCCCAGAGCGTTGCGCCCACCATCGACGTCCTCATCAAGCGCGGCTACCTGATAAGGGAAGGACTGCGGGGGAGTGGACGTTCCAGCCGGTTAAAGCTCGCGCCCGCGGGCAACAGCGTTGTGAAAGCGTCGATCCAGCACGTCTTCGCAACGAACGCGGCCTTCACCAACGACGCAGCCCCCACGGTGGCCCTCAACTTGGCGCTGCTTTCTTTTCTGGAGAGCGAGACAACCTGAGTCGAACGAAAAGCATCCGGTCGGACTGCTGACTGTGTGTCGGCGCCCGAGTGCCGGCGTGTTGGCCAGTGCCCAACCGTCAGCTCGCGAGATACGGGGGGTTGCTTCCGCCTAAATGAACGCTCATCCATGAACGACTGATGACGCAACATAGGAGAGGCATGGCGCAGGTGTGAATGGCAGCAGTATGCGGTGGCCTTTCGCAGTGCTATTCACCCGCCCCGGGCCATCAAGGCGATGGACCAACCTAGTTCGCGTGTTGGTGGGCGAGCCCTAGCCAACGTTGGAGCCAGAGTCAGAACCGATGACCGACGATCATCGCCGAGAAACCCCAACCCTTTGTCTCCGCCACTCGCACCATCGTTGAGAAGGGCCCTGTATTGAGTCGCACCAGAAACGATCGTCTGCGAGACGGTCGAAATGACCATCCCGTCATCCTTCGGCGGTGGCTCGGGTGCTTCAGTGTTCGAGGTGTCAGGCGCGGTCGTGCAGGGTGACGTGATAGCCGTCGGGGTCGGCGAAGGTGAACGTGCGGCCGAACGGTCCGTCGATCGGCGCGGAAACGATGGTGCGGCCGTCGGCGACGAGAGCATCGTGGATCTCCTGTACGTCGGTAGCGTGCAGCCAGATCGCGGCACCGATCCCGGGCTGGGCAACCGACGCGAGATCCGTGCCGGGGACGAGGTCCCGGAGCGCGAACGCGATCGGCGTCGTGTCGAAGACGACGGCGTGCGGAGGGCCCGCCGGAGAGCGGACGAGACCGAGGTAGTGCTCGTAGAACGCCTGCGACGCGTCGAGGTCGCGGGTCTGGAGCGAGATGAAATCGGGGCCAGTAACGGGCATGTTCGTGATCCTTCGTCAGTGTCAGCTATCTGACATAAACAGAAGTATGTCAGACTCCTGACATGAGTCAAGACGGAGCCGGTATCGACTTGAAGACCTCGCTCGGCTACCTCCTGAAAGAGACCTCGAGCACCCTCCGTGCCGAGATGGAGGCAGTGCTGCGGCCGCTTGGGATGACGGTGACGCACTATTCCTGCCTGGAGCTTCTGGCGCAGCGCCCGGGCATGTCGAACTCCGAGCTCGCGCGAGGCTCATTCGTGACCCGGCAGTCGATGAACGTGCTCCTCCAGACGCTGGAAAGGGACGGCCAGGTGACAAGGCCGGCCGAAGCCCCCGTGGGAAGGACCCTCCCCGTGCAACTTACGCCCCGCGGCCGTCGAAGCCTTGAACAGGCGACCGCCGCAGTGCGGTCGGTCGAGGTGAGGATGCTGAGCGGCATGACCGAGGTCGACCAAGCAGATACGTCTAGGATCCTCCGGAGCATGATCCTGTCCCTGCGGGGCGGCGGCGAAAGGACCTGATGCATTCGCCATCTCGTACCGACTCATGCCCACGCACAGACCGTCCCGGCGGCGTCCGGTGAGCCGTCGGTGACTGAGCCTCCAGGGTGACATCTAGCACTGCGGAAAGACGGCCGGTTATCGACGCGACTCACATGCAAAGGCCAAGTACGAGAGTCGTGAGACGCCTCATATCCCTAGCGATACGAGACAAAGATGACATTTTTTGCGCGTTAGTGAACCGGTACAAGTCGATAGTTTTTATATATGGACTTCGATTGGGCGCTGAAACAGCTCGAAAATTACTTGACGCTTTATGAACGCGTCCCTCTGCCCACGGAGGAAATGCGTTCAAACAGGAAAACCCGGCGCAGAGGGTCGGTGGTCGAATTGAGCAACATAGACAACGTCGTCAAGATGATTGCCGAAGTAACCTACGGCGAACCTTTCAGGTACGTGCAGGAGCACCTTGTACGGCGGCTGATTTGGGAATTAACCGAGGGCGACGAAGTACGTGCGAGGCTCGGCATGGCGGAACCCGCACCCTCAATCGAAGCGAGTGCCCTCCACCCTTGGGTGTGGGAGGCTGCACGATCCCATTGGACGAGCGGAAACCACGATGCGGCTGTATGGGCAGCTGGAGTGAACGTGAATTCGCGCCTCCAACGCAAGGTTGGCCGCAAAGATATCGGGGAAGGTCAACTCTTACGGGAAGCTTTCAGTGCCGATGAGCCCAAGCCGGGAAGACCTCGCCTACGCCTGACTGATTCTTCAAATCCTTTATTGTTCCAGGACCTGCACGTCGGGGCATCGAACTTTGGACAAGGCTTGTATTCAGCAGTCCGTAACGTGCTCAATCACGTAGAGGCTGATGAGCACAGCATCCGCGAGTCGGAAGCAATTGAAGCCCTTGCGGCGTTTAGTCTTCTGGCTCGGTGGATAGACAAAGCGGATGTCGTCAAATCAGAGCCACTCGCCTAACAATTGCGAAAGACCGGCATCCGGTTCTCCGGGTGCCTCGACGGAGACTCGGACATCAAGGCCTACCGCCGTCTCGTAACCCAAGTGTGTCAAAACACATGGGATACGAGACGACGGGAACGGCCGGAACCTTGTCGCGTTAAAGGCACGCGGGATTCTATTGATCGAAGCAACACCTATTTTTAGGTGGTTTGAAATGTTTCGTAGTTCTTCGTCAGCAGCCGGTGTTCGGTTTCTCGCCTCGATCAAGGAGGGCCGTGGTCTCAAAACCTCCGCCCGCGACGCTGGTATAGACAAGGAGGTTGGGTATCGCTGGCTGCGCGAGAAATACCTCGAGTTGCGCCGAAGCGGTAAAAGCCCGGCGGACGCGATGGCGGTGCTGGGGTTCACGACGTCGCGTTTGTTGGCTTGGGAAGCGGACGTCGATCGCACTGATGACCGGCACCATTTACGGGTCGACAGGGACGAGGAGGCCAGATTCTGGGCGTCCTTCGCCGCCGGTCAGAGTGTCCGTGATAGCGCCGGGCAGGCCGGAATCGTGCGGTCCACGGCCTACCGATGGATCGAGAAACGCTTCTCCGGCCTGCGACGCGACGGCCACACAGTGCGGTACTGCCGCACCCACTTGCGCCTGAGCGAGGACCAGGCGCGCATCTTCGAGGAACGCAGGCTGAAGGAGCTCCGGCGAGAGGCCAGTATCGCCAGAGCGGCCCAGCACGCCGCCACGCTCTCGTCCGGACGTTACGCCGATCAGGTGCGTCCAAGACGGCGAAGCGCGTCTGGGGTTTGATAGCTGGACAGGAGTACGAGTGCTGCCTTGTTTTTGGAATAGTCGAAAGCCCGCTCCAGTGCTGGGAAGTACTCGAGCATCACAGCGCGCAGGCGATTGATCGTGCGCACCCGATCGCACATCACGTCGTGGCGGTACGAGGTTAGGAGCTTCAGGTCGATGCTGGTGTGATCGCCACCGCGCACGGGTTGAAGGTCGCGGCGCATGCGGGCCTGGTCAGCGATGATGGCCGCATCTTTGGCGTCCGTTTTGCCGTCACCGCGGTAGGTGGCTGAGGCGTGGTGAATGATTCGGCCGGGAATATAGAGCAGCTGTTGGTCGTGCGCGGTGAGGAGGCTGATCAGCAGTGCGGCGCCGCCAGCGTTGAGGTCGGTCGCCCAGGTCACAGGCTCACCGTCGGCTAGGTCAACGACCGATGCGATGAGTTCCAGCAGGACGCTCTCGTCGTTCTCGATGCGTTCGGACAGGAGCTTTTTGCCTGCCTCGTCGATGACGACGCAGTGGTGTTCACGTTTGCCAGCGTCGATGCCGGCCCAGATTTTTGGCACAGAGTGTCCCTTCTAATGTGGAGTTATGGTCCCTGCGGATAACTGCGCCGGCACGTCCTTACACAGCGATCGATGTCGCAATTCTCAATCAGCGGTCGAGTCATCACACGGGCGACGGGCGGCCATTCCCAGTAAGCCGTCCAGGCGGCAAGGAGACCTCAGCCATACCCATCGCCCGAGGGTTGCCGGAACATTACTCCGCCTCCGACACTCACAACAGCGTAAGGAAGGTGATCTCATCGTTGGACTTGGTTCTGTCTCGGCAATGGTGACCTTGCGAGAACGAACGACCCAATACGGAATCATCGTGAACCTGCCAAACAATCACACTGCAGCAAGCGTCAACGCCGCCATCATCGACGCTTTCGCATCCCTGCCGCGTCACTTGAAACGCACGCTCACCTGGGACCAGGGCATCGAACTGGCTTGGCACGAAGCACTCACGCACGCCACCGGAGTCCCTGTCTTCTTCGCAGAACGCTCCAGCCCCTGGCAGCGCGGTGCGAATGAGAACTTCAACGGGCTGGCCCGCCAATATTTTCCCAAAGGCACCAACCTGGCAGTGCACACCGCTGAGCACGTGGACTTCGTCGTCCAGGAGCTCAACGATCGACCTCGGAAAACACTCGGCTATGACACTCCGACCGAGCGGTTCAACGCAGAACGCGACACGCCGGAGGCGAATCCGCGATAGCCTCAAAATGCCCGGAAATACGCCGGACAAAAACGCTTGTGTTGCGTCGACTCTCAGAATCCACCGCACCTGAGCGCGAATCCTCAACGGGCGGGTCTTACGGGCACCTCCCGCCCGATCGCGATGCGGAGCCCAGTTGTCGCGGGGGAGTGTCCGTAGGGGGTCCGGCTTGCGAGCACGGATCGATGAGCTTGGAGCGTAGGCGGTGGCCCAAGTGTCAGGTATTCTGATGCCAGTGATATTTTATTCGTCTCTGTGACCCAGAGCCCCTGTAGGGATTCCAGTTCACTCCTCATCCGAGGAGCGGTGATTCAGTGCGCCCGCGAGGGGAGCTCCCTTCGGAGTTCCCGTGCATACCGGCCACCTATCGAACTCATCACTGGAAGATCCCATTCACATGACATCAGCGAACTCTCTCGAGCCTGCTTCGCCCGCCCTCGACCGGGCATCCCTGCGACCTGACTGCGGCAATTGCTTTGCCCTCTGCTGCACTGCCTTCGGTTTCGCGCGTTCCGCAGACTTTCCTGTCGACAAACCCGCAGGCTCTCCCTGCCATAACCTGGCACCTGACTTCTCGTGCACGATCCACGACCGCCTGCGCCCGAGGGGCTTCCGTGGCTGCACCGTCTTTGACTGCTTCGGTGCAGGCCAAAACGTATCGCAAGGGCTCTTCGCCGGGAAGAGCTGGATCCAAAGCCCTGATACCAAGAGCGAGATGTTTGCCGCGTTCGCTGCCGCACGTCAGCTCCATGAGATGCTCTGGTATCTGGCTGAGGCGCAAACGCGAACGTTCGATCCTGCCGCCTCACACCGTGCGGCAAAGCTTAGGAACACGATCGAGCAGGCCGTCGGGGGTGAACTGTCGGACTTGCTTTCACTGGATGTTCAGGATCTTCACTCCCAAGTGAGATTAACGCTGATCGAGGTCAGCGAAGAAGTACGGGCGGCCTACCTTGCCGTTGGCGATGACCACCTGGAATCCGCGCTGAAACCGGGAGCGGACCTGATGGGCAAGAATCTCAGGTCCCGCCGACTGTGCGGGGCAGATCTTCGTGGGGCCTATCTCATCGCCGCAGACCTGCGGGACAGCGACTTGTCAGGTGTAGATTTGCTTGGCGTCGATTTCAGAGATGCACGCCTTGACGGCGCTGACCTCTCGAAGGCTCTCTTCGTGACGCAGCCGCAACTCAACGCCGCGCATGGCAACCACGTCACTCGTCTACCCGCGGATCTGGAAATGCCGCCCCATTGGCAAGACGCGTGACACCGTACAGCTCGACGGGGAGCCTTGGCAGGTACTGAACGCTGCCAAGGGCAAACGACTCGCGGTGTCGCTCAACGATCCGGATGCAGCCGCCGCGCTTCTGGTGAGGTTGAGCGCTACCGTCGGGGTGGTGTCGTTCCGTAAGGGGTTCCAGTTATGACCGATGCCGTATTGGCGTGGGATAGTGGGCAGGTGAAAGTCAACCGGGACGCCGTCTGGTTGGAACTGCCTGTATTGGCTGGGCCGAGGACGTTCCTGCGCGCGTTTCGACCCGACGATGTGCAGGCTGTTCAAGAAGCGTCACGAGACGATCTGATCCCGCTCATTACCAGCGTTCCAACCACCGAGGACGATGATGCTGCGCTCGATTACATCAGTCGGCAGCACGACCGTTTGAAGACGCGGGCCGGGTACTCTTTCGCGATCGCGGATGGCGATGACATCGCGGTCGGGCAGATCGGATTGTGGTTGAGGGATGAAGACGACGGGCGGGCGAATATTGGTTATTGGATCCGGCCCTCGGCTCGCAGGCGCGGCTACGCGACTGAGGCGCTGGAGATCTTGGTCACCTGGGCGCGCACTCTTCCGCAGCTTCGACGACTTCAGTTATACGTGGAACCGTGGAATGAAGGGTCATGGCGAGCAGCCGAGAATTCCGGATTTGAACGTGAGGGTCTGCTGCGCTCCTGGCAATCAGTCGGCGGAGAGCCGCGGGATATGTACATGTATTCGCTCCTGACGCAATAACATATGGCCCGTAACAGGCTCCAACATCGACCGATGCCCTTGCGCTCAGAGTGAACGCGGGTGCGCAATCCCGCCTGGGTAAGCCTTGGCGGTCGATCATGAACTATGAGTAAAAATGCGTTCGTGTTGGGTGCAAGCGGCCAGGTAGGTCGAGCCGTCATCAATTCTCTGCTGAGCGACGGATGGCATGTCCGAGCTGGTTCCCGGACCGCGCACGAGTGGCCAGCGGATGTCGAAGGCGTGTTGGTCGATCGTGAAGTTGATTCGAGCATGGTGGAGGCGCTAGCCGGTGGTGTGGATGTCTTGGTTGATTGTGTCGCTTACTCTGAAACTCACGCTCGCCAAGTGCTCGCTTTGGAGGGCCTGATCGGGTCGGCAGTAGTGCTTTCGAGCGTGTCGGTCTATGCCGACAGCAGCGGTCGAACTCTCGATGAAGCGCAACGGATCGACGATTTCCCGGAGTTCCCCGTGCCGGTGTCCGAAAGTCAGACGAGAACGCAGCCAGGCGAGCGGACGTATTCGACGCGGAAAGTCGCGATGGAGGACGTGCTTGTCAGCGCCGATGCGGCGTTGCCGGTCACGGTCCTGCGGCCGGGTGCAATCAGTGGGCCAGGGAGTGTCCATCCGAGGGAACTGTGGTTCGTTAAACGAGCCCTCGACCACAGGCCTGTGCAGCTACTCAATTGGGGTGGCCAAAGCCAGTTCCACACCAGCAGTACCGTCAACATTGCTGAGCTGGTGCGCCTGGCAGCAAACCAGCCGGCACGTCGCGTCCTGAACGCGGTGGACCCGAAGGCGTCCACGACCACTGAGATCGGTTCCCGAATCAACGAGATCCTCGATCACCATCCGGTCAAGTTCGCGGTCCCTGGTTCGCCAGGTGTGGGCGACACTCCCTGGTCGGTTCCCAAGCCCTTCGTCATGGACATGTCAGAAGCGGTCAGGGATCTGGGCTACAAACCCGCGATGGGCTACGCCGAAGCCCTCCAAAACACTGTCGGCTGGATTGTCTCAGCGCTAGGCGGCAGGGCTTGGCAGGACGCTTTCCCGACCTTTCTCCGCGCCAACGGGCCTGAAGCATTTGACTACGTGGCCGAGGACGCCTGGGTTCTACAAAACGAGCGGCGAAACGGGCGCAGTTGAGGTCAGTCGTTCAAGTGCCGGATCGAGAGAGCGGCCGGCCGCGTCGCCGCGTCAAACAGCCAGATCACGCGCGGACGGCACCCGTCGCTGACCGACTGCATGTCGCGTTAGGGGTTCCCGCTGGGCGCTTCTCTTGAGCGTCGTGCGGCAAGCATCTGCGGAAGTTCCGGCGCCCGCACGCCGCTCGATGACCGGATGTGGTCCGTCGTTCGGATTCGCCTGGATCCGTAGGATTGCGTCATGTTCCCAGCTGCTGAGCTCGAAGTCCCGACCGCCGAAGATATTGAGCTCATCGAGCTCGCCCGACGCGTCGTTGACGCGAACACGGATGCTGGGCCTGACGAAGATGGCGCACACACCATGGGCGCGGCCGTTCGTGCGGCGGACGGGCGTATGTTCGCGGGCGTCAACTTGTTCCACTTCACGGGCGGACCGTGCGCCGAATTGGTGGCGCTCGGCGCGGCTCGCGCGAACGGGGGGCGAGACATCACGACGATCGTCGCAGTTGGCAATCATGGGCGCGGTGTTGTCGGCCCGTGCGGTCGCGACAGGCAGGTCCTTTTTGACTACTACCCGGGCATCCGGGTACTACTTCCGACCGACCAGGGAGTGCGCGTCGTCGCCATCGAGGCCCTGATGCCGTTCGCCGCCGCCTGGAGCATGGAGGGCGGCGTTCAGCAGTTCGACGACGAGCGTTTTCACTGAGCCCACGGTGCCACAGGCGAATGCTTTCGCACTCCCTGTAACGTCAAGTCATGCCCCGCTATGACAGCTCCGACGGTTGTGCGCTTCACTTTGACGACGTTCCAAGTGCAGGTACCGCCTTTCCGCTCATCCTCCTGGCCGGAGGCGCGGCTCGCCATCCCAGCTACCTGGGCTACCTGGCGGGGCTCAGCGATCAGCACCGCCTAATCGTGCCGCACCTGCGCGGTGTCGGTCGAACCAGGGCGAAGATTTCGCCGGAACGTGGGTCGTGGTGGAGTCAAGCCGACGACTTGGAGCAGCTCCGCATTCATCTGGGCTTGGAGAGCGTCGTGCTCGTTGCCCACTCGGCCGGAACGAGGCTGGCTATCGCGTACGCCGCGCAGTTTCCGCACCGCGTTGCCGCTTTGGTGCTGATCACCCCGCCGGCAACGTACTTAGTTGTTGAGCCGGCAGATGCCGACACTCTTATCGATAGACGGCGCGGAGACGCCGACTTCGACGCAGCACTGTTGGCGCTGCAAGCCGGACCCCAAGCATCCGATGACGACGGTTTCAACGCCTGGCAGCAGGATTCGGCAGCTGCTGGTTACGCCAACTGGGGGGAAACGGAACGATCGCACGCCAGGATTGGACGCTGGAATCTGGCCGCCGCGACGGCCTACTTCAGCGTCGTCCCACCACACGACCTCCTGGCCCGGTTGAGCGGGATGACCGCACCCGTGCTGGTAATTGCTGGAGCGGAGGACTGCCTCGTCGGTCTCGCACCCCTGCGAGCACTGGCAAGCCTGTTTCCCCGCGGAGCCTCCGCGACGATCGACGCGTGCGGGCACTATCCATGGGTTGAGCAGCCAGCAGCATTTCGACAGGTAATCGACATTTTCCTCGATCAACAGGCAGCCTCGGTCACTCAGCTGCCGCTCGTCCGCGTCCCGTAGAGGGTTCCCCTTACGAGACGTGCTGTCGGTATTCCGGGGCGCGGTCTACACGTCGGAGTGGTTGGTGAGAGGATGTTTGGTATGGGGGCGAGTCAGGACGATGAACTGCGGGGTCTGCAAGAACGGGCCTACGGTCCAAAGGCTGACATCCGTCACGACTTTCCAGCACAAGTGCGGCTACAGGAACTCGAGGACGCGAGACGGCAACGGGCGCCGCAATTTCTCAATGCGGCCATGCCCCCGGGGCGTACCGTCGATTCGATCGATGTGCCCAGCAGCGAAGAAGAGTCCCCTCTCGTCGATGATGAGCAGGAACGCCCGAATCACGAATTTTTGAGACGTCTTGCTCGTCGTGCTCTTGCCGTTGGGGGTCGACTCGCCCGTGTCCGCCGCGCGAACGTGTTGATCGCGCTCGGTGTCGTCGTCGTCGTGAGCGTTATCGCGGCCGCCCTCATTCTTGTCGAGCGGGTCCAGCCAGATCCTCTCCAGACTGGAGCTGAACAGGTCGCCCGACTGTCAATCGATTCCAGCTATCAGGTCCCCGGCATGTTTCAGCAAATTGCAGCGGAGGACAATGCTGTGCAGGCTTACCAAGAGTTCTATGGGCTCCGTGCGGTCGTCGTGGCTGGCGGCTGGTTCAGTGGCGGCGAAGAGGGCGAGTTCTTGAACGTCTTCTTGGCCACAGACGGTGAGAGCTCCGGCTCAACTTCATTCTCGGGGCAGATCAGGGGTGGTTGTGTAGCGGGACCGTTTCCGGCGATGACCCAGTTGATGGCGGACGACGAAGGCCTTCCCGACGAACTGGCGTCGGCGTTCCCAGGACCGACCGCACTGCAGTTCGTCTACGACAAGGCGAACCAGGAGATCGTGATCTACGCGGGCGAATGACGTTCCCCTTGCGGGGACGGACCAAGGTTGGCGGCGACTGGACGAGATGTGCAGACGAGTATCAATCACAGCGATAAGCGGCGGCGTTTTCACAACGGACTTTGGCGCATGCCACCGGGCCCGCGGTCCACAGCGGCGATCTTCAAGTTTCACAAACCATCGGCTATCGAGATGTTTGACTCAGGCCTGAACGTCTTGCTTTTCAGAGGCGTTAGCAGTCAGTTGGGCGTACAGGTACATGTCGCACGGCTTGCCATCGATCCGTTCCCAAGCGCGGAGTAATCCCTCACGTTTGTAGCCAGCCAGTTCGGCCGCTCGCCAGGAGCCGCTATTCCATGGCTCGACGTAAAGCTCCAGTCGGTCAAGATCCGCGTGCTGTTTCGCCCACGACGTCAAAATGCCAAGCGCCTCCGAGGCGTAGCCCCTAAGCCGTTGGGAAGGTGTGATCCAGTAGCCGACGCTGGCGCGCGCGCCTGCGGAAAAGAACAATCCGATGTGCCCGACTGCGCGGTCTGAAGCGTCAGCAATCGCAAAGACGTAACCCGCCCGCGTTCGTAACCGATCTTGCTGGCGAGCGATAAACGCCAGGGCTTCCAACTCGCCGCTCGTCGACGGCACCGTCGTGATGACCGGGATGAAGGGGTCATGCGACGCTTCCTGGATCGTCGCGACGTCCGAACTACGCCATTCACGCAAGAGCAACCGCCGGCCGTGAAGCATCGGGAGTTCCAGGGGGGCATCAGTCATGCCCCCATCGTTTCACAATGACGAGCACGCTCAATCGGCACGGAGACGCCTCATGACACGGGCCACCGTGATTTTGCCGCCACGTAGGGCGGGGCCCACATCGGCGCTTTTCGCACGTTTCAGTGTCCCGGTGGACGTTCCCGTATGACACAGAGCTAGGCAGACTTACCCACCGTTGGAATCCGTTGGTGCTCGATCAGTTGATGCGATGAGCGGTGCGGTCGCAAAGCGGTAACCATACGTCAGCGGGTTTCCACTCCCAGGCGATCTCCTGGCTGCGACCGTCTTCGCCAAATCGATACGTTGCTCGCTCGCGCTCGCCCGTCAGCGTCCAAGTATGACCGTCGACAGTCAGAGTGTAATCGCGTGCGAAGCCGTGATTCTCGACCGTTCGGGCGAAATAGCGGCCGGCTTCAGCATCCCAGCCCATCAGACTAAGTGTGTCGAACGGACCATTCGCGCGCTCATCCTGCACGATGAAATAGTTGCCCGAATGCCACCGGGCGGAGTGGATGCTGTTCCACGGACTCGCTCCCGCGCGCGGATTATCCAGCGACTGCTCGTCACCACCATAAGAGGTGCCCTCGGCATGCCAGTCACCCAGAAAAACTGCCAACTCTTCATGCTCAGCCATGATCCAACCCTACGTTCGGGAGCCAAACCGGGCAATCCTCTGAGGTCGCCGGTGACGGATCGCCCGACCGGATGTCGGCGGTTCAGGCGTCAGCGTATCCGTTGTGCCTTGGGCTTACGGCATTCCCCACTGGGCGATGTCACGGGGACGAGGAACAATAAAGTTATGAAGATAATCGTGGTTCCGCCCCTCCTCTGCTCACCTCTTGCCTACGTCCCAGTGCTCGACACGCTCTGGTCGCGGGGGCAAGTCACCATGGCAGATACACGCCGCGATAAAACCATCGCGGCCATGGCAGAACGTCTCCTGTGCGAGAACACTGGAGAATTCGCTGTTCTCGGAACGAGTATGGGCGGATATGTTGCTCTCGAGGTGATGCGGCAGGCACCCGAGCGCGTCACCGCACTCGCGCTCGTGAGCACATCCGCCCGGGCCGACACTGATGAGCAGAAAGCAGCCCGCGCTCGGCAATCGGCCCTCGTTGAAGCAGGACAATTCACGACTCTGATCGATGCCGCCTTTCCCGGCGTGGTCGCGGCAGAGAACGAATCCGACGAAACACTTCTCGCCATTTGGCGACAGATGACGACCCCGGTTGGCGCCGACGCGTTCCTCCGGCAACAGCAGGCTGTTGTGAATCGAGCTGACCTGCGTTATCTGCTGCCCGCGATTACCTGCCCGACCGCGATCATTCACGGCGCCGGCGATCGCCTCATTCCGATTGCTGCCGCCGAAGAATCAGCGGCAGCCCTGACCACGGCCAGCTACACGGTTATTAAAGACGCCGGGCACTTCCTGTTCCACGAGCAACCCGCAGCAGCGCGCGCCGCCATCATCGCGTGGCTGGACCTAGCCGTCTGATCGTTTGTTTCCCTGGCGCCCTAGGAACAATACAACGCCGCCATCGAGCGTTCGCAGTCACAGGCGCGTTGGCTACGACTGTTGCGCCCGTAGAGGGTTCCCCTTGCGGGAATGGCGCAAAATCGGAAGTTCGGCTCGGCTGGTGGGCGTCCGTCTTAGTGCCGAGATAGTCCGTTCACCGCAGGACCGGCGGAGGCCGTTGAACCGGTCGGCTAACGACGATCGCGGGGCCTTCGCCGTATTTTTCGACGGACAGGCCGCGCAAGTGCAAGGATGAGCCATTCGAACGTACGCGCATTCTTCAGGGGGAACAGTCCACGCCATGACCAGATCGACGCGGGGCAAGTTTGAGCCGTCACTCATCGGGGCGGGACTCCTGCTTGTCATGAGCCCAGTCATCCTCTATTGGTTCATTCACGGCGATCCAGACCGATATCTCTGGATCATCAGCGGGCCCGCCCCATTCAGCAGCTTCGGTAGCGGACCTTTCCAGCTCTACTTATACGCCGGCCTGGTCATTACAGGCAGCCTTCTCATTACGACCGTCTTGGTCGCCAAGAGGCGCCGACGCGTCCGGCAAACGCCCCCGCGCTAGCCGTCGAGACTTTGGCCGCGCCTACAACAACACGACACGAAATGAACTAGCCAAAATAATCCTGGGTCCGGCGGCCATAAGCGAAACGCTCGAGTTCGAGTATCCCGGATGGCGTTCCCCATACGGACGGCAGCAAGCGTCGATATGGGTGGGGATGAGTTAGCGTCAGCGACGGCCACAAGGGCGGCTATTCCTTGTCGGCAGATTCTGCAGGGTCGCTTGCGTACGACCAGCGGACCATGCTCATCAGGAATGCCACCAGACCGAAAAAAGTCAACGCCATGGCATCGATTGGAAAAGAAGACTCGTAAAACCGCGCCACTCCCCCGATGAACGCGATCAGCGTCAACAGCGGGGCGGCGGGGCCAAAGCGGAGGAGATGCCAGCGGCCCACATCCCGCTGTATGCACATTTTTCGACGGACGTACTTCACTCGCTGCGCGACCACCCACCATGCCAGTGTTCCGGGAATGATTACTGCGGCGACACCGCTGGTGAGATAGAACATGATGTTCTCGCTGAGTGTGGTTGAACTTGGCTCCATCGATGTTCCTCGTTTCGCTTCGTGTCGTGTCGGGCGGGGACATCTTGCGCGGCGCTCTGGTCCGTCGGTAGCGCTGCCTTTGGGTAAATCGGTGCTCCGGCGCCAGCGACCCTTGGCTGCCTGGCTGGAAGAAGGAAGCATCGCGACCGGTTAAAGCAGCCGTGAGAGTGGAGCTTCGCCGCATTATTCGGTTTCGAAGTGTTCCGCCCATACCTGGATGAGCACCGGCGAGGAAAAGGCCAGCCTACTTCTATGAGCACGACGGCGAGGTCTACCCGCACAACTGCATCTACCGCAGCACGCGGTCGAAGGTCACCGGCAATGAGCTCGCGCGCGTGCATGCGCGAGTGGCCTACGACCGGACCCTAATCACGGCCGAAATTCGGCCACAGCAACAGCGGGCGAAACTTTCAGCACTGTCGGAGCGGCACGCATGACCGCGCTCGGTATTCGGCGTAGCTCTCGTGAGCGGGGCGCTGCCTGTGCAGTTTCAAGAGAGAACTCGGCGGCATCCGATTTTGAACGTCCCGTAGGGGGTTCCCGTTCCGGCATCACAATGCGCCGTGAGTCGCCACATGTCGTCGTTCCGGTCCCGGTCATTGGGGTTGATTGGTCGACACGACAGACTTGGGTGATGACCGACATAGATTCGCTTCCCATCGCGGAGTTTGGATTCCCGGGGCCGCTCCGTGACAAGCTCGTTTCCGCTATCTGTGATCGACGTAAGACCTCGACTACGTCGACTGTCGCGGAGTATCAGATTGAAGACGAGCCCTTGCCTCAGGTTGGTTCACGCCAGGCTGTCGTGGATTCGAACGGGCGTCGGGTCTTGGTCATCGAAACAACGGATGTTGAACAGGTTCGGTTATCCGACGTGCCATGGGAGCACGCGCGCGACGAGGGCGAGGGGTATTCGTCAGTATCTGAGTGGCGTATCGCGCACGAGAGATTCTGGGAGGGTGAAGAACTGCGCGCCTTTCTGATGGACCCGAATTTCGTTGTGGACGACAACACGCTGCTGGTGCTCGAACGATTTAGAGTCGTCGACTGATCCCGTAAGAGGTTCCCCTGTGACACAACGTCGGCGCACTCGGCCGCCGGATGGTTTGGCCCCATATCTGTCGCGCTCGACGTCCCCCTTGAGCGAAGTGTCTGCTGGCCGGTACCGTCATGCCATGAGCAAATTGTCCGAGGCTTCGCCCTGGAGAGGGCTGTGGATGCACCAGCCTTTGTGGTTCACTCTCATCGTCCAAGCGAAGGTCCAATGAACGCCGCCGCTCCTGCCCTCCCGCACGGCTGGGTCCCTATTGGCGAGCGTCGGTGGCGCAGCGCATGGATTGGCGGAACCTGGCTCTTCGCCGTCGTATTCATTGCCAACGGATTGAACCTCAGCATCATCCTCGGGCGCATATTCGACGTCTCACCTTTCGCCATGGCCGGAGCCCTTCTCCTAATCCTCGTGGCGATCCTCGCCCTGGTAACGTTCGTGCACAATCGGCGCTGGCCACAGCCGGCCGTGAACCTCGACACGTCCGAACTCCGAGCCGGCACAAAGGTCGTACCACTCGCGCACATCGACAGCGCCTCCCTCGGAGTCACCCCCCTGTAGAGGACCCGCGTCGTGATCCTGCGGATCACCGCCGGAAAAGAGGCACGAGCCGAGTTCGTCCTGCGCGACCGAAAAGACCGAACACCCGGCACCACCACAACCCGTGTCCTGGCAGAAGCACTGCGACGCACGACCATCATCATGCCGGTCTCGAAAGACGACCCGACAGGCCGCTTCGCGCATTACAACTTCCCCGGGCACATCACGCGCGAGGAGGCTGTCGCGCTGGCGCTCTCCCCACCGACCATGAACGAGCCACTTCCCACCCCTTCTTGAAAAGTACCTCGCTCGTGTGACCGCAAGCTTTGCGCCAGGTGCAGCACACCGTCACTCGCAGTCGGTCCGATGAGCGGCCCCTCTCCCAGGTAACGGCCCGCAAGCGGTCCGTCTTGCGGGACGTCCTTCTGGCCGAAGCGCGGGTGGGTCAAGGATGTCTCGCCCCGGGTTTAATGGAGGTTCTTGATCACCCGGAAAGGTTGAGAATCATGCCAGCACTGAAGAAGTATCCGCCGGAGTTGAAGGAGCGAGCGGTGCGCCTGCTGCTTGCCGCTCGTGAA
>Ga0307486_1001361_pt1 | contig 19079 bp, 18 predicted proteins | sample CBIW02metaG_FD_203663 | JGI IMG/M metagenome (GOLD analysis project Ga0307486, IMG submission 203663) | Sea-ice brine microbial communities from Beaufort Sea near Barrow, Alaska, United States - CBIW 0.2 | ecosystem: Environmental > Aquatic > Marine > Coastal | place: USA: Alaska | collected...
TTTCCTTTAAATAACTGTTCATACGTTGATTGGAATAAACGGGAAGTAAAGTTCCTTTAGGATTTTCCACACCTTCATACTTCTCTATTAATTTCTGAGCAATCGGAAGTAGTGGAATGCTGCTCAGTGATTTGGTCTTGGTCCTTTTGATTTTGATCCAAAGGTTACCATCTATGCCTTTGATTATATTATCTGCAGTCATTTTTTTAACATCTGAATAGGCCAATCCCGTATTGCACGAAAAAAGAAATACGTCTCGAACGTTTTCAATTCTGGGAGTAGAAAACTCCTTCTCCATTATTTTAATGATCTCCTCTTTTGTCAGAAACTCCCGGTCAATCGATTCAGTTTTAAGCTTAAAATTATAAAATGGATCTTTTTCCATCCAACCATTGGAAAAGGCTACTCGGACGATTTTCTTAAGAAAGGCGAGGTATTTCAATGCTGTATTGTGGCTATGGTTTAGCTCTGTCTTCAGGTAGTATATAAAGGCATTGATGAATTGCGTATCAATGCCTTTAACCGGATAATCTTTCCTTTTATAGGAGGAACTAATGAAGGCACGCAAATGTTTTTGGGTTGTACTGTACCTTTGAAGGGTACGAAAGGAAAAATCTTTACCTACAAGTTTGGACATTCTGCTATTATGATCCTCAAACATCTCTAGGATAGATTTATTAGCATCCGTGTTTCCAAGATAAATATCCTTAATCAAGGCGGCAGTGATTTCCTCTTGTTCTTGTAATAGCTTTTGATGGATTTCATGGACCCGGTTACGCATTATATCAAAATGCCTGTTTAGTAGCTTGGATTCAGACGAATATCCTTTAACCATATTCCCTTTCGAATTCCATCTTGATAAATCTACCTTCCTCATCGTGCTCACCTCGGCTCTCTTTCCGTCATAGGTAATTCGCATATAAATGGGCACTTTTCCCTGGTTATCTTCTTTATTCCTCTTGACATAAAAAAGGATTGATAATAGATTTTGCATAATATACCTTTTTATTTGCCTAAATATACACAATTAAAAAGACATTATAATACGGTAAACCGTTATGTGTCACATACTTTAACACCATTCGGTGACCTGTTTTAAATTTTAAAAAGGTCACCGAATGGGACACCTTTTATTTGATTTTATATGATATTAATTGAAATCATTAAAAATGAAAAACCCCGTAAACATTGAAGTTTACGGGGTTTTAGTAGGTTTTGACACCTTAAAAGTACTCGAGGCGGGAACTGAATTATGTTGTTTCATATAGTTTAAAACAAACCTAAATAAGGATGAAACCCTGTATATCAATAGGTTAGATAATACACTAAGTACATTTAACATTATGAGCCACTATAAGTCCTAATAATTGTGGGGATTATGCGGGGAAAAACATATATTTGTTTATAAACTTTTATGCAATGGCCACAGTAAATTTTTTAGTGAAGGGAAAAGACAATCCTGCTACTATTTACTTGAGATTTAAGCATGGCAGAACACTTGACTACACTAAGAGCACAAATAAAATAATTAATCCAAAAGATTGGCATAAGGTGAAGAAAATGCCATATCTCAGAGATGAACATCTTAAAAACCTATCAACCAAACTATCAGATTTAGGAAACCATTTAGTTAAAGCATTCAATGATGAAATGCCTGATAATATTAACGGGGATTGGATCCAAAAGCAAATTGATATATTTAATAAGGTTTATAAACGAGCTGAACAAAGTGATTATGTAATTGACTGCATTCAAAATTTAATAGATACTGCCGGTTCGCGGACCAATGGCCAGGGTAATTTTGGTTTGTCTAAAAGTAGAATTAACTCCTATAAAAATTTACTTAAAATATTCAGTAAATACCAGGAGCGAAAAAGATTTAGAGTAAAAGACATTGACGCCAATTTTGGAAGAAACTTCCTAGACTGGATGCTTAACTTCCAACATTATTCAGAAGGACACGCTAAAAAGAAAATAGACGATTTAAAAACAGTTTGTTTCGATGCAGAGACAAATGGTATACAAATTAATTCGCAGCTCAAGAATTTAAAAGGCGGAAAGGTGAAAAATGAGTATGTAATTTACCTTTCACCTGATGAACTAATAAAAATAGAGAAAGCTAATCTAACCAGTGAAGCATTAGAAAACGTTAGAAAATGGCTGCTTTTAGGTTGCAATTTAGGACAAAGAGGAGGGGATTTACTAAATCTTACACAGGAGAACTTTGTAACGAAGAATGGTCTCGAACTTATCGAACTAAAACAGCAAAAAACGGGGAAAAGAGTTACAATTCCCGTACTGCCTACTACTAAAAAAATTTTAAGTACAGGTTTGCCTTATAAAATTGCTATTCAAAAATTCAACAATCAACTTAAAAATCTTTGCGAAATAGCGGGTATAAATGAACCTACAAAAGGAACAAAAGCGGTAATGTTAAATGGCCATGGTAAAGAAATTGAAAAAGACAAAAAGGGTAATTATTTAGAGAAAGGAATTAAGCGAAAAATAATCCGGATTTTCCCCAAATTTCAACTAATTACCTCACATGTTTGTAGAAGATCTTTTGCAACAAATCAATACGGCATACTTCCTACCCCATTAATCATGCAAGTAACAGCGCATGGCACAGAAAAGATGTTTTTACAATATATTGGTAAGACTTCTTATGATTATGCCCAACAGATCTCAGATTTTTACGCTAAGCAAAAAACAAATTAAATGAAACAAAAAAGCACCTTTAATTTTTTTAATAACATTAGTTCTGGAGATGTACCTGAAATGGATCAATTACTTTTTATAAAAGAATCCACTAATTTCGAATCCGATAGATTAAAAGCCTTAGTAAATGACGTAGATATGTATTTAGATCAAATCTTGAGTAAAAAAGAAATTTATCTGGACCCTGAATTGATTTTGCAAAAGATAGAGGATTATAAGGACCAGAGCAAAGAAATTCCCTTTAGGAATTTTCCTAACTCAGATTTTAATAAGGCTTTTATTTCAGGACATCCTGTGCAAGGTATACCTAGGTATGGAAAAATTTTAGATATAGGAGGGATGTTTTTCGTAAAAGAAACATACAACATTCGATTATTCAGATTTATTTTGATTGAAGAATTGAAAAAGGTGGAAGATAAAAATAGGACGAATTTGCTAACAGAAGACGAAATCCCATTAGATATTAGTAATACAAAAGCCACTGAGAAAATAGTATATCTCAATGAACTTGGCATTATCGACTTGCTAAGGTCCCAAAAGCCTTTTGAGGACTCTGTCAATCGACTTGCAACAATTCTTTCGGCAATTACAGATGAAAACGTTACCACTCTTCAGCCAGTTCTAAACGCTCTTTTGGCCAGAACCAATAGCGAAGAAAAAAACCCCTATAATTCCAAATCTCAAAAAACTATACAAAAAGTAAAATCTCAATTAATTGCTATTGGTTTTAAAATAAAAAAGCAAGAATTACCCGAATGATATCAAAAAAGAGCCAGCCATCCGGGAATCTAGTTTGGTTCCAAGAAAAGCTCAGCCAAAAATGATATCAAAACATACTTTTTTACCTGGTAAAGATGATGTTCCTTAACTCACTTCAGGTAATTTATTTCTGAAGCAACATTACTTATGACGCTGTTGGACAGGAGTCATTTTCCTTTCCCTATCTCTCCACTTTTAGTCCAATTAAATCAATATTTTTTTCCAACAGTAAAAGTTGAATTAATCAAATTTCATTGCAAATTTTTAATTTTTTTGCAGCCTCGATATCAACGGTAAAACAATGGTTCCTCTTTAAAAAATTGGACGTTAAAAAGCCTCATTAAACTTCATTTAGCAACATTAGGTAAAACCTAAAAAGAACCTAAATTTCATTTGTGCCATAACTAATTAAAACAACAGAGATGGCTGAATTAAATTTTTTAAACAAAGAAGAACTAAAGGATCAACTACAGAACTTTGAATCATCACTTATTACAAAACTTAAAACAGAATTCCAACCAAAAAAGCCTGAAGAATTCCTTACCCGAAATGAAGTTGCCAAACTTCTAAAAATAAACGTCAATACCGTTGATCGTTGGTCTAAAATCGGAAAACTTAACCGATATGGAATAGGAGATAGGATTTTTTACAAAAGAACTGAAGTAGAAGAAAGTATTACTCGCTTAAAGTAAATGCTTTGCCCCTTCCCCAGAAACAATGCCATCCATTTCTATTTTTTTAGGCAGGTTTCTTCATCAAATTATTAACCCTTGTAAAATAAACATCTATTATGAAATTTTGCAAGTCAACCCCCTTTTTATAATGCAATTAATAACACAAAATAAAATTTCCAAAATACCAGTGAAAATTTCCGTCCAAAATTACCCCAGTAACCAAGGAAAAAAATCAAAAGAAAAACCAGCTCTAGATGATGATGTTGTTTCTGAAGCTTTAACCCCTAAAAAGCAATTAAGCAATGGCATATATTAAACGTGAAACAATTGAAAAAGTACAGGACCAGTCAATTTTAGTTGAGGACATACAAGATTATGTGCCGCTCAAGAAATCCGGGGCCCAGTATAAAGGGAAAAGTCCCTTCGTAAATGAAAAAAGTGGAAGTTTCATGGTCTCACCTAGCAAAGGGATCTGGAAATGTTTTTCCTCAGGTAAAGGAGGCACTAATGCAATTCAATTTTTAATGGCACGGGGCAATTCTTTTACTGAAGCAATAAAAATTTTAGCAAAAAAATATCAAATTGACATTGCATATGAAGACAGCGAATCTGCTAAAGAATACCTTAAAAAAGAACAGAAAAGGGAAGAGCTTCGCCCTCTTTTAGATTTAGTGATTGAGACATTGGAAATTGAATTTAAGAACCTTCCTGATAATCATTTGGCTAAAACAGAAGTTTATAAAAAAAGGGAATACACCCTAGATATTGTAGAACAATATAGGATAGGGTATGCACCAGGAGGTAAATTTATTTATAATCTCTGTATTAAAGCCGGAAAAAAACAAGAGGCACTAGATCTTGGCCTTATAAATAAAGCAGGAAATGATAAGTGGCATGAAAGGGTAATTTATCCTTTGATTGAAAAGAAGGGAAATTCATCATTCCCTGTTGGAATTGCCGGAAGGAGTTTAAATGAAAATAAAAAATATGCAAAATGGTTAAATTCTCCAGAAAGTGAACTTTACAATAAATCTTCTTTCTGGTATGGTTTAGAAAAAGCAAGGGAAGAAATATCGAAAAAAGAGGAAGTTTGGATTGTTGAGGGATATAATGACCTAATAGCCTGGCAGACTAATGGTATTATTAATACGGTTGCGCCCTGTGGAACTGCAATAACACCAACACAAATTCAATTTTTAAAAAAACTTTGTAGTAAGGTTGTTTTTTGTTTTGACCCTGATAAACCAGGTAAGGAAGCGATGTTAAAGTATGTACCCCTATTTATTGGTAAAGGTTTTAGGGTTCAAACAGTAACACTCCCAAATAAATTAGACCCTGACGATTTTATTCGATTCAATAAAGGAAAGAAAAACCCTCTTTCAATTTCAGATTTAGGAATAAATCCAAAACATAGAGTTGATGGATTCAAATTTTTAATGGATGAACGATTAAACGGGAAAGATGAGTATGATAAGGCAAGTGAAACAAAATATCTTGCAGGTGTTATAGCTAAAGTTGAGGACAATTCTTTACGCTCAATATTAGCAGGATGGCTAGCCAAAGAAAGTAAGATAGGTTTAGTCGATATAAAATCACAGATAAAAACACATTTAAAATTAAATTCAGAAAAGGTTCAGGAAACATTGGTGCCAGAAAAAGATGGTTACTACATCCTTCCTCCTGGAGTTAAAGAACCATTGGAGGATCTAATTTCAATTATCCAAAAATATCAGATGTTTATTTCTGGTAATCAAATATGGGTGCAACAAAAAGATGAGCCCCCATTTACTTTTCGATCTGTTAGTAATTTTTCTGTTGAAATAATCAATCATATGCTGGACGAAAAATTTCCTATGAAATTAGTTCGTCTTAAAAACATCCATGGAATAGAGAGAATCTTTGATATGCCCTCTGCTGACATGAGTTCTTCCATGGCTTTTACAAAGGCTATTGAAGGCCATGGTAATTTTAGATGGAGGGGTGGTATGAATAATTACGAGCGATTAAAAGATTTTCTTTTTGACCGGATGGGGACGGGTAGAAAAATAGACGTCTTAGGATGGCAACCAGAAGGGTTTTGGATATGGAACAATAAAATATTTGATCCAAATACAGCTGAGGAATCCTTAATTGATGAAAATGGAGTTTTTCAGAAAGAAGAAGTTTCATACTATGTGCCTTCAGCTAACAGTATATATAGGTTAAATACGTATAAGTACGAAGCACAAAAAAAGGTAAGGTGCCAGGATGCTACAGTAACTTTCCAAATTTTTTGTGCTCAAGTGATAAAAGTGCACAGAAATCATGGTATGATGGGGATTTTATTTTCGGTAGCTAGTATGTTTCAAGACATTGTAGTTTCGGAAATGAATTCATTCCCAATGCTTTTTCTTTATGGCCCACCATCATCCGGTAAAGACCAATTAGCAAATGTTTGTCAAAGTTTCTTTGGAAATCCTCAAACAGCAATTAATTTAGAGTCAGCAGTAAGTACAGTTAAAGCCCACATTCGTGAGTTCGCACAATTCTGTAATACTATTTCTCATCTCTCAGAATACAAGAGTGGAGATTCAAGACTCGACGGAGAACTCAAGGGATTTTGGGATAGGCTAGGTTATAAACGGGGAAATCTTGATAGCCATGTAGGAGTAGATTCAATTCCAATTCTATCATCCGTTTTAATGACCGGTAATTATGAGCCGAATAATGACGCCCTGATCACTCGATTTATTTGGGAAATAATGGATAAAACGACCTTTAATGATATCGAAAATAAAGAATTTGAAAAGCTAAATGATATCACAAAAAAAGGGATAAGCTCTTTTACAAATGGATTTTTAAAACACAGAGCTTTTGTCAAAGAAAACTTTAAAAAGAAGTTTAGGGAATTTAAAGCGACCTTATCGGAACAGCGAAAAGAGGCTAATTCCCGAATAATAGATAATCTTGCTGTTTTAGGTACCTTTTACCAGATGTTTAACGATGTTATGCCCTTTTCCTTCAATCAAGAGCAAATGATGGAGCATTTTTTATCTACAATAGATACGCAGATGAAGAAGTTAGATAGTGCCAGTATTAATGTTAAGTGGTGGCAATGTTTTCTTGCTTCAATGCGAGGCTCTGTAGCAGATCAAATTACCTATGGTAGAGATTTCAAATTATTAGGGGATGAACTATCTTTTAATTTCACTAGTTGCTTTAACAGAATTCAGAGGCAGTGGAGTATTCAATATGGGGACAGGGCGCCATCACCAGGGATAATGATGGAAAAATTAAAAAAAGATAGCTCATGGATTAAGGATATAAAGGCAACTAGAATGGCTCCAGGAAAAAAATCAAGGTCAACTAGTGCATACATAGTGGATATAAGTAAAATACCTATTAGAAATGAAATACAGTTTGCTATTGATTTTCAGTTAAATGATAGTAGCCTTTACTCAAATCCAGTAAGCCAAAGGAGCGAAAACCCAGAAAATTCTATTGTTAAAGGTCAAAAGGATTTGCCTTTTTAATATCAACACTTCAACACCTTCTATAATACAATGAAAATCAATTAATTAGATTAAAATAAAGGTGTTGAAAAAGTGTTGAAGGTGTTTGAAGGTGTTTGATGCCTTTTTATGATTCAAACACTTTCAACACCTTTTCCCTCTTATCTAACTGAAAATGAGGGGTGTGGAGGTGTTGAAACAAGAATCAGGTTTTCACTATATATACTATTTTAAAAATAAAAAAAATATGCATTTAAAGATAGCCTTCAGATTAGCTGTACCATCAGATTTAAAACAGGATCAGCAAAACCTTAAAATTGGTCAACCGTACGCTATAACTAAAGATGAAGGCGATACTATTGCTGAAGTTTACATAATCAAAGGTGATGAAGATCCTTTTATTCTTAAACATTACCTCGAAAACCATTGGATTTTTGTTCCCGTAAATTCTCCGTCCTTTAAAGATTGGATAAAGGAAATTGAGTAAGAGAGCAATTATCAAACACCAACATGTACCGTCGAAAATGCTTTAATTTATCAAAATGAATCCCGAAAAATATGGAAGATATTAAATACATAATTTCTAAATTACCTTATATAGATTTTAGACCTGCAAAAGTTAAAGAAACAAATGGGGATGAATGGAGGATTGTTTTCTATGTAAGAAAACCTGGAAAGAATGAAATGTTCCGCTTTAGGAGACGTGTTCAAAAGATACCAGGGAAAAGAAATAGAATGCGCTTAGCTAAAAGGATATGTGCTGATATTAATAAAAAACTTGAAGGAGGTTGGTCCCCTTTTATCGAAGGGTCTGGAAAAGATGAATATAGGCGATTATACGATGTGATGGGCATGTTTTTAGATCAATGTGAAAGAAGAATGAGAGACAGCCAATTTCGACCTGATTCATTGAGGGCATATACCTCCTATGTGAAAAATATAAAAGATTATATAGAATTAAAGGGTATAACCGAAATGTTTACAGCAGAATTCAACAAAAAGTTTATAATAGGTTTTTTGGATTACATCTACTTTGAAAAGAAAAGATCTGCTCGGACAAGTAACAATTATTTAGGATTTTGTAATGTATTAGCTTCTTTTATGTATGATAGAGAATATATAACCACAAACCCTATATATGGGATTAAAAAAAGAAAAAACAGCAAAAAAAAACGAGAAGTTATACCAAAAATTGAAAGGAAAGCCGTTTTTGAATACCAGAGAAACCAGAACAAAAATTATTTAACCCTATGCCTCACAGTTTATTTTTGTTTCATTAGACGTACGGAGATTAGTAAATTATTAGTAAAACACGTTAATTTAGTTAAGGACACTATTTTCATTCCAGGGGATATTTCTAAAAACACAAAAGATGGAATTGTTACCATTCCTAAAAAATTAAAAGAGCTGCTGTTGATTCACTTGGATGGATCTGCCCAGGAGGATTTTTTGTTCAGTGATGATAATTTTAAGCCTGGCAAGAAAAAACTAGCTCCAAAGAGAATTTCCGACACCTGGTCAAAAATGCGAAAAACGCTAAAATTTAAACAAGAATACCAATTCTATAGCTTAAAAGATACTGGTATAACAGAACTCTTTTTGTTAAATGTACCTATCATAAAAATCAGGGATCAGGCGAGACACCATGATATCAAGATTACAGAAGCATATACCCCTAGAAATTATGTTTGTGATGATACAATAAAGAATTTAGATTTTGATTTTTAGAACAATAACTTTTGACCTTCCAAGAAAAAAAACCTGGGACACAACACAAAATGAAGTGTTCAATATTCCCGGTGATATTGGACTGTTTCTTGGCCGGAACGATGTCCTAACGTTATTTATGACGTTGTGCCCAGGTGCTTAAATAGGTTTTTTTTACACCCCTTTTTTTCCATAACAACCCATCAGGTTTTATGCACGGTTTTTGTTATCTTTGGAATACATAAATAGTAGCAGCAATGGAAACTTTAATTATTAATGCCGATAAGGAAAACGCAAAACTTATCCTTCAACTGGTCAGGAAATTAGGGGGTAGCGGTAAAATTTTAACCGAAAAAGAAAAGGAAGCAAAAAGCCCCTACGATCCTATTTTTGTGAGAAAAATAAAAACCCGGGAAAAAAATTCGCAGGGTAAAAAATTAACCAGGATTAACCCGGACAATGTATGGGAAAATATATAGTGGAACTTGCCGCCCTGGCAAAAAAAGAACTAAAATCCCATAAAAAGTCCGGCAATACGGCCAGTATTAAAAAGCTGGAAAATATATTAAAAGAACTCTCTACAACGCCTTACGAGGGTACGGGAAACCCTGAAGCCTTAAAACATGGTCTTTCCGGGTACTGGTCCCGGCGTATCAATAAAAAAGACCGCTTAGTGTACAAGGTTTACGAAAAAAAAGTAACCGTTCTTATCCTCTCTGCAATGGGGCATTATAATAAATAAACCCATAACAACCCATAACATTTAAAATATTTTTCTATATTTGCCTTGACAAGTTTTATTATTGAGAGCAGCTAAAGTTGCTCTACCGTATTTTGGTTAGGGCTTTTTTTATGCCCAATAGTATTTAAGGTGCGGCGTTTAACCCCGTGAGCTAGCTGTAATGGCTGGGTCAGCTCTCAGTAATGAAGCTTGTCAACGGGAAGTGAACGCCGTTTTTTTTGTTCGCAAAAGACAAAAATCATTACTATTATGGAAAATTCCAACAATGCCCCCACCCGGGAGCAGAAACAACAACAAGTATTTGAAAAAGCCAGTGAATTGTACGGCGTATTTTTTAACAACGAGAAGTATGTAGAATCCCTGCACACCATGTTCCTTGCCTATGTACTGGAAATGGAAGAAGAAGAGCAGGAAAAAGACCAGGTGGTAAACGCCTACCAGAACCTTCGCCACTTTTTAAGGGATACCGATGCCGTTTTTAACCCTAAAACTCAAGCAAATGTTTAGTAGTAAAAAACGCAAAGCAGTGGATAATTCAAAAGATAAAGCCGCGGACAAATTTTTTTCAGAAAGAGTATCCAGTTTTATGAAGGAAAGCCAATTAAGAACTGAAGAAATAGAAGCTGAAAAGGCTAAAAGGGAGGAAAAAGAAAGGCTACAATTTGAAGCTACCTATGGTAAATTCAGTCTTTGGGCAGATATTTATTTTACAAAGGAAAAATTAAACACATATTTAGGGTTGCGTGGAGCAGTGGATCAATTTAGAAAAGACACCCCTTATAAATGGAATTTACAATATTTTAAAAAGAATGTAGAAGAGTGGTGCAAAGCTAAAAAATATGAAGTTGATCCACCCGAAAGTATAGGACAGAAGGGAAAATGCCATGATGATTTAGCAAAATATTATGAACCCACTTTTTTTATAAAAACAAATAAAACTGAGAACAATGGATAAGGGGAAGAAAAAGCCTAGCCCTCTTCAAGGGTATTATGATATTTTAAACTCTCCGGAACATCGGGCTAAAATAACAAAAATAAACAAAGAAAGAATTGCCGTTCCTGAAAGATGGTTCCGCAAGCATTTAAATTAATTAATAAACCCAAACCGCTCATAATGGAGCGGTTTTTTTGTACTTTTTTTTCAGTAACGCCATAAATAACGTTATTGGCCAACAGCTTATTTATGGCGCTATGCAGCACAAATTTTTGATTTCATTCGATAAAGTCTAAAGTGTTATTTAATAAATAAAAAAGCTTCCTTTAATTCCCCTAGAAATAAAGAAAGCTTCATTACACAAAAACCATTACCACATAATGGGTTAGACAAAAATAGGACAAATACAATAAAAATCAACTTTTAATAAAGTTATTTACCTCAAAAACATTTAAATTAGAAGTAGGAATAATTCATCGTTACATAACAGCAATTTTAAACGGTAACTACAACGGTAACTACAACGGTTACCGTTGCAATGGTATGGTATAGGATTAAACCCAGTAAAATCAGCACTTTAAATAATTTGTAACGGTAAATGCAACGGCTAGCAACGGCCGTTGCAACAGCCGTTGCAACAATTAGCAACGGCCGTTTTAAATCTCATAATCTTACAGAATTAAATGGTTTACTCGTTTGGTAAAAATTTGATTTTTCCTGCATTCCAGTTGCTAGATTTTTTGCCCAAGTGGGTTCTATCCTTTTTATTGGTCCCGGTTCCATATATGCCAGGATTGTTCTCTCTGGTTCCACAGATCCAAAGGCGGGTAAAATAGATGGAGCTTCTACCGGGATTTTTATAACTTTTTTGGAATATTGTTTTTTTTGTATCTTTGTTTTGTCGTTGGATAGGACTTAAGGGAATTGTACCCGGTAGTAACTTATCCAGCGGCATTTTTTTTGACACAAACACATAATCCATCTTTGTACCATTGTCTGTAAATATTCGAGTTTTTCTTCTATAAATACTCGCTATTTTTACAATTTTAAAAGATTTATTGATGTTGATTGCAACGGTAACCGTTGCAATGGTATGGTATAGGACTAAACCCAGTAAAATCAGCACTTTAGAGAATAGAAACAGTGAATCAACGGTAAATTAAACGGCCGTTGCAATGATTAGCAACGGCCGTTGTATCGGGGATAAATCGTTTAAAAAAAATGCTCGCCTATGAGAAACAAGCCATTTTTGAAGAAATATTAAAGCTTCCAGGAGGTTTTCTGCAGTAACGTTATAAATAACATTATAACTAGGTGCGAGATCCTATCGCTATTTTTGACGTTACTGGAGTTTTATTTTATAACTATCTCCGAATCCTGTTTTTAAGTAGACTGGCAAATTCATAAAGTGCCCTACCCGCTTTGGTAAAAACCTATTGAAATAAAAGATATTCCTTGGTTCTGGATCTTCCTTAACTGCAAAGTTGCGATTCCAAAACCCTTATTTATTTATACACTAAATCTTTACATAACAGCAATTTTAAACGGTAACTACAACGGTAACCGTTGCAATGGTATGGTATAGGACTAAACCCAGTAAAATCAGCACTTTAGAGAATAGAAACAGTGAATCAACGGTAAATTAAACGGCCGTTGCAATGATTAGCAACGGCCGTTGCAACGGCGATTGTATCGGGGATAAATCGTTTAAAAAAAATGCAGGCCTATGAGAAACAAGCCATTTTTGAAGAAATATTAAAGCTTCCAGGAGGTTTTCTGCAGTAACGTTATAAATAACATTATAACTAGGTGCGAGATCCTATCGCTATTTTTGACGTTACTGGAGTTTTATTTTATAACTATCTCCGAATCCTGTTTTTAAGTAGACTGGCAAATTCATAAAGTGCCCTACCCGCTTTGGTAAAAACCTATTGAAATAAAAGATATTCCTTGGTTCTGGATCTTCCTTAACTGCAAAGTTGCGATTCCAAAACCCTTATTTATTTATACACTAAATCTTTACATAACAGCAATTTTAAAAGGTAACTGCAACGGTAACCGTTGCAATGGTATGGTATAGGATTAAACCCAGTAAAATCAGCACTTTAGAGAATAGAAACAGTGAATCAACGGTAAATTAAACGGCCATTGCAACGGCCGTTGCTACGATTAGCAACGGCCGTTGCGAATCTTCCAGGCCTTTGGGCCAACCCATCATAATGGTATTTGGCTCAACACCCGAAAACCCAAAAGTGGTGGCTATATTCGTGATGCCTTTATATATATTGTCAACTTTTACTTGCCGTGCAAAAATCCCAAGATCGGTAAAAGTATCATCCCTCACTATTTGTTCGGTTTTTTTAAAGGGCTTATAATTTTCTTTGCCCACAATTAGTTTGAAATTAGTTACAATTCCTGTACGGCCAGAGATGGTTTTACATAGCTCCAACAAGTAAGATTGATGTTCGCTTTGACCACTGAACAAAATAATATTTGGGTTCCAATTGGAATTTTCGTCCACTTTGGCATCTATCCTTTTTAAGCCCTTGTTCACGACATTTTCCCAAACACTTCGCCAAACATCATTGGATTGTAACTTCACTTCTTTTCGTTGCAAAGCAAAATACAAGGCCGCAACAATAGCAAAGGCAGCGATCATAGCGACCATATCCAGTTTGAACATGACCGTAAAACAGGCTATAAAGCCAAGTAAACCAATCCAGCGTTTAATTTTGAACGTGGGCTGAAAATCTGGATTTGCCCAACTTTCCAGGAAATAAGAAATATTGATAAAGCCATAGGCCGTTAGGTAAAACATGGAAACCACGCGCGCAATAACATCCAATTCCCCTATTAAAATACCGGCTTCCGCAATAATAAAAACCATGAACAAGGCATTTACAGGTTCGTTATTTCCACCTTTCCCTTTACTGAATATTTTTGGTGTTACCTTATCAATAGACATGGCCTGCAAAATCCTGGGTCCTCCCAAAATCCCTCCCAAAGCCGAAGATAAAGTAGCTCCCCAAATTCCAGCGACAAGTGCCGGGGCGAATAGCGACATTTTCATTAAAAAATTGTAATCTGTTTTTAATATTTCGGAGTCGACATTAAATGCGATAAAAACAGCAAGTCCAAGATAAACTATCAGGCCTACACCAATAGCCGATAACGTACCCAAAGGAATTGATTTTTTCGGGTTTTTTAAATCCCCGCTCATGGCAATACCGGCGGTAAAACCGGTGACATCAGGAAAAAATACCGCAAACACGACTTCTAAAGGAACCGAGCCTTCTGTAGAAAACAGGCTTATTGTTTCTGGCGCATAATCAGTGGTTCCCAAAAAAACGGAAATCAACGAAACGGCAATTGCTGCAAGGATAATAAATTGCGCCTTGAGTGCGACCGACGTACTGATCAATGCTAAAACCGTAAGGGATATCAATGCCAGGGCACCTATTAACCTGATATCATTGATTGTATTACCAAAACCAAAATAATCATTGAGGCTTTCAGCAAACCCAACCAAATATAAAGCGATGGAAAAAGCGGTTCCTACATATAATGCGATGCCAATTGAGCCTCCAATAGGGATTCCCATAGATCGTGATAACACGTAATAAATACCGCCAGCGCCAATCTTTTTATCAGATGCCACAGATGATACACTTAAACCTGTTGTAACGGCAATAACGTGTGCAATAATTATAATTATGATAGCACCAAACAAGCCGGCATTACCAACAACCCAACCTAAACGCATGTACATTATTACCCCTAAAATGGTCAATAATGAGGGTGTAAAAACACCTTCAAATGTACTGTATTTCCCTTTTCCTGCCATTATTTGGGTCTTTTTCAATGAATGCTCACAAAAGACAAGGTGAATATAGGAAATCTTTGCATTGTTTTTAGTTTCCTTTGAAGGATATACTTAATTTGGAAATAGCCATAAAACGAAAAAATTATAATTTGTTCTATTATGTACTATGATATATTACCTTACTCTCTCTGCAGTTGAAAACTTTTTAGAAACCAAATAAAATTCTTTAAAAAATTTATCATCTCGTTCTATTAATCCATTCCCTTCCGTACTTTTTACAGGTGGACTCTAAATTCCAAAATGATTTAATTTTCCTTGCAATGTCAGCATTCAATCAAAAATTTCGCCCATAAAATCATAACGGCTAGCATCAAAAAACTTAGTCACGAACTATTTCCATCAGGAAAAGCCTTGTAATAACGATTCATTTGATGTTTTTTTGCAAGTATGTCTAACTTGTTTATGAGAATAAAACCAATTAGTTGTTTAAAAATCGGCTTACCGACAAACTTTTTTTCAATATCTTTGGAACTCATTACTTTTGGTGTTTACACACAAAAAGTAGGAAATTAAAGAGTTTACTGTCAAAAGTAGCCCTTGTCTTAAAAAATTTTATCGGTAAGTAGTAAAATTATATAATAAAACATTAATAGGATATGAACATCATTAGAGGTGGTATTGGTCATAGACGACCTCAATTAGACATAAAAATAGATAATTTACATCCGGATCCTGAAAATCCCAGGCTTCCAAGGGAATATCAAGGTAAGTCGGAATCCGAAATAATTGAAGCTTTATATAAATTTTTTCATCTTCAAGAATTAGCGATTTCAATGTTTGAAAATGGATATTTTGATGCAGAACCAGTAGTTGCTATACCCAAAAATTTACCATCTGAATTCACAGGAAAAGAGTACTATGAATTAAATAAAAATAAGGAATATAGGGCATTTATTTCTAATTCTAACACACACTTTATTGTAGTTGAGGGTAATAGAAGATTATCTACAGCAAAGTTACTTTTAAGTGGAGCTAAAAAGGGATTACCTATTTTAGGTGAGGAACAAAATTGGGTAAAGGAAGATTTAAGACATTTACCTGTAATCATTTATCCTGAACGCAAGCAAGTTTTAGCATATATTGGAGCTCGACACATTATAGGTATAAAAAAATGGGATGCATATGCGAAGGCTAGATATATAGCAGGTTTAAAAGAAGGACACAATCTTTCAATAGATGATATACAAAGAACAGTTGGCGATACAGGAAATTCCGCAAGAAAAATTTACACTTGCTATAAAGTAATTGAAGAAGTTGAAACTGAATTTGAAAATGTAGACACCTCCGAAGCGAAAGATAATTTTTCGTTTCTTATTTTGGCAACTGGTCAAGGTTCAATAAAAGATTTTATTGGATTACCAAAAAAATGGAGTGAAATTAATTTTGATATTAACATTATACCAAAAAATAAATTAGATAACTTAAAACAACTTTTCCTTTGGTTATTTGGTGATGGGAAGGAAGTAAGAAAAATAATTAAAGAATCTAGGGATATCACAAATTATTTAACTGATATTTTAAGAAATGAAACTGCTATTGATTATCTAATACAAACTGGAGATCTTATTGGTGCATTTGAAAGAAGTGGAGGAGAGGATAAACTTGTTGAAAAATATATCAAAAGAGCTAATAATAGTCTTGAACAAGCACTCGGGATGCTACACAGGCATAAGTCAGAGGAGGTAAAAAGAGAATTATTGAAATTAGCGGATACTACCAAAACGGCTTTAAGTATTATTGACAATGATTAATTACGATATACCAAGTCCAAACGATATAAATAATGTTGCGGATTGGGCAGAATTTTATATAGCTTACATTGAAGAATCATTATCTAAAGCTGCATTAAGTTCTGCTATTGAACAAAGTCGAGGATTTGAACCTCCTGAAGATTTTATTATTAGTGTATGGAATGAACTGGAAACAAGAAATAAAAGATATGGAAGCAATTGTCCTTTTAGAATTGATTCATTGACTATTGAACCAACAATTAATTGGAAAGAAATTCCAGATTACATGCTTTGCTTAATTTTTTCCCTAGAAGGAAATCCTAATACTAATGCAGTTAGTGCAGCATACTCCGGAAAATTATTTGAGCGTATTTGTCAAATTGCCATTAAGAATTATATTCAAGGAAACTGTATTGTTTATGGACACCCTCATGAACAGGATGTTAGTAAAATTGCTAATGATTTACTTAAAGAAAAATTCAATCAATTACCTCCGTCATATAGAAAAGATAGAAATTTGGATTTATTTGCATGGAAATCTTTTGATGATGACAGGGCAAGTCAAATTATTATGTTAATTCAATGTGCAGCTGGTCACAATTGGAAAACCAAATTGACTGAATTAAGTTTAAGAGCTTGGGAATTATATATCCATTATGCTGCCATTCCAATAAAAGGTTTTACTATTCCAAGAGTAATATCTAGCAATGATGATTTACTTGAGCACTCAAGAGATGCAGGAGTAATTTTTGACAGAACTAGATTGTTTAGAAATATTGAATCAAGTCAAAGGAATGTTGAATTTGTTGAAGAACTTAATATTTGGTGTGACTTAAGGCTTTTAGAAATTTTAAATTAATGAGATTTATTGATTTATTTGCTGGACTTGGTGGCTTTCATGTCGCATTAAACAATCTTGGGCATGAGTGTGTTTTTGCAAGTGAAAAAAAAGAGCATTTAGCAAAATTATATGAGACAAATTTTGGTATTCAAGTAAACAGAGATATTACTAAAATTGACGTAAATGATATACCAGAATTTGATATTTTATGTGGGGGATTTCCTTGTCAACCTTTTTCTAAAGCTGGTAGTCAAAAAGGTTTAGATGATGAAATAAACGGTTCTTTATTTGATAAAATTGTAGAAATTCTTGATTTTCATGAACCAGATTATTTCATCTTAGAAAATGTTAGAAATTTAGAAAGCCATGACAATTTTAATACATGGAATTATATCAAACAAAAACTTGAAAACCAACTTAATTACCAGATAGACAAAAGAATATTATCACCTCATAATTTCGGAATTCCGCAACATAGAGAAAGATTATTTATTATTGGTTCAAGAAATAATATTCAACATTTTAATTGGCCCAAAACTACAAATGCTACAAGTTCTATATCAGAATTCTTAGATACAAATCCAGGTAATGCTACAGAACTTGAAGTTGATAAAATTCAAGTTATTAATTTATGGCAAGAGTTTATAAATTGCATACCAAAGGAAGATAGTTTTCCAAGTTTTCCAATATGGAGTATGGAATTTGGGGCAACTTACCCATTCGAAGAAGAAATTCCATATAGAACATCGGCAATTGCTTTAGGTAAAACAAAAGGAACTTTTGGAATTCCTTTAAAAGGGATGAAAATGAAAGAAAAACTGGAAAACTTACCTAACTACGCAAAGAAAAATCAATTAGATAAAGTAACTGAAGAACCAATACCTTTTCCTAATTGGAAAAAGCATTATATACGAAGTAATAGAGCTTTTTATGAAAAATATAAAATAGCTTTAGAGCCTGTTGTAAAAAAAATTAAAGAACTGGGAGTTTCAAGTTGGCAGAAATTTGAATGGAATGTTCAAGGAGGAGATAGAGATTTGTCGAAATACATTATTCAATTTAGAGGCTCGGGAGTTAGAATTAAAAAAACTGATTTTTTTCCATCTTTGGTTACTGTAAGTACTCAAATTCCGATTATAGGCTGGGAAAATAGATATATAACACCTGCAGAAGGAGCAAGAATACAATCTTTAAATGGCATATTATTACCCGAAAATCTTGGCAGTTGTTTTGGAGCTCTAGGAAATGCCGTAAATGCTCATATTGTTGAATTAATAGCATCTAATTTGATTATTGAAGAAGATATTGGAAATATCGAAAATAACATAATTGAACAAAGAATTGCTCTTTGAGAGAATGTTATGTTAAAAAGGTTTAAGGCTAGTTTAAGGTAATCTTAAGTGTTCTAATGTTTCCTAAAATATACCGATTGAGCCGTACATTGTTTCCAAAATTAAATACAGCATTTATTTATTGTGCCTGTTGCACAAGTTACCGAAATTAGTTAATTTCATGGTATGCAAGGCAAAAAAGACTATCAGGAAAAACTCTTCACTTCTTTTAGGTTAAGTGACCGGGTACCAAAAGAAAATTTTTATCG
>Ga0307486_1001362_pt1 | contig 19072 bp, 9 predicted proteins | sample CBIW02metaG_FD_203663 | JGI IMG/M metagenome (GOLD analysis project Ga0307486, IMG submission 203663) | Sea-ice brine microbial communities from Beaufort Sea near Barrow, Alaska, United States - CBIW 0.2 | ecosystem: Environmental > Aquatic > Marine > Coastal | place: USA: Alaska | collected...
GAACCAGACGTTCGCGGGTGGTTCTGGTCCGGCTGGTGTGGGTGATTCCTTGTATTCGGCTCGGTTCACCAAGATTATTGATGAGGGTGCTGGCGCCTTTACCTTCGCCGTTACCAGTGACGATGGTGTGCGTGTCTTCGTTGACGGCATCGCGGTGATTGACAAGTGGTACGGCCAGAGTGGCACCGAGCAGCACACTGCAACGCTCACTCTGACCAACGTGCCGCACACCGTCACGGTCGAGTACTACCAGGGTTGGGGTGGCGCGAAACTCGACGTCACCTATGACAAAGTCGGAACGGACGTCGAAGCACCTTCTCCTCCCACGGAAGCGGTGACATCCGAGGTCGCGTCGTCGATCCGACTCGATTGGGCCGCTAGCGCATCCAGTGACGTGGCTGGCTATCGGGTCTACCGCAGCACAGTGGCGGGTGTGACTGCAACCGGCGCGCCCGTGTCGGGAACAGCGCTACTGACCCAACTGTTTTACGTAGACGGCACGATCGCACCCGGCACCACCTACTACTATGCCGTCACCGCCGTCGACGCGGCCGGCAACGAATCCGTCGTGTCCAACGAGGCCCCAGGGATCTATGAGGTCACTCCCGACACCGACGCGCCTGAAGCTGCGACCGAGCTGGCTGCTTCGGCCGGTGACGCCAGCGTGGAACTTGCGTGGCTGGCTTCTCCTTCAACTGACACCATCGGCTATCGGGTCTACCGCAGCCTCGAGCCAGCCGTGTTGATTAGTGGCGCAGTCGTCTCCGGCGCCGCGCCGGTGGCCGCACTGAGCTTTATCGACGCGGGCGTCACCAACGGCACCACCTATTTCTACGCGGTAACCGCAGTCGACCTTGCTGGCAACGAATCAGTGGGATCCCCAGAAGTGGTGGCCGTACCGCTTGTGACCAACACAACCAATGTCAAGGTCGACTTCACCGCAACCGGCGCGGTGCCCGCGACCGGTTATGTTGCCGACTGGGGCCAGCCTTTTGGGGCACGGTCGAGCGAGAATCAGGGTGTCGGCCTGACCTATGGGTGGCAGGATGTCGACGGCCACAATCTCAGCCTGGTCGGCAATGGTCGCGAGCGCGGACGAGCGACCGTAGATCAGCGCCTCGATTCGATCATCCACGTGCAGTACGGCGACGTAAACGGCGGGACTGGAACCAACGGAGTCAAATCCGAAGGAATCTGGGAGATGGAAGTCCCAGACGGGCTCTACAACGTGACCGTGGCAGTCGGCGACGAACCAGGCAATCTCGATGTCTACGACTCCAACCATGTCGTCAATGTGGAAGGCACCGTGGCAATTGAGTCCTTCGTAGGCTCCACCACTGCCGAATTCAAGACTACGACGGCGACCGTCGGGGTCTGGGACGGCGAGCTGACCATCGAGGCCCTGGGCGGCACCAATACCAAGTTTGGCTACGTCGACGTCGTAGCGATCGATCCAGCGCCACATGTTGACACGGTATTGCCCGAGAACGGAACGTCTGACCACGATGTCAACGCCGGCGTCTCTGCGACCATCCGAGTACCGTACGCGGGAATCGGCGTTGACCCATCCACGCTTCCGGGAAACGTGCATCTGTATGAACTCCCCGGAGGTGCTGAAGTGCCAGCCACAGTGGGAAGCTCTGGCGGCAATGATGTCATTTCCCTCGCTCCCGACCAGTCGCTGAAGCCGAGTACAAGTTACCGGTTTGTGGTTACCGCTGGTGTTCTGGACAACCTCGGAGCCTCTTTTGTTCCCTTCACCTCAAAATTCACTACGGGAACAGGGGTAGTCGTCGGCGGAACCTCTGAGTTTGCGCCGCTGACGAACATCGCATTCGAAAAAGTTGAACTACCTATCGGCGATGGAAAATACTGGTCTTCCTTCGCCTTCGGTCCCGATGGAAAGCTGTATGGGAACACTATCGGTCAAGGGCTGTTTCGTTTTACGGTGAATGCGGACGGCACGCTGTCGAATATGGAAAACCTCGGCTACGAGGGCATCACAATGATTGGCCTTCTTTTTGACAAGAGCGCCACCGCCGGCAACCTGAAGGTGTGGGTGACTACGACCACGGCCAACTTCAATGAGTCGGGTCAGTGGGTCAGTGGGATCAGCGAGCTGTCAGGACCGAATCTGGAAACACGGAATCAGGTTTTCAAAGAGCTCCCGCGTTCGCTATCGGACCACCTCACAAATTCGATGGCGTATGGCCCGGATGGTCGCATTTACTTTCAGCAGGGGTCCAATCAAGCGTCCGGAGACCTCGACAACTCGTGGGGCCAGCGAGGCGAGCAGTTGCTTACTGCTGCGACTTTGGTCTTCGACCCCAATAACTCGCAGGTCGCAGCAGCAGCTGGCGGCGCTGGGGCAATAAGCGTTAAGACAGCGCAGGGTGGAACCTACAACCCTTACGCAACGGGTGCGCCGCTCAAGCTGTATGCCACCGGCATCCGAAATGCCTATGACTTGGTGTGGCACTCCAACGGCCACCTCTATGTTGCGACGAACGGTACGGCCGGTGGGGCTAACACCCCGGGCGTGACGGCCAACGCCAACGGAACGTTTACCCGCGTGGCAGCCTCGGGGATCCCCGGATACTCCACCGTGAACGGTCAAGACGTCACATCCCAGTGTGTTGCTCGCGGATATACCGGTGGGTCGGTACCCGCTGTCAGCAACCAGCCGACCCAGCGAGACTTACTGTTTGACGTCGTCGAAGGCGGATACTACGGGCACCCGAACCCCACCCGATGTGAGTGGGTGCTCAACGAAGGAAATGATCCAACCAATCCTCCCCAATCGCCCGGTCAAGGCGGCTCAAAGTACCCCTCAGGCATCAAGGCTGACCCCAACTATCGTGGCATCGCCTATGACTTTGAATTCAACAAGTCGCCCAACGGCTCACTCGAGTACAGGAGCGACACCTTCAATGGGCAGCTGAAGGGCCGACTAATCACAACCCGATTCTCGAACAATAATGACCTCATCTTTCTGCAGCCGGACCAGGCGACGGGCAAGATTCTGGGCGCACAGATCGAGGTCGGTATTAGTGGTGTCGCGAACAGCACAATGCAGGGAGTGGGCGGTTTCAATGACCCCCTCGAAGTTGTCGAGGACACGACGAACGGCAACCTCTACGTCAATCAGTACGACCGCAGCGGAAGCAGCCAGAAGCTGTATCTGCTTCGGGTTCCAGCCAGCCAGCAGGCAGCCAAGATCTCTACCTCCGCGAACGAGATGATTTTCTCAGCGGTGAAGAGCACGACGTCAGCCGCCAAGAACATCACGGTCACCAATGCTAGCTCTGGCCCGGTCACCCTCGCGGCGGCCGTGGGCGGAACGAACGCGGGAGAATTCACCGTGGTCTCGGGCAACCAGGCGGTACTGGCAGCGGGCGCGTCAACGACCGTCGGACTCAAGTTCAAGCCGGGAACGACCGTTGGACAGCGGTCCGCCCAGCTCACGCTCAGCGCAGGAGAGTCGTCGGTGACAGTTGCCGTATATGGGCTCACCATGCTGGGCATTGAAGGCGGTAACGAGCCGACTCTTCAGAACGTGCTCGGCACGCTCGGTTACAACGTCAACGCCGGTTGGACCAACCTCGAAGGAGGTGTCTCACCGAGCGCCTCCGGCGAAGAAGTTCTTGAACCGCTCTTCGTCAAGAGCGGTACAGCCTCCGTCTCCGTGACCCCACTCGCGTTCTATGCCCCGAACGAAAATATCCCCTTCGGCTGGTACAACAATGATGGGGTCGGTTCAGATCTTCACGAGGTAGGGCGTATCTCATCAGCGGGCTACCAATCGCTGTTGCCGCCGACAACGTCGGGAAGCATGTCCAGTTTCGACCCAGGGGCGACAGCCTTCGGTCTTTACTACTACTCGAACGTTTTCCAACGGACGGGCTTCACGGAAGACCGCCTCAATACCGGCACCCGCCATCGTGCCCGCATTTATCCGGCCAAGAACCGCACGGGAACGTTCATTCCCAACTCCTACATAGTCGCGTTCGAAGACGCGAGCAACGGTGATTACCAGGACTACCTGTTCCTCGCCACGGGGCTGAAGCCGGTTACCGACACAGGATCGATTGACGGAGCGGTGCGCGTTGACTTCACGACGGCGGCCGGCGATCTGGCCAACGGCTACCTGCGGGATTACGGCCAAGCCTACGGCCCCCGGACTCGCTCCGATCAGGGCAGCGGTCTGACGTTCGGGTGGAAGGACCAGGTTACGGAAAATGACCTCGATCTTTCCGTCGGGGGGACAACTCCCGGCAACGGCCGTGATCGTGGCACCATCCAGTCGGACATGCGACTGGATAGCTTCATGCATATGCAGTCTGCCGACGTTTCTGGTTCTTTCAACGGCACTCTGGCTCGAGCCTTCTGGGAAGTTGCTGTTCCCAACGGGCAGTACAAGGTCACGGTAGCCGTCGGGGACCCTCAACCGTCGACATCCGACGCCGAAGTTCATCAGATAAATCTGGAAAACACCCCCCTGATCAACCTCTTCACGCCATCGGGGACGATAGGGACCGCGACCAGGCACAAGACCGTAACGGCCACCGTCACCGTAGATGATGGAGCTCTTACAGTGGATGCGATCGGTGGAACGAACACAAAAATCAGCTACATCGATGTCGAACCCGTCGGCACGCCACCCGTCAATGACGATCCAACGGATGGCGCCCAAGTCAAGATGAATTTCCAGACCGCCGGCGCACCAACACCGTCCGGATGGGCATCGGAGGTCGGACTTCCTTTCTCTGCGGAACGTGGCTTCGGTTGGCTGGACGCTGATACCACTCAGCCAGCCAATCGTACGATCGCCACCCGCTACCGTACGGCCGGGACTGCAGGGATCACCTACCCGACGGACCCCCTGTTGCAAAGCTTCGCATTTATCGACAATGGATCGCAGCCCACATACACAAACGGAAGCTGGGAATACACCGTTCCCAACGGTGATTACTCAGTCGCCGTGTCGGTCGGTGACGCCGGATACCTGGATTCCACGCACGGTGTCAGCGCGGAAGGCCAGCCGATCATTGCAGCCTTCGTTCCCACGGGGACCACGCCATTCCAGACGGGCGCGCGCACTATAACTGTCTCCGACGGCAAGCTCACGCTTACCAACAGCGGCACCAACAGCAAGATCAACTGGGTGTCTATCAAGGGCGACGCGTTGAATGCGCCAGCTCAGCCGACGACGAAGATCAACTTTCAGCCTGCAGCAACGGCGATCCCCAGCGGGTGGCTGGCCGACACCGGATCAGCCTACGCGGCCTCCCCTGGCTACGGTTGGCTCGTCGACGGCATACCCGGCGACCGGTCCGACAGCACGAGGAACCGTGCGGTGGCAACCTCACCGATCGCGTACCCGACCGGAGATGTCACGCGCCAGACCTTGATCCTCACGCAATCGAAAACGACCGACGGTAGAACCATCACGGGTGTTACCGATGGAGTGTGGGAATACGCCCTGGCGAACGGAACCTACACGGTTTCGGCCTCGGTCGGTGACCCCGGCTACATCGATTCTGTGCACGGCATCTCCGCCGAGGGGTCGGCACTAGTTACCAACTTCACCCCCACCAACGGCACGCCCTTTGCCACAGGAACAGCGATGGTGAATATTGCAGACGGGAAGCTCACGCTCGTGCCGACCGGTGTAAACACGAAGCTGAACTGGGTGACCATCACCGGGGCAAGCCTGGCGGCTCCGTCCGTGACGATACGAGTAAATGGTGCCGACGTTGGCACCTCTTGGAGCGGTGGAACGGCCAACGTGAGTGTTCTGGCATCCGTCGCCGGCGGCTCTGAACTCAGCTCCCTTCGCTACAGCCTCAATGGCGCAGCGGAGACTGACTACGCGACTCCCCTTGTCTTGGACGCGGTCGGCAATTACGCGCTCACCGTCACGGCCATCGACGATGGTGGACGTCAAACCATCCGTACGGTCGACGTCGAAGTCCTCAATATTGGGGGAGTCCTCACTCTGCGCAACCAAGAGGCTACGCGAGCATCCGGCGAAGTGGTGGGGGGCTTCTACGACGATACGCTCGTGATGCATCGCATAAATTCGGGAAAGACAACGCACACCACCACAGAATCCGCGACGGCCAACATAACCAATACTGGCGTCAAAGACCTGCGCATCACTTCCCTTGATTTGAGCGGAAACAACGCGACCCAGTTCGAGCTCACGGCGCCGCCCACCCTGCCGCTCACGATCATCCCCGGAGAGTCAGTTCCGCTCACCGTGAAATTCATCGCGGCGAGCGGGAGTAAGGGTGTTCGAACAGCTTCGGTGGCGATCGCCTCGAGCGACGCCGCCCGGGCTATCACGACGCTGAACCTTCGCGGCGGCTATATGAGCCAGCCCGAGGGTGGCAATGAGCTGAACCTCCCGCAAATCCTGGACCTGTTTGACCTGACAACCAACGTTGGTTCCCTCGCGAACGGAGGCCTGGGGAACGGTTCCGAAAACGTTGGCTCTCCCCTAAACGGTGAGGAGATACGTTCGAAACTGTGGAAGAGGCTGGACGTTTCGCAGCCGGTTCAAGTCCGCCAGCTTGCGGCGTTCCACGGATGCTGTTCGGCCACTGAGACAGTCAACATCGGCGGTACGACGGCGACACATAATTCGGCCTGGGGCCAAGCAATACTCCCGCTGAACAACGCGCTCACTGGACCGACGCAGCTGAGTACTTCGCCTAGCGGAACGTTTGGGCTCGTCGTGGCTGGCCAATCGACGAATAACAACGTCTATATGGCCGTGAAAACGTGGCCGGTTCGTGACCGCGATGGTGACGTCGTTGCGGGGTCGTGGATCCTCGCCCACGACTACATCTCTTCGCCCAATCAATGCGGAAAGGGAGCGACGAACTGCGATTTCCAGGACAACGTCTACCTCGTCACAAACGTTCTGCCAGTCGCGTCGTCAGATGTCGTTCCACCGGCTGCGCCCTCAGGGCTTGCCGGCAGCGTGACAGAAAATGGCGTTGACCTGACATGGTCCCCCGGCGCGGAAGCCGATCTCACCGGTTACAGCATCGAACGGGCACTGACCGTGGACGGTCCGTGGACAAACCTGAGCGGGCCGACCCCCCTCCGCTCGTTGGCTTTCCGTGACTCGTCGCTGCCGTTCGTTAGCACTGTCCACTACCGGGTGAGTGCGCTCGATGCGTCCGGCAATGCCTCGGTCCCGCCTACGAGCGTAGCTGTCGATATATCTACCGTTAGTAATCAAACCATTCGCATCAATGCGGGCGGTCCCGCGGTCACGACAAACGGTGTCGCGTGGCTGGCAGATTCTTACTCGACGGGGGGAAAGACGTATTCCAATCCCGCAGTGACGGCGATCGCTGGAACGACCGATGATGCGATTTACATGACTGAGCGAAGTTCTGTGGCGAACCTCGGAACGTTTAGCTACGGCATTCCCGTGCCGAATGGAACTTACACAGTGAAGCTACACTTTGCAGAAATTTATTGGGGCGCAACGGGCGGTGGCGCGGGCGGAGTCGGGAAGCGCGTCTTCAACGCTAATATCGAGGGCGGCCCCGTTGAGGTAAATTCTCTCGATCTCAACTCCCAGGTCGCACCAATGACGGCGTACGTCACGACCAACACGATTACGGTCGCCGACGGCGTCCTCGATATCTCGATGTCGGCCACGACGAATCAGCCTAAAATCTCGGCGATCGAAGTGATCCGGTGAGTTTCTGGGGGCAGCAGACGGACAAGGTCCTGATGTTAGGGGCCTCGTGTACCCTGCACAATCGTCGCGACCCCATCCGTTTCGTGCGGTTCGGCGGGCACTACGCGTGTGACTCGGGAGCGTGGGCGTTCGCTCTAGTCAGCGCCGAGGCCTTGCGGTACGAATTTCATATCGGATTGATTTTCTGGTTTCCGCTCCTGGTTTTGTGTTCGGTGACATGTGCCGTTCAGCTTTTGGCGGGATGGGCGAGCCACCTCTATCAGGGGCGTCACGCCTATGGCAGTTTCGCTGAGGTTCGTGCTCTGCTCGGAACCGTATTTGCTGTGACGGCCATCGTGGGGCTTCCGGTACTACTCGGTGGCACCACGTTCTTGATTCCGCGGAGTACGGTCTTCATCGCTCTGCCCATCGCATTCGTTCTGATGGGGGGCGTGCGCTACCTCCAACGGGTTTGGGTCGAACGCGCTCTTACTCCCACCGACGACGCGCATCGAACCCTCGTTTACGGGGCCGGTTATCTGGGTGCGTCGATTGTGCGCCGTATGCTGACCGACCGTCATTCCGGATTCCTGCCCGTCGGACTCATCGATGACGACCCGTGCAAGCGCAACACCTGGCTCGATGGGGTACGAGTTCTTGGCAACCAGGCAGCTCTGACCGAGGCGGCGTGCCTGACCGGTGCGACAACACTGGTGGTGACGATTGCCCGGGCAGATTCATCTTTGCTGAGAGGTATTTCGGATGCTGCCGCTGCAGCGGGACTGCAGGTGAAAGTACTTCCGGCGTTGGAACAGGTACTTGAGGGGCAGTCGCGTCTTGGGGATTTACGCGATCTTTCTATAGAAGACCTCCTTGGGCGCAACCCCATCGACACCCATGTGGAGTCGATTGCCGGTTACCTGAGCGGCAAACGCGTGTTGGTCACCGGTGCCGGTGGTTCTATCGGCTCTGAGTTATGCCGCCAGATCCGCGCCTTTGGTCCGAGCGAACTCATGATGCTTGACCGTGACGAGACGGGGCTGCAGATGACGCAGATCTCGATTCTTGGGCATGGTCTTCTCGATACCGACGATGTGATCCTCGCCGATATCCGAGACTCCGATGCCCTGAGTGCAATCCTAATGAAACGTCGACCGGAAGTGGTCTTTCACGCTGCAGCACTCAAACACTTACCGATGTTGGAGCAATACCCTAGCGAGGCATGGAAGACCAACGTTCTGGGCACCTTGAATATGTTGGATGCGGCCTTGGCTGCAGGTGTGGAAACGTTTGTCAATATTTCGACGGACAAAGCGGCGAACCCCACGAGCGTCTTGGGCCATTCCAAACACCTCGCTGAGCGACTCACCGCGTGGGCAGCACAAGCTTCCGGGCGTACGTATCTCTCGGTGCGCTTCGGGAACGTCATCGGAAGCAGGGGATCGATGCTCCCCACCTTCACCACGCTGATCGAAGCCGGTGGACCGCTAACAATCACCCACCCCGACGTCACCCGATTCTTCATGACCATCCCGGAGGCCTGCCAGCTCGTCATCCAGGCCGGCGGCATAGGCCGCCCAGCCGAAGTCCTCATTTTGGACATGGGCGAACCGGTCAAAATTCTCGATGTCGCGCAGCGCATGATCGCGATGTCTGGTCGAGATATCTCCATCGTTTATACCGGGCTGCGACGGGGTGAGAAGCTCCATGAGGAACTCATCGGTGATAACGAGACGGGGGAACGACCCGTTCACCCGAAAATTTCTCACGCAGCCATCGAGGCGTTATCGCCTGCACTGCTGGATAAGGATGCTTGGGATGCACGGTGTGCTGGCAACCCGGAACCGCCTTCAGCAGCCTGGGGTCAGGCCGCCAGGCGTACCAGGGCCGCCGCATGAACGATCGCATCTACCTGTCATCACCCGACATCGGAGAGCGAGAGGAAGAATACGTACTGACCGCAATGCGGTCAGGTTGGATTGCACCGCTCGGGCCGGACGTGGACGCGTTCGAAGCTGAACTGGCCGAACGAATAGGTGTTCGGCACGCGATAGCCGTTAGTTCCGGTACGGCCGGGCTGCATCTGGGATTGCTCGGCCTCGGCATCGGTCAAGGCGATCTGGTCCTCACTTCGACAATGACTTTCACCGCGACCGCAAACGCCATCGTTTATACGGGGGCCGAGCCGTACTTTATCGACTGTGATCCCGAGACCGGAAATATGGACCCGGCTTTGCTGCGCGAAACACTCGAACGGCTGGCACAGATCGGCGAATCGGCAGCAGCTATCGTTCCGGTGGATTTGTTCGGTAAGACTGCCAATTACGGTGAAATCTGCGCCATCGCAGATCAATACGGATTGCCGGTTCTTTCGGATGCAGCCGAATCGCTCGGGGCGAGTCATGATGGCCGCCCTGCGGGCTCCCACGGTCGCGCCGCTGTGATCTCATTCAACGGCAACAAGATCATGACCACGTCGGGTGGGGGCATGGTGCTAACCGACGACGCCGATCTAGCGGCGCAAACCCGATATTTGGCGACCCAGGCGCGGCAGCCGACGAGGCACTACGAACACACCGATATCGGCTACAACTATCGATTGAGCAACCTTTTGGCGGCTCTTGGTCGGGCACAACTATCGCGCCTCAGTGAAATGATCATTCGTCGTCGCCAGATGCGGCAACGTTACAAAGACCTCTTTGCTGCTGCAGAAGGCGTGGAGATATTTGGTGGGGCTAATGACGACAACGATAATTTCTGGCTTACGTCAATCGTGGTCGATTCCACTCGGACTGGGTGGTGTCCCGATGACCTCAGTGCCGCATTGCACCGGCAGAATATCGAGAGCCGCCCAATGTGGAAGCCCATGCACCTGCAACCCGTTTTTGCTAAAGCCCAAGCGAACACGAATGGTACTTCCGAACGCTTATTTGAGATGGGCCTGACGCTCCCGAGTGGTTCGGCACTTCGGGAATGCGAGATTGAACGGGTGCTCGCGTGCGCTCGCGCTTTCCTGGAGGAACGAGCGTGAGCGCCGTCCCGAAAGGCGCGGTCTACGATCACGTGAAAAGAGCGATGGATATCGGCGGTGCAATCGCAGGCTTGATCGCGACGTTGCCAGTACTTGTGCTGGTTTCCGTGATGGTGGCCGTTCGGCTAGGGAACCCCATTATTTTCCGACAGGCCCGACCTGGAAAAAACGGTGAGGTGTTTCGGGTCTATAAATTTCGCACGATGAAAAGCATTGACCCGTCTAACGGACTCGTCACGGATGTCGAACGGCTCACCTCGTTTGGTCGGGCACTGCGCGCATGCAGTCTCGATGAGTTGCCAACGCTCATCAATGTTCTTAAGGGGGAGATGAGCATCGTGGGGCCCCGTCCTTTGCTCGTGCAGTACCTGAATCGGTACAGCGTAGAGCAGGCGCGGAGGCACGAAGTGCGGCCCGGCATCACCGGGCTAGCGCAATCGACCGGTCGAAACGCACTCAGCTGGAACGATAAATTCGCTCTCGACGTGTACTACGTCGATCATCGCAGCTTCAGCCTTGACCTTAAAATAATAAGCATGACCGTGGTGTCAGTTCTCGCCCGTGAGGGAATCTCGAGCGCGGGCCATGCGACTGCTGCAGAGTTTATGGGTTCGCCCCGACCGGCGCGGATGCTGTGATGCAGCCCCTGGTGGTGGTTGGCGGTGGTGGATTCGGCCGCGAAACCATCGATGTCGTCGACGCGATAAATGCAAGGGTACTTGCTCCTATACTTCATCTTCTTGGAGTGCTCGACGCTGACCCGAGTCAGCTCAATAAGAGCAGGCTGGCGGCTCGTGGTGTGGCTGTTCTGGCTACCCCCAGTCAATGGATTCTAGGAAACCGCGACGTGGAATATGTCGTAGGGGTGGGTAACCCTGCTGTGCGTCGACAGATCGCCAATCAGTTCCAGTCTGCCGGGCACACGGCCACCGTGCTCGTGCATCCCGCCGCAGGGATGGGGTCGGGTGTGCGACTTGCGGCCGGTGTGATCGTTTGCGCTGGCGTTCAGATATCCACCAACGTCACGGTGGGGCGTCATGGACATCTCAATCCGAATTCCACCATCGGTCACGACAGCGTGCTTGGCGACTTCGTATCGGTAAATCCGGGTGCAGTCGTCTCCGGAGATGTACTGATCGAGGACGGAGTGCTCATCGGAGCAGGTGCTGTGATCCTGCAAGGACTGACCGTTGGCCGAGGGAGTATCGTCGGCGCCGGTGCGTGCGTTACTCGCAACGTACAACCGGGTGCCACAGTCGTGGGAGTACCTGCCCGAATGACCGAGAACCTCCAAGCGGCATGATAATTGCACTGCTTTCTAGTATGGGCGTGACGTTGGACTCGTTCTTTCCCGAGATCGTTCAGGAGTGGAAAGCCCGGGGACAAACGGTTGTTAGCGCCGCGTCTACGCCCTCTCACGTGGGCGAATTCACCAGAATACGCAGTATCACCCGTCGACCTTCACCGCTCAATGTTCTTGCGCCCGGTGATGTGCGGCGTTGGCTTCGACAGAGCCGCGCTGATGTGCTCATAACCAACACGGCTACTGCATCCGCTTTGGCGCGTGTGGGCTCGCTGCCGGTGCCCGTCGTCTATTTCTGTCACGGACTGCACTGGAACACGGGCCAATCCGTAAACGACCGACTGTGGCAAGCGGTGGAGGGTCGGCTTATTCAGAGAACAACGGGCACGATCACCATCAACGCCGACGATGAGGCGTGGTTCGTTCAGCACGCAGCAGCCAACCGCATCCTTCGACTTGAAAGAGGTGTTGGAGTTCCTCTGGCACGATTTGCACCGGCCCCCGTCCGGTCAGGTCAAGGCACGGCATTGCTATGGGTAGGGGAGTTCACCCAACGCAAGCAGCCCGCGCACGCGGTACAGGTGATTCGGCATCTGCATGATCGGGGTGTTGCTGCCCGCCTGGTTATGCTCGGAGAGGGTCCCCAACACGAATCTGTTCAACAGCTTGTGAGAGAGAGCGGGTTGACGGACTTTGTAAGCATGCCGGGACACGGCGATGTTGCAGAGCATCTTGCCTCTGCCGATGCCCTAGTGCATACGGCGCGGTGGGAAGGCCTTCCACGGGTCATGCTAGAGGCCTACGCCAGGGGCCGCCGCAGTTATGCTTACGATGTTAAAGGCGTGCGTGACATCCCAGGGGCCGTCCTCTCTTCTGCGGCGCAGCCGTACGATCTCGCGGAGTCCATTCGCAAGGACGTTCTTTCTCACCGAATTCGTGACTTTTCCCCTACTCTCGAGGGACTGGACACGAGCGAGTCGGCATCACGCATTCTTGACTTCGTCGCCGCACTGGTGGGCCAAAAGCTGAACGAGGTAGTAAGGCATGATATTTGGTGACACAAACGAACACCTCGGCACCGCCGAGCTTTTCGTAGCGTTGTTGGCGGGCCTTATAGTCTTTCTGGTGGGGCTCGGTGTTATCGCTGCTCTCAGTGCGCGCTTGCTCGGCCTTGCCCGCTTCGGCGTTGTCATATTCGTGGTCCTCGCTGCGGTGGGGGCCGTGATCACTCTAGGCTTCGGGCCGTTTTTCCTAGCGACCGATGGGCCGGTATACGACGGTCAGGCGGCCAGTTTTGCGTCACACCTTCGCGACGAAACGTCGAGGTCATCGTTGACGGACGGCAAGGAGGGCTGGCCGGTATTGCTGGGCGTGGTCTACTTTCTGGTGGGGCGGGTGCCCTTCGTGGGAATACTGATCAGTTGCATCGCAGTCGGGGTCAGCGCCGTCTTTGGCGCTGGAACAGCGCGGCTGCTCTGGGGAGGATTCTCGCCTCGCGCTCTGTATGCGTGGTACTTCGCCACCCCGCTCATCGTTTTTCTCGGCCCCTCACTAATGAGAGAGGCCCTGTGCTGGATGGCCATTTCGATGATCGTTTTTGGATTCGTGGCCGCCACGCGCGGCACGATCCACGCTATCTGGGTATTCGTCATCGGTGCGAGCGTACTGATTGCTGTTCGAACGTCACTTGCCGTATTGATACTTCTGGCCATCGGGGTGTCCTGGTTGGTGTGTTCCCTAATCGCGAAACGAAAGTTTTTCATGGTTGTGCTGATTGGCGTTGTCGCAGCGGCATTCGCCTCCACGTTCCTGAGGACGATCCTGGCGCAACTCGGATTCTCGGAGCAGAGTCTGGAATCCAACCGGGTCTATATCGCCGTTGATGCGACAACCGGCTTCAGTCCGAGTGCTCTCCAACCTGGGGTGGGCGGCTTTTTCCTAACCGCAGCGCAGGCCTTTCCCAAGGTGTTGCTCGGCCCATTTCCTTGGGAGATCGGTCTGGCCCCGGCCTGGATCTGGGTGGTCGCCAATTCGATCGTCTGGTTAGTCATGCTTACAATGGCGATTCGCCGATGTATTCTCGCCCGAGATCGTCGTTGGGTAGCGGTCTTAGTGGTCGCCACGGGGCTTTTAGTGTTCGGAATGTCTCTATCGCTGACGAACTACGGCATCATCGTGCGGATGCGTGGTGCTGGCCTGATGCTGCTGCTTCCGTTAGTGCTCGGCGGTTTTTACCGGGGGAACCGTACAATGCCGGCCCAGGAAGCGGCGACGAGCACGGAACCGATCGAAAAGCCCCAGACAGCACCCCCTAGCCCGGCGAAGGCTAGACCTATCAGCGGTCCCAGTACCATCACAACCGTTTCGACGTACCGTCCGAACCGAACGCGCGAGAACGCAACATTTGATCGAGCAGCGACGTAGTAAACGGTTGAGACCAGGTTCCCACAGGCGAAAATGCCGGCAGAGAACGCGTAATCCGCCACGCGAGGCAGAATTGATTCGGGTAAGAGTCCCGTCACACCTACCCCCCAGAGGAGCAGCGTAACCAGCGTCCCCACAAAGGCGCCGGCGACAAAAATTGATACCGTGGCCCGTCGATTCTGAAAAGAACGTAGGGAAAGGCCGCTAATGTTTGGACGCAATGGTGCCAGGATGAGGCGAACCGGGAGGGCCGAGCTGGATATTGCTCGATAGATGCCAAAGTTCGGCAGGCTCAGAAACGCAGATACGACCAGCGGGGTGACGATTACGCTCGCATCCAGAAGGCTGGAGTCCAACCACAGCTGTCGGATTTGGGCCCAGTGGTCTGAAAACCACTTGCGAAGGAGTTTCAGTGGTAGGGGTCGTGCCTGACGTGTGATCAGAGCTGCAGCAGCCTGAGACGAGGCCCAGGCAATGAGCACCGCATCGAACACCCCAACCACCGGAATCGCCACCAAGAAAACCGCGAGCAGAAAACCGGTTCCGAAAGCATCCGGCACGATGACATAACGCCAACTTAATAACCGCGCCGCATAAAATCGCGCACCATTGCGGTACACGCCAGCCCCCGTCCCCACTCCCACGGCGACTGATAAGAGAACTGACTGCGTAATGGCCAGCCCCGCCACAAGAGAAAGGAAGGATATCCCCAGTGCCACCCACCCCAGGGTCGCTGCGTAGGTTCGCCAACTGATCGACTCGGGAACGCTTCTCACCCAGACGTCAATCACGAGGGAATGCGATACCGAAAGGCAGGCGCCGTAAAACAGGTATACAAATGCGAAACGCCCGAAGTCCGCCGGCGAGAGGTACACCAGCGCAATGAGCTGAACGGTGAGCATGAAAAGTGCGTTCGTGAGACTGCCCACTACGAGAAATGCTCGTGCCACTTGGCTGCCTTGCCTTTCGCCGCGTTCCATCGCGGTACGTGTGTCACTATAGGCGAGTAAGGGTAGCCGCAATCAGCGAAATTCCTGTTGCGATCCAAAACCAGGAGGTCGCGTGACGCTGCAGGACATCGGCAAGATGCTTCATAAGAGTTGGACTCTCATCGTTGCGTGTGTGCTTTTAGGCGCGGGAAGTGCTGCAGCGTATTCCTTTCTCGTCCCCCCGCTGTACGTTGCGGACACGCAGCTGTATATCTCTGTTCGTGCCACAGCGGCGGCGGGCACCGCCGATCTCGTACAGGGAACGGCTTTTGCTCGCCAAGCAGTAACGTCTTATGTTGCCGTCGTCGAGAGCGACATCGTGCTTGACCGTGTGATCTCTGATCTCAAACTCGACCTGAGTGTGGAACAACTCGACGAAAAAATTACCACGTCCAGCCCCGCAGAATCGGTGCTCATCGACGTTTCTGTTACGCATCCTGATGCCGCCCTCGCCGCTAATATTGCCAACTCTGTGGGCCGCAACTTTGCCAAAGTCATCGTGAGTGAACTCGAGAAGCCTTCAGGATCGATGGCCAGTCCAATAAAGGTCACGACCATTCGGCCAGCCCATGTTCCGGTGGCGCCGACTGTGCCGAATGTCCCGCTCAGTATTGTCTTGGGAATCATTGCGGGCCTTGCTGTGGGTATTTTCTGGGCCGTTCTCCGCAAATTTCTGGATACGCGTCTACATAGTGCCGGTGATATCGGCTCTGTTACGCAAACTCCCATTTTGGGAACTCTGACCCTCGATCGCTCAGCCCGAAAGCGTCCTCTTGTCGTGCACTTCGATCCGATGAGCAAACCAGCCGAAGCCTATCGAAGTCTGCGTACGAATCTTCAGTTCATCAATGTCGATGGCGGCCCGCGCAGCTTTGCGGTGACCAGTTCAATACCGGGAGAGGGTAAAAGCACCACTGTAGCGAACCTCGCCATCGCGCTGGCCGAAACCCAACTGCGTGTTGCGCTGGTCGACGCCGACCTTCGTCGCCCACGGATTGCAGATTACTTAGGTATTGAGGGTGCCAGTGGCTTAACGGATATCCTCATCGGTCGAGCTGAACTCGCAGACGTACTTCAACAGTGGGGTCCGAATCAGCTTTTCGTGCTGCCCAGCGGGAGCGTACCGCCGAATCCGAGCGAATTGCTCGGCTCGGCGGCAATGCTTCGTCTCATAACCGAGTTGACCGATCAGTTTGATATTGTGCTGATTGATTCCCCTCCTCTGTTGCAGGTGACGGATGCCGTTATCCTCAGCCAACTCGCTGGCGGCACTCTTGTGGTCGTTGCCTCCGGGGTGACAAAGCGCCGCGAGCTGGAGGCTGCGGCGAGTGCGTTGGATCGGGTCAGTAGCCGGATGGTCGGGGTGATACTCACCATGGTCCCCACGAAGGGGCCGGATTCTCATGCCTACGGGCAAAGTCATTACGGCTTTGAACACAGTGCCGAACAACCGACCGGGGCGACGGTCTCGGCGCGGCAGGGTGCCCATGAAGACTAGTGGCCGGGCGGGCCGCGGACGTATCGCGCCGTACGTTGATTTCGCGAGTCCCATTCTTGTGATGCACTGGGGGCGGTTGGGGGGAGGCCCCCGGTTTGCGGTCAGCATGTACAAAGCTTTGCGTGAGAGCTGGGCAGGGGGCGTCTTGACATCTTTCAATAGGACGGCCGAAATAATGAATCAGACGGGCGAGGATATCGCGAACGGACTGCCGGTCACGACCTACGATCGTCCTATTGGGCTTGTCTTAGGAATCCCGAAACTCGTTGTGTTAGGTTTTTCTTTAAGAAAATTTATACGGCGAAACGGCGTCAAGACCGTCTATTCTGCCATGACCTCGGTGTGGCAGGCGGTTTGCACCGCCGTCTTTCTGCCCGCTGACGTTGTTTTCGTTGCATCCATTCACGACGCCGTTGAGCACCCGGGCGAGCAACACTGGGTGCTTCGCTTGTGCAGACGGCTCGATGTGGGTAGGGCTGATGTAATAGCGACGTACTCCCAGTCGGCACGGTTGATATTGGAGTCACAGATACCCCCTGGGGGTGTCCCCATCATCGACGTGCCCTTTGGTGCTGATGCGCCCGCGGTTACCCCGCGGTCGATTGAGGCTCGGGGGAGCCGCCCAATTACCCTCGGATTTGTCGGTCGTATCGTCGAATACAAGGGAATCGACCTCTTCGCCCAAACCGTTCGCTTGCTAGCGGATGCGGGCATGCACGTTCGAGGGATAGTAGCAGGGCGGGGCGAAGTATCTGCCGAGCTCGTTGAATCAACGCACGATATTATCGATTGGCAGATCGGTTGGATCCCGGAATCAGAGTTGGCTCATGTTTTGAACCAGATCGACGTCCTTGTGCTCCCGTACCGGGAAGCAAGCCAGTCCGGTGTGTATTCCCTCGCTCTCTCGGCAGGCCTTCCCACTGTTGCCACGCCGGTTGGCGGCCTCGTCGAACAGGTTGGAGCCTCTGGCGGAGTGCTAGCAGCCACGGTGAGCGCGTTAGCGCTCGCGGACGCCGTGCGTGAACTCACGATCCCGCAGCGCTACGCCGAAACATCGCGCAAGTGTCTTGCTGCCGCTGCCGGATCAAACTCGTGGGGCAATGCCGCTCGTCAACTGGGTACCGAACTGGCCCAGATATCAGCCGATGAAGCGGGGCTCAAGGCTCCAGACGGGTGGGGCCTCGGAAGAGGTAGGTGACCTCGCGAATGCTGGCCTGGTGCAACATGAGCATCAGAACACGAGCCAGGCCCATTCCGAAACCACCGTGGCTGGGTACGCCGTAGCGGAAGAAGTCGAGGTAGCCCTCGATCTCTTTTGGGTCCAGGCCCTTTTCAATCGCTTGGGCTTCGAGCACCTCAATGCGGTGCTCGCGCTGTGCGCCGGTGGAGATTTCAGTGCCGTTGAAGATGAGGTCGTAACTCTTGGTGATGGACGCGTCATTCTCGTGGCGCATGTGATAGAACGGGCGGATGCTCGAGGCATAGTCGGTAAGGAACACGAACTCGTGCCCGAACTTCTCGGCCACATAAGCGGCAATCTGTCGCTCGCCCTCCGGATCCATATCGTCGTCATCGCGCGGAACCTCATAGCCACGGCTCTTGACGATTTCCTTGGCCTCGGCCAACGGGATACGCGGGAACGGCGTGGTGGGAACGGTCACGTCAACATCAAACAATTCCTTCACCTCGTCGCCGTGCTTTGCCTTTACCGCCGTGAACCCCGCCACCATGAGGTCTTCGTGAAGTTGCATGACGTCGTCGTGGCTATCGATCCAGCTGATCTCGGAGTCGACGCTGGTGAACTCGGTGGAGTGACGGCTCGTGAACGAGGGGTCAGCGCGAAACGCCGGGCCCACCTCGAAAATTTTGCCGAAACCGGCGGACTGAGCCATCTGCTTGAAGAACTGCGGGCTCTGCGCGAGGTAGGCCTTGGTATCGAAGTAACCCACCTCGAACAGCTCGGCGCGAGACTCGCTCGCGCTGGCCATGAGTTTCGGGGTGTGCAGTTCGATGAAATCGTGCTCGATCCAGTAGGTACGCAGAGCGTGCTCGAACGTGGTCTGGATGCGAAAGATGAGGTTCTGCTTGGGGTTGCGCAGGTCAAGGAAGCGCCAGTCCATCCGCT